>Ga0256909_1000007_pt1 | contig 219751 bp, 203 predicted proteins | sample MC6MC0762MT_FD_190203 | JGI IMG/M metagenome (GOLD analysis project Ga0256909, IMG submission 190203) | Metatranscriptome of enriched soil aggregate microbial communities from Iowa State University, Ames, United States - MC6-MC0762-MT... | ecosystem: Environmental > Terrestrial > Soil >...
ACATCCGGAAGCCACAGCAGCCGTCAATTCGCTGCTCAAGCGTCTTGAAGGTCGCAAAATTCCAGAAACGCTGATCAGCCAGTATCTCGGAACACTTTATCCAGCTGTTGCAGCCGGCAAGGTGGAAGCCACGCCACATGCGCTGATGGTCGAAGCCGTCAGAAACGTTATCCGCGTCTATGGAAAAGCCGTCGGAACGCATTAAGCCGGTACCTTCGAGAAAAGGCGGCCGTTACGGCCGCCCTTGAAAACTCACGCGTCAAGCGAAGCCATGTCAATGACAAAGCGATAGCGGACGTCGCTCTTCAACACACGTTCATAGGCTTCATTGATGTCCTTCATCGCAATCATCTCGATTTCCGAAACAATATTGTGCTTGCCGCAGAAGTCGAGCATTTCCTGGGTCTCCTTGATCGAACCGATCATTGACCCCGCCAGTGTCTTGCGTCCGGGTACAAGCGAGAAGGCATGAACCGGAACCATATCTTCGGGCACACCGACAACCACCATGGTGCCGTTGATCTTGAGCAGGCCCAGATAAGCGTTCCAGTCAATCGCCACACCGACCGTGCAGATGATGAGATCAAATGTTCCGGCCAGCGACTTGAAGGTTTCCTGATCGCTGGTGGCGTAATATTCCTTGGCACCAAGCTTCAGCCCATCTTCCTTCTTGGAAAGCGACTGACTAAGCACGGTGACATCTGCACCCATCGCCGTGGCCAACTTGACGCCCATATGGCCAAGACCACCCATTCCGACGATCGCCACCTTCTTGCCAGGCCCCGCCTGCCAGTGTCGCAACGGTGAATAGAGCGTGATGCCGGCGCAAAGTAACGGCGCCGAGGCATTCAGTGGCAGATTGTCCGGCATTGACAGGACATAGCCCTCCTTGACCACGATCTGGTCAGAATAGCCACCCTGGGTCCGTGTCACACCATCACGATCAAAGGTGTTATAGGTCTGGACCAGACCCGGAAGATAATGTTCATTCTCAAGATCGCGCGTCGCGCAGCCAACACATGAATCGACAAAGCAGCCAACCCCAACCTTATCACCAATCTTGAACTTGCTGACATTGGCGCCAATTGCGGTTACCACACCAACAATCTCGTGGCCGGGCACGATCGGATAGACGGCGTTTCTCCACTCATTACGCACCGTATGAATATCAGAATGGCAAACGCCACAATACTGGATCGCAATGACAACATCATCCGCATTGGGCTCACGGCGTTCAAAGGTGAACGGAACCAGCGGCTGATCGGCATCGGTTGCAGCATAGCCTCTTGCAATAGCCATAATAAACTCCAATCATAAAATAGGGATGGGCATCGGAAAGGGACGCTGCACTATGCGGATTAAACCGGCAAGCAGGTAGATCGATCCTGCAAGCTTCTTGCACGATCCTGCAAAAATTGCTCTATGCTGCTCGCAGACTGCCCGCATCCACTATAGATTTGCATGGAACAAGCAATCAAGAGGCCGTCATGACATCTTCAGCACAAGCCTATCGCGAACTCGCTTTGCTGGCTGCACGGCACATCGAGGCAGACGGAGAAATCCGTACGGCGATCGATGGTCTCTCGCTCAGCCGGCGCTCAGAACCCAGCACGCCCTGTCATGGAAGCTACCGGCCTTGTCTTGCCATGGTCCTCCAGGGGGCAAAATCCTTGCAGCTGGGGACTGAAACCATTCATTACGCAACCGGCGAATATCTTGTCACCTCTCTCGACCTGCCGGTGACATGGCGGGTGTCTCAGGCCAGTGTCGAGGCACCGCATTTCTGCCTGTCGCTGGCAATTGACAGCGAGAAACTGGTTGATGTGCTTGGGCGCATGGATCTGCGCCGAAAACCCGACAGCTCGGCGGCCAAAACTGGCATCGCGGTCAATGCAGCGCCTGCTGAACTGCTTGATGCAACAATCCGCTTGCTGCGCCTTCTTGATACGCCTTCGGAAATTCCGGTGATGGCACCGCTCATCGAACAGGAGATCCTCTATCGCCTTCTTTCAGGTTCCGATGGAGAGCGCCTCATCAATATTGCAACCGTTGACAGCCACGCCAACCGCATCGCCCGCTCCATCGGTTGGTTAAGACAGAATTTCGCGATGCCGCTCCGCGTCGAACATCTTGCGGAATACGTGCATATGAGCGCCTCATCCTTTCACCACCATTTCAAAGCCATTACCGCCATGACCCCGTTGCAATATCAAAAGCAACTGCGTCTCACCGAAGCTCGACGCCTGATGCTTGTCGAACGGCTGGATGCGGGAACGGCCGGCCATCGCGTCGGCTATCAAAGCCCTTCGCAGTTTAGCCGCGAATATAGCCGCCTTTACGGAAACCCGCCGGTTCGCGACATCGAAGCCGCATAGCGTTCAAACGAAAGCTGAAAGCAAACTTAGCCCGGTCGAGGTGCCGGGATGACCAGCGCTGCGCAGGCACCCCCGCCCGGCCTGTTTGACAATTGCAAACGTCCCCCATGCGCGACAGCGATCGCCTGAACCACCGAGAGCCCCAATCCCGTGCCACCGGTGGCGCGTGAGCGCGAGGCCTCTCCGCGCAGAAACGGCTTGGGCTCGCGAGCGCAGATATCCGAAGGGAAGCCCGGGCCGCGATCCAGGACGCGCAGCCAGATCTCACCTGTTCCCAACGCCAGTTCAAAGCGCAAACTGCCGCCACACGCCGCATAGTGACAGGCATTCTCTATCAGCGCCAGAATGGCCTGCCGGATGCGTTGTGCGTCAACCGATACGGCATGCCCGGCAAGCGCAGTTTCCACCGTTATGCTTTGGGCGTCCAGCATCGGACGGGCCGATGTAACCACCGCATCAATCAGCCCTCCCAGATCAGTCATCTCTTTCTGCGTCACAAGCTGCTGACCGATCGCCAGTGACAGCGTCCTGAGATCCTCAACAATCCGCGACAGGCCTTCCGCCTGCAGAAGCAGGCTGGCCAGCGCCTTTTTCTCCATCGGAAAGACATCATCGACCATGCCCTGCATGGTTCCCTGCAAGATTGTCAGCGGTGTTCGCAATTCATGCGCAACAGCCATTGTATTAAAGCGCAGCCGCTGCTCCATGGTCTCAAGACTGGTTGCAAGCGCGTTGAAACTCTCAATCAGGCTTCTTACCTCGCGCGTGCCGCGATGCGAGCGCAGCATGCGGACCGAAAAATCACCACCCTCCAAAGCCTGTGCCGCCCGCGTCAATTGTTCGAGCGGTCGGGCAATTTTGCGGACGAGATAGATTCCAATCGCGCTGCAGATCATTGCCGACAGCAGTCCCGAAACCAGCACCGACATATAAAGATGCCAGTCCAGCGGCTCCGAAAGACCGTTAAGCTGATCAAACAAGGCCTGCAGGGCCTTTGTGTCAGGGACAATGCCGGCATTCATGTCGCGATAGGCTGATGCGGCATCGGCAGGCAATTGCTGCAAAAGCCCCGCCTCAAGATAGGCTGAATACCAGCTGACACCCAGATAGGCCAAACCGACACTGAGCAGCAGCATCGCCGTGATGATCAATGCGGTCAGCGTTGCAAGCGAAAGCGTGGGGATCCTCATCTGGGTTCACAAAACCTGTAGCCCACACCGCGCACCGCGCAGAAAAAACCAAACTGACCCAGGTCCTCGACCTTGCGGCGGAGATTGGAAATATGGGTATCGACAGTGCGTGCCAATGCTTCACTCTCCGGCAGACAGGCATCCAAAAGATCCGCTCTTTCAAAGGCATGGGTCGGTCGGCGGATCATATAGGCGAGGATGCGGAACTCGCTTAAAGTCAATTGTAAAGCAACCCTGCCTTCCTGTTGATGGACAAAGGCCGTATAGGCTTTGAAATCCACTTCAAAATTGCCAAACCGCCGTGTCGTTTGATCCATTTCTCCCCGGCTCCGCCGCAGCACTGCCTTGACCCGCGCCACCACCTCCTGCGGATTGAACGGTTTGACAATATAGTCATCGGCGCCAAGCCTGAGCCCGCTCAAGCGATCGAGATCCTCAGCCAGAGCCGTTATCATGATCACCGGCGTGTTGTGGGTATGCCGCAACCGCCCCAGCACGGAAAAGCCATCCAGCTTTGGTAGGCGCGCGTCGAGCAAGACAATGTCGGGTGAAAGAAACGCGTGGTGCTGCAAGGCGGTTTCGCCATCGCCAGCGCGAACCGTGCGATAGCCTTCGCGTTCGAGATAGGCACTGAGAATATGCGCAATGTCCGGCTCGTCCTCAACAATCAGAACAAGACTGTTCTCCATTCTCACCTCCCCCTTGTCCCGTAACAAAAATAGAAAGCCCCAGTGCGCGTCGAACTTATGGCGCAGAAACTCTCCGTCGGCAATTTCTCAGCATCCGTTTTCCACTCCCGCACAGGCTGTGGTGGCCGGGTTCGACAGAGCGCGGATGCAGTCTCCATCGTTTCTTGACAATCAGCAATCACATCGGGGTCGTGTCAATTCTCAAGGCCGGTTTCATGCAAGACGCAGCTTCACACGTCCCTTCCCCTTCCAATCGGATCCACCATGATGGCCCATCAACAATCTGGGCAAGCCAGGTCCTCACGATCCTTCTGGTATCCAGTTTTATTTTTATCCTTTTTCCTGCCTTCGATCTGGCTGTCAGTCGCTTTTTTGCGCGTGGGCACGCATTTCCTCTGTCGGATAACAGCCTGTTGCTCGCAATAAGGGATGTAAACAGGCGGGCGACGATCTACCTGCTTTCAAGCATGATCGGCTTCACTTTTCTCTATGCGATCAACCCGCGCCGGTTGCGCCATTTGCCGCCCCACAAGAACTTTTTTGTGTTGCTGACCTTCCTGCTCGGACCATTCTTAACTGTCCAGGCGCTTAAGCATTTTATCGGACGCGCGCGTCCGCGCAGCCTGATAGAATTTGGCGGATCGGCTGAGTTCACGCCCCTGTGGCAGGTTGCCGGCCATTGCAATCGCAACTGCTCGTTTCCATCCGGGGAAGCAGCAACCGCCGCCGCAAGCCTGGCAGTAATTGTGTTCTTTCCAAAAAAATGGCGGATTTCTGCCCTGACGATCATGGTGCCGGTCGCCTTGTTTACCGCCTTCAACCGGGTGATGTTTGGAGCGCATTTTCTATCGGACGTGGTCATCGCCTGGGGCCTGATGATCTGCCTGATGATCTGGCTCTGGCAACGCATTGCCACACATGCTGAGAGGATCGATGCGGCGATCGCACGGCTTGGCCGCAGGTTTCAGGGCTGATCGTCCAGCGGCCAAGGTCTCGAAAAGCTCAGCCCGAAAACCCGGAAAGCGCTGGCAGGCTAAGGATCAACAGCCTTGCACCGGCGGCAGCGCGCTGCCCATTGAGCCTTCCTGCTCACACCACATAACACCTGTCGATCAAACAAGCGCTGGGCTCACGCATGACGCAGTCCTATGCTGTTTGATATAGGCCAGCACCGATATTCGAGAATTCAGCGTGTATAAAAGCTCCACGCCCCGACCCATCTTTGTCTCCGCAAAACCCTGCACGAGATCGACGCAGATATCCTCGTAATCGAGCATCACATAATCCAGCGGAAAGACCGCCTTGTAGACAGCTTCCTTTGCGCAGAACAAGAGCCTGTCCATCAGTGCCTCGTCAAAGCCTTGCGGGGTCCGATCATCGGCGTGCCTGACAAGCGCACGGATTTCCTCAGGCAATCGCAAAGCAGGCTCCACATCGACGCCCAGCGCCCGATAATCAGACGAGAAGCCAATCGCTGCGACAGCCACCTCATCATCATGGGCCAGAGATCCGACAATGGTATCGGGCCAGACCGGCGCCCCCGATGACGCGCGCCCGATCACCGCATCTGGCCAACCGCGTGACGCCAACAGCTGTCGCGCTACAAAGCGCGCAGCCCCACTCTGATCCCGGCGCGGCAACGACTTCGTTACCAGGCTGCGCTGTTCCTCTGCCAATAAAAATCGCGCATCCCCCGCCTCGACCCGTCGATAGCCGAGCGAAACGCCTTCCGGACAGAGCCGTTTGAAATCATCGATCATTGGTGATCATGTCCGGCAAGGTAAGATAGCAATCATCTCGCCGTCCGCGTCAATGCCCTGCTCGACAAAACCGGCCTTCGCGTATAATTGCCGTGCGGCAAAATTTCCAGGCTCATAGCAGATGCTGACCTGTTTGATGGCAGTGATCGATCGAATTTCCGCCAGAAAGGTCTGCAACGCAGCAAAACCATAGCCGCGACCCTGGTAGCGGCGGTCGATCATCAACCGGTAAAGCTGTGCAGTGGCCGGTTCACTGGTTGCATCATACATCAAGAACCCGACCAGATCGGCATCAATCAGAATGGCCGTGGGTCTTGCATCTGGATCCTCGTCTGCCTCCAAAAGCGAGTCCTGATTGCAGGCGACCAGATCCTGCTGCCCCTCGGCCAGTTCAAGAGCCGCGACGCGGGACCGGATCGCATCGGTCACCGCGACGAGTTCAACGTGGATCGGGGTTTGTGGCTTCGTCATGCTCAACCCTTCTGCGCCGCAGGCGCTGTTGTGCCCCTCGGATAGAGCCGGCCTGCATGGCTGACATCGGCGAGCACCACACCCTGCGGATCAACAGGGACCACAAACCGGTTCAGCTTGGCCGGATTGCCACGCCACACCGAATAAGGCTCAAGAACTTCGCCCTTCATGACAAAGGAATCCACATCGACGATCGAACCTTCCCCCATGACGACCCCATAATGAATGAACGCCGAGGGGCCCAAGGTACAGCCACTACCAATGGTGATATAATCCGATTTGAAAGCGCCTTCCTCGAGCGAATGCGGCTGAATAACCGATCCCTCATTCAGGGTGGCATCGTCACCGATGATCACCAGCGATCGTTCGGTGAGATTTGCACCGCCATCATAGACGCGCTTGCCAACTTTCACGCCGAGCATTCTTAGGATCATTGGTCGGAACGGCGTGCCGGGGAATAACCGGGTAATCGGCGAATCCGACAATTTCCAATGCCGCTCATGACGCCAGAACGCAGCGTCGTAGATGGTGGTCATGCGTGGCTTGAGCCCTTTGAAGCCCAACGACAAACGCTCGATCAGAATATAAAAAGGAATGGCGATCGCCGAGGTTAGAAAGACTGCGACAAACAACGCCTTATGCGTCCAGGCATCATAATAGTTGAGCGCGCGGTCCCAAATTGCAATCGTCGCAAACAGCATCAGCCACTGCGCGGCGAGGAACATCAGACCGGTGCGCAGATTGTGGAAATTCTTGCGCCGCAGCCGCGCCAGACGATCCGCCTCTTCGATATTGGCGATCAGTTCCTTGTCGCGATTGACAATGCGCGGGATTTCAAAGGATGGCGATCCCAGCAGCCCCACATTCTCCCGTAACGGCCCGTCAATCGGCACCATGACCTTGGTGCCCAAAAGGCAATTATCCCCGGTCCTGCCATCAGGCGGATAAAAGATGTTGTTGCCGAAATAATTGCGTTCGCCAATCCGCGTGTGCTCCAGCCTGAAGGTGGCTGCGGACTTGTGCATATTGATCATGAACAGCCCGTCCGACACCATGGTCTTCGAGCCGATCTCGCAGAGCAGCGGATTTTCCTGCTGCTGATTGGTCCCGAAATTCGATCCTGTCTGCATCACCTCATTGAGGTTCCAGCCAATCGCCCGCATATAGTGAACAATGGCCGAGCTGTCGCCAAACAACAGATTGAGCAGTCGCGAATTGCTGCTGAGTTCGACCAGCGATTGCAGCCAGTAATGAAAACCGTACAATGTGTAGGTTCGGTTGGCTTTAAGGAAAAGCCGGACAATGCGCGGCACAGCCACCGCCGCAAGCAATGAAACGGCGATCGCGCCAAACAGCGTGACCGTGGTGCCGATCGCTACAATGCCGATCGTCTCCTGATAATCATCGCTCACATTCTGCCAGTAGCTATGAAAAAGCAACGGAAACGGGGTGACTAGTGTGAACAGGCCAATAAGCTGCAGCAGTTCAAAAGTCACGCGGCGGGTCTTTGAAAGCGTGATGCTGCGCACCTTGCAGTAATCAGCCGTTGTCTGCGCCGCAGGCGAGCCATGCCAATGTTCACCATCGGGAATGAACTGGCCGCGTTGCAGCGACGATGCATGTCCGAGCTGCGCGCCGTCACCGATCCCGGTATCAATATCGAGTGTTGAGCCAACACCGACAAAGGCGTCCCGGCCAATGATCACCGAGCCGGTATGGATATAGCCACTCTCCGCGCGATAGCCCAGAATATTGCTCTCCCGGCGCAGAATGGAATTCTCGCCGATCGAAATCAGGTCGGTACAGACCGGAATCGCCCGACACTCAATCGCCGTGTTGCGGCCAAGCTTGGCGCCCAGCAGGCGAAGATAGAGGCTGTAAAGCGGATTGCCCCGAAACAGCACAACAGGCGCCGTCCGTATTAATGTCTGGACAACCCAGAAACGATAATAGCGCAGCCCCCAGATCGGAAAACGCTCTTGTTTCCAACGACCAATCAGCAGCCATTTGGCAAGGATCGCAAAGCCGGTCATGCCGAAAAAGCTGGCGCCAGCCAAAACAACGCAGCGCAGGTAGAGTTGAACCGGTTCATCGAGTTTCAAATAGACCCAGTCCAACCCCTTGTCGAAGAACATCAGGCCGACATAGCTGTAGAGCGCGTAAAAAGCGAGTTGCGCGGTGCCGCAAGCCCAATAGGCAAAATTGGAGGCCTTATGGGTCAGGCTCTGTTCAGTCACCGATGCGACGGTGTGCTGCGGCACCAGCAGATGGCGGGCAAGGCCGCTGATGGTGGGGTGCAGGTAGATATCGCGCATCGACGCCATTTCCCAACCCTGGGCGGTGCGCAGACGCGCGCAGAAACGCGCCATCAACAGCGAGTTGGCGCCCAGATCATCGAAGAAATGATCGTCAACCGAGACCACATCGAGATTGAGGATCTCAGCCAGCGCCTCCACCATGAAGCGTTCGTCATCATTGTCAGCTGCAACCAGTTCGCGCTCGGCCGACAGCCGCACATTGGTTGGCTTGGGCAATTGCCGCAGATCTGCCTTGTTGGACACCGTCATCGGGATCGCATCGAGCTCTTCCAAATAGGCCGGAACCATATAGGACGGCAGTCGCCGTTTCAGCTCCCGTGCAATATCGGCGCGCTGAATCGGCGGCATTCCGGATTTCGGAGCATAATAGGCAACCAGCTCCACACGACCTGGTTCCACTTCCCAGGTGGTGACGGCGGCCTGGGCAACGGCCGGTTCATCCAACAGCACCGCTTCAATCTCACCAAGTTCAATCCGGTAACCGCGGATTTTGACCTGGGTATCAATGCGGCCGCGATACTCGATCTCGCCCTGTGCATTGATACGGCCCAGATCACCGGTGCGGTAAATCCGCCGGGACGGATTGTTCGGCAGACCAATGAAATCGGGAATGAACTTTTGGTCAGTCAGGTCCTGCCGATTGAGATAGCCCACCGCAAGGCCGATACCGGCAATGCCAATCTCACCCAGTTCGTCAGCTTCACTGAGCTTGGGTTCATTGGGATCAATGATGACGATGGAATAGGTCGGCAAAGGCGCACCAATCGTCACTGGCTTTTCGGGCGTCAACACACCCATGGTTGCCGTGACCGTCGCCTCGGTCGGGCCATAGGTATTCAGCAACAGACGACCGGGTTTGGTCCAGCGCGCAACCAGATTGAGCGGACAAGCCTCACCGCCCACCATCAAAAGGCGGAGCTTGGGCACATCACTCTCAATGGAGGAGAGCAAGGTCGGGCTGCAGGCCATGCAATTGATCGCATTGTCGCGTAGAAAATCCGCCAGTTCCTCGCCAACAAGTGTCAGCGGTCCCGGCGCCGGTATGACGGTCGCACCGGCCACAAACGGCACCCAATATTCCTCGGCGGAAAAATCAAAGGCGATCGTCATGCCGTGATAAACCCGGTCACTTGCCTGATAGCCATAAGCGGTCGCAGCGACGCGGAGAAAATTGCAGAAGCTCTGATGCCGGATGGCAACGCCCTTCGGCCGGCCGGTCGTCCCCGATGTGTAGAGAATATAGCAGATCTCGTCGGGATTGGCGCTTCTCGCCGCAGTCTCGAACCGGGCTTTGGATTGTTCGGCAATGGCCGCAGCACAATCGTCAATCAAAACATGCGGCACCGGCATTTTCTCAACCCGGTCGGCATAGGCTCGCAGGGAAATCACCAGCTTGACATTGGCATCCTCGATGATCAGCGCCATCCGGTCTTCCGGAAACGCTGTTGCCAGCGGGACATAGGCAGCCCCTGCCTTCATCACCGCAAGCAGCGTGATATAGGTCTCCGCAGAGCGGTCGAGCAACAGACCAATCCGGTCACCCGGCGCAACGCCACGATCCTGGAGCAGGCGCGCGAACTGATTGGAGCGTTCGTCGAGATCCTGATAGGTCAGACTGTCACCATCCGAAATGACCGCTATGGAGGAACGGTACTGATCCGCCAGTTGCTCGAAGAACATATCAAGCCGTTCGCCGGCTTGGCCCGATTGCGGAAAATCCGCGCCACATAGGACCTGCTGGCCGTCCTCACCAAAGCGTCGGCTCTGTGATCGCAAGCCGCCATGCCGCGCTGAAGACACATCCGCAACAGGCTCAACCATCTGTTCAAACTCATTTACATTCTCGGTCGCTGAAACCTTATTCGTTTCAGCACCCTGACTACCGTGGCTCATTCTTTACACTCACTGACCAAAGGTCGCGCTTCGCCGGGCATTTGTTCGCGTTAGGTGAGAAACCTGACTATCAAGCAGGGATTATCTATCGTCGGACTGTGCACAGCGGCTCATCTGACCGCTTTGGGAAGGCAACTAGCAAATTATACAAAATAAGAAAGTGACATTGTGTTGACTAAAAAAATGCTTTCGTAAGTGTTGCAGATTAGTACGCAGCGTTAAAGTCCTTTATCCTCTATCCTCAGAAATCAGTTCATTGCCGCCAAGGGCAAGCTTTCCCCTCGCCGCCCGTTTCCTTCCTCCTTGCCGCAGATAGCCAATCGGCAATGAGGATAGGCCGCTCGCTGGTAAACCACAGCAAATTCGTCCTCATGACTTGTTCCCCGCCGCATTCGTCTCTAAAGTCAACGCCTCCAGGACGAGCCATTCACCCCATGCAGCAATTTCTGACAAGAATTTTTGTGAAACCGGGCTGGGGCGCACCGGTTTCCATTCTGTTTCATCTGGCGCTGGCTGTCCTTGTGTTCTACCGCTTGCCTGCAATCCCCCTGCCAGAACCCGATCCGAGCGTTAATGTCGAGCTGGTTGACCCGCCCGTCCATGAGCCAGACAAGCCCAAGCCGGAGGAAGCGCCGAAGTCTCAACCGCAGGCGTTTGAAAGCGCCAGCCAAGACGTGAGAAAGATGGAACCCACGCAATCGCCGCCCACGCCAACAGAGGCGAGCGATAATGAAGTCGCCCCCAAAAAAAACGACAATGACCACCGGCGCGGTCCGCCTTCAACGCCAACGGACGACACAGACCAGGTCAACCTTCCACGCCAGCAGCCTGTTCTGAGCGCCCGATCGCAATCCGAGACAACGAGCGCACCTGCTGATCCGCAACGCGCCAACAGCGAAGCGGTCATTCCAACGCCTCTGCAAAAGCCTGCAAAGCTGAAGCCCGCCCAACAGATCTATGCGAAAGATACGCTCGCTGATCCGCGTATCAAACAGGCTCTTGGAAAATTGCCCAACCGAGACCGAATGCTGCAAATCTGTGGCATCGAAGCGCTGGAGCAGGTGCGTCACCAAAGGCGCAACACCTTCCCGGACATGCTGGCCCCCAGCGGCGGCACGGTTTCGGGAAACAGTTTTTCAGTCCGCAATGGGGCGTTTCGCAGCCGCGCGCGCTGGTATGCGATCGATTTTGATTGCCAGCTTGACGATAAAGCGATGCAGATCACGCAATTTAGCTACGCGATCGGGGCGGAAATTCCGCCTGCACAATGGCGTGCGCGCGAACTGCCACTGCAATGACAACACCGATCTGAGCCGGACAGGCTGCGGACGATTATAAGAAAGCGGATTGGTAAAGGGGACAAGTATGCTGTTTGCTTATCATCATCGTCCCTGCTTCGGTTTGGTCCGATCGCCTTGATCCACACGACGATCGTGCGGTTTCTCCTGGCCAAACGGTGTCCTATCGCCAGTTTTGTGGGTGAAACGGCTTTTGCTTCGAGGAGCCGTCAGTACGAAACTTGGACGAGAGACGAAATCAGCATAGCTATTCCTTGTTCAAGACATCCGGCGGAATCCGCCTGCGTGTCGCGAATTTTGACTGCACAATACCCAAGCTCAACCGACTAAGTCAAAGAATGGCGAGAGCCCCTCTCTCGCCATTCGCTCAAGCTCAAACCCGTCCGGCTGCAGCTGGGTTTTGCGAGGTCGCGAGGGCGGGTTCTGCTAACCCTCAGTTTAGCGTGTGATTGATAACCCCATCGATCCCATCGGCTGCGCGCAGCAAAAACTGCGCGACTTTGCGCGCATTATCGGAATCCAACTCCATATGAACCCGCCCTGTCTCCATGTCGTCCGGAAAATCAAATTCCAGAAGGATTTTTCCCTTGTATTCAAGGATTGCTTTCAAACATTCAACGCCAATCAGTTCTTCAATCTTCAATGAAAAATTCCTTTCAAAAAACCGCAAAAGAAATGATTCTTCTTACAGAGTAAATCATCACAAAGGTTCCACCGGCTCTGTTGCGCCAGCTTTGCAGCCAATGGATGCAACGCCAATGCGCCCTGGCGCCGTCGCAGCCACGAAATGCAGCGGATCCAAAACCAGACATTCGCGAGCGATGCGCCGCCGCCCCGTTGAACCCGTCGCAACCGCGTCTTGATCATCGATCCGAGCGATCTTGCTTTTTGACTGGCCTAGTTGTCGGGCCCCGATCCCGATTGTTAGCCACCGCCGCCTTTCAAACCCACGCGCGCAGAGCGGCTGCAAACCTCAAACGAATGGCGTCTTTGCAATCGCTGAAGCCACGACAACAAAAAACGCCATCCCATCACCCACCGATTTGATAGGCACTGCCATCAGCCCCTTTCCAGCCGAGCTTAGGCTGCGTGCATTGTTGTATAGCTGGCGAGTTTTCGATTTTTTGACTGCATGACGCCGCTCCCAAGGGTGATCCGGGCTGTGCAATGCTACAAGCAGAGATAGACATGGAAAGAAGAGACATCATTGCGGCACTTGAAAGCTTATTCATATTACTTGCTTCTGTTCTCTTAGATTCTATTTTAATTAGCGAGACTAACGTTCTGCAATATTATTGCAGATTTCTTGTCTTAAACTTTACTTATTGACGAACTATACTAAATATGTGAGCGTATACTCACATTGTCTACTCGCTTTTGGAATCCACCTCGATGACCCTGCAAATCCTGACAAATCCCCGAAAATCTGCCTCTCAGCAACGTTCGCGCGTCACTGTCGAAGCCATTCTTGACGCCACAGCTCGCATTTTGACCAAGGAAGGTTATGCGCGCGCCAGTACAAATCGCATTGCCGCAGTGGCGGGTGTCAGCATTGGATCGCTCTATCAGTATTTTCCCAACAAACAGGCACTGATCGCAGCGCTAGTTGCACGGCACAATCGTGAAATCCTCGATCTGCTGGAACAAGCGATGCAGCACTGCGTCCATGACAAACTCGTCGACGCCATGCGTGACCTTGTCCGCGCCATGCTCGCCGCGCATCGGATCAATCCCGCGCTGCACCGCATCTTCAAAGAGGAGGTTCCCCGCATCGGCAAACTTGTTGAAGTCGAAGCAATCCGTAAAGACACGCTCGACCTTGTGAAGCGTTTCATGCATCAATGTCAGGACGAAATCCTGGTATCGGATCTCGAGGCAGCAGCCTTCATCTGCGTGACAACCGTCGAGGCTCTGACCCACGCACTGGTCATTAATGATTGCGGACATTCGTTGACAGAGGAGGAGGATGCCGTTGAACATGTGACGCGACTGCTGGCAGGCTATCTCAGCATTGCGCCAGAACCGCTGCGTCCTATTCTCAAGTCAGCCGGTTCATTGCCGGGTTGAGCGACGTTTGTCCTGCAGGCAACGCCAAGTTCGGCCTTCCGCTTCACGAGGGGAAAGGAGACGGCGCAACCTTGCCGCCGCTCACGAACACGTGGTCTCAGCAAATGGGCAATGAATTTTGCGGGATCACAGCATGACCTGCCCGGAAAGCGCGCAGTCAGCGACAGGATTCACACGCGGCGCGCATAGTAAGTCGGTCAAAATAGCCTTGTCGATCATCAACGGCACGCCATGTCAATTTTCTGCAACCGTCGGCAAGGGTGCATCTCGGCTCATAGCGTGATCCAGCACACGCTGCAGATTGGCGGCATGCCGGAAATTCGGCTCCAATCCCACACCATCCGCGACGGCGCGGGCAAAGCGCTGATAATTTGTCTCCACCGGTTCCGCATCTATTGCGCGCCAGGATGGAATTTCAATATCAGCGCCGATCGAGCCGCGCAGGCTTGAGCCAATTGGGGTGTGAATGACTTCCAGTGCACCCTTGTCCCCATGGATGCGCAGCCGCAATTCATTGAGATGGCCGGTCGCCCAGCGGCTGGCGTGAATGACACCGAGCGCGCCATTGCCATATTCCGCCATCATGACGAAGCTGTCATTGGCATCGAGCACATATTCACCGATATGGTCATTCTCCGCCTTGTCAAAGGTCTTCAGCCGCGCGGAGGCACGTTCAACGTCACTACCGATGGCATAGGACGCGAAATCCAGGATATGGATGCCGACATCACCCAGCACGCCATTGGAGCCATGCCGGGTGGAAAGACGCCAGAGCCATTTGCTTTCCGACTTCCAGTCTCCCCACGTCTTGGAGACCAGCCAGCTTTGCAAATAAGAGGCTTCGAAATGGCGAACCTGGCCGATCTCGCCCGCCATCACGAGTTGTCGCGCATTCTGCAACGGCGCCACGTTGCGATAGGTCAGGTTAACCATATTCACGATGGATGCCTGTTCGGCCGCATCCGCCATTTCCGCAGCCTTTTGATAGCTTTCCGCCAGCGGCTTCTCGCAGAAAATATGCTTTCCCGCGCCGGTTAGCGCCATAGATGTCGGGTGATGGATGGCATCGGGCGTGACATTGGCGACCGCGTCAAATCGATCCCAGTCAAGCGCATCTTCAAGCCGGGTGAAACGATTATGAATACCGTGATTTTCCGAGAAAGCATCGACGCGCTCCGCCGACACATCGCAGGCCGCAACAACTTCAACCCCATCGATCGCCGCAAAGGCCTCGACATGGTTTTTTGCCATCCCGCCTGTTCCAAGAATGAGAAGACGCATGCTTCACCTCAACGATAGCCGGCTTCGCCCGGCTTATGCAGCTTGGGCCCGCGCTCGACGATTGGTTCCAGAGCCTGTTCGATCGCGACATTTGGAGCAGTATGAATGGCCGTGAAAGCGGGCTGCGGGTTGAAGGCCCATTTGACGGCGTTGCGCAGCACCAGTCGGACATTGCCATCATGATAAGTCGGGTAGGTTTCATGCCCGGGCCGGAAATAAAACACATTGCCCGCCCCCCGACGCCAGGTCATGCCGGAGCGGAACACTTCGCCGCCTGCGAACCAGGAAATGAACACCGTCTCCAGCGGCTCGGGAACCGAAAACTGCTCGCCATACATTTCCTCGTTTTCCAGCACGAAATTGTCGTCAAGCCCCTGAGCGATCGGATGACCTTTATTAACCACCCACACTCGCTCGCGCTCACCGGCTTCCCGCCATTTCAGCGCGCAGGGCGTCCCCATCAGACGCTTGAAGATCTTCGAAAAATGTCCGGAATGCAGCACGATCAGCCCCATACCTTCAAAAACCCGGCGGGCGACGCGTTCCACCACATCATCCCTGACACCGCCATGGTCCTGATGGCCCCACCAGACCAGAACGTCCGTTTCAGCAAGCCGCTCTTCGCTTAAGCCATGGTCCGCCTCCTGCAATGTGGCAGTCGAGGCCGCAATGGCGCTGTCTTCATTCAACGCCGCAGCGATCGTGTGATGCATCCCGTCAGGATAAAGTTGACGCACGGTTTCATTGACCTGCTCGTGTATATTCTCGCCCCAGACGATCGTCCTTATCGACACGTGATTTCTCCTTTTATCGCGACGCCATCGTCGCCGTTTCGTTTGAGTTCGGGAGAAGACTTCAGACAGGAAAACCCAATCCTGCTGCGGATTGTTCCTGAATTTTTTCATTCATCGGTGCATCAGCATTGGCAAGGGCGCGGCCGTCCTGATCAAACCGGTGCATATGCGCGGCCATTGGTTTGATCGACACCGCCATTCCAGGCATTCGCTGCGAAACGCCGCTTTCACGAACCACAACCGGCTCATCAAGCCCCAGCTCAACATAGACGAAGCTGTCGGAACCCAGAATTTCCGAATGAATGACCCGACCACTCCAACAACCGTCCTCCCCGACAAACACCAAGTGCTCGGGCCTTATCCCAACCGTCGGCGCTCCGAACGGCGCTGCATGCTTGCCAGAGAGCAAGTTCATCTTTGGCGAACCAATGAAGGATGCGACAAAGATCGAATTGGGATATTGATAGAGCTCAAGCGGCGTTCCGATCTGTTCAACCCGCCCATCACGCAAAACACAGATCCGGTCGGCCAATGTCATCGCCTCGACCTGATCATGGGTCACATAGATCATCGTGGTTCCCGTCATGCTCTGGTGCAGCTTTGCGATTTCGAGCCGCGTCGCAACCCGCAAGGCGGCGTCCAGATTGGAGAGCGGCTCATCAAACAGAAACAGTTTCGGGTCGCGGACAATCGCGCGACCGATTGCAACCCGCTGTCTTTGGCCACCGGAAAGCTGGCGCGGCAACCGGCCAAGATAGGGGGTCAGCTGCAACATCTCGGCAGCCTGCTCAATACGATGCTTGCAAGCCTGTCTGCTGCTGCCGGCAAGCTGCATTCCGAACGCCATGTTTTGATAGACCGTCATATGGGGATAAAGCGCATAGGATTGAAACACCATCGCGACACCGCGTTTGGATGGGCTCAGGCCATTGACCTCGACACCATCCATCAAAAGGCTGCCAGAGGTGATATCTTCAAGCCCGGCGATCAACCGCAAAAGGGTCGACTTGCCACATCCCGACGGACCGACGAACACCATGAATTCGCCAGCACGGATATCCATGTCCACGCCTTTGATGACCTCGAATGTCCCGAATGACTTGCGCAGATTGCGCAGTTGCAGATCAGCCATAGTAATTTCCTATCCTTTCACGCCACCGGCCGTCAGACCCGATACGATCCGCCGCTGAAAGATGAGAACAAGGATGACAAGCGGCACAGTCACAATCACCGATGCCGCCATGATATTGCCCCAGGGGATTTCGAACTGCGAACTGCCCGACAACAAGGCAATCGCGACCGGAACCGTGCGCTGCTCGGCAGAGGCCGTGAAGGTCAACGCGAACAGGAATTCATTCCAGGCGGAGATGAACGCAAGCAGCCCTGTTGTCACAAGCGGTGGCCACATCAGCGGCATGAACACTCTTGTAATGGTGACAAACGGTGTCGCGCCGTCAACAATCGCTGCCTCCTCGATTTCCACCGGCAAATCGCGCATGAAAGTCGTTAAGACCCAGACGGTGAAGGGAAGCGTAAAGATCATATAGGAGAAAATGAGCGCCAGTGGCGTGTTGAAGATACCCAGAAAGCGGATCAACTCGAACAAGCCGGCCAGAACCGCAATCTGCGGAAACATCGAGACCGACAGAATGGTGAGCAATAACAGTCCACGCCCGCGAAAACGCACCCGCGCCAGCGCATAGGCGGCTGAAACCGCCAGCAGCAGCGACAAGACCACCAACACTGTCGCCACCAGCAGCGAGTTTGCCAGACTGCGCAGGAAGCCACCCTTTGCCAGCACCGCTGCATAATTATGAAGCGAAAAATGTCCAGGCCAGAAATCAACCACGAAAAGCGCGGTGCCGGATTTGAAACTGGTCAGGATTGCGTAATAAAATGGAAACACAGCGATCACGATGATGACCGCCACAACCAGATAAAACCCCAGGAACTTCACCGCTCGCATCCTCATTCCCCCCGACTGGCAATACTTACACGCCCGAAAAACATGTAGATGAGGGTGATGGCCGCGATGATCACAAACAACATCGTCGATGCCGTCGCGCCATAGGCGAATGTGTCAAAGTCGAAAAGATTTTCGCGCGCAAACACCGACATTGTCTTGGTCTGTGCATTGTTGGTGGTCAGAACATAGATTAAATCGAAAATCCGCAGGGCATCGAGCATCCGGAAGATCACAGCAACCATCAAGGCCGGCCGGATCAGCGGCAGTGTCACGCGCCAGAAGACCTTGATTGGATGCACGCCATCGACCCGTGCTGCCTCATAAATATCGGATGGAACCATCTGCAGACCGGCAAGGATCAACAGCGCCATGAACGGTGTTGTCTTCCAGACATCCAAGATGAGAATGGCAATAATTGCAGTGTCCGGATTGGCGGTCCAGGCGATTTTCTGACTGATCAGACCCAGGCCGAGCAGAATATGGTTCAGGATGCCGAACTGATCATTGAGCATCCATGCCCACATTTTTCCCGAGACGATGGTCGGTATCGCCCAGGGGATCAGAATAGCTGCCCTTACAAGCCCGCGTCCCGGAAAACGCGCATTGAGAACCAGCGCCACGATCAAGCCGAAAATGGTTTCGAGACTAACCGAAATAAAGGTAAAACTGATGGTGTTCCACACCGCACCCCACCACGCCGGATCCGCCAGAAGTCCGCGATAGACCGTGCGCCCGCTCTTCAGCGTTACCCAGGACAGGTAATTCTTGAAGCCGACAAATTCCGCGCCCGCGAGATTGGTCAGCGATGCATTCGTGAAGCTGAAGCAAATGGTTCTCATGAGCGGCCAGCCCGCCACCAACGCAAGCACAAGCAAGGTCGGCGCCAGGAACAGCCAGGCCGCGCGGATGCGCGCCCGCTTCAAATCAGAATGCCGCGGGCCGATTGCGCGTGCGGGTGAAACATCAATCGAAGTCTCTGCCATTCTCGTCCTCCGGCTCTGCTTGCTCCTCGATTAAAACGTTCGGATCGCTTGGGGAACCCGAACGCCGCTTGATGCGTCGCTACCAGCCGGATCCTTCGAGTTCCGTCAGTTCGACCTCAAGCATTTCGAGATTCTCCGCAGCCGTTCCCTGTCCAGAAAGCGTTCTGTGGACCCCATTCCAGAATTTCGACGACACTTCATTATACTTGACCTTCGTCGCCGCCGACGGCCGTGGCACCGCATTGTGCCAGGATGATCCAGCCATTGTCCTCACGAACCGCCACAAAATCTCCGGTCCCTTTGCCTCAATCGCGCCAGCCAGTGCATTTAACCTCGATTGCCTTCGTTCCCGGATTGGAACTGACAGAACGGATTCCTTGCAGGGCGCGGAACCCCCGATTGCAAGCGCACAACTGCAATATTCCCCGCACTTAGCAACAGCAGTGCCGTATCAAGACCCATATCAGCTTTCCCCTATCCTCTTTGAATCTGCACATCGATTTCCTTTCGATCATGCTCCCTGCGCGCGCCCGTCGAACGGGCCGTCGCCAGAGCCAGCAATGGGCCAGCTGCGACAACACAACCGCTATGGCTACGATGGCTGTGCACAACAACAGTGTTGATTGCCAAGGCTCAAAGCCTTATGAAAACCGCAAACCTGCAACAATCACGCGGTGCGCAGTCTTTTCGCGCCCCTTCAAATAGAGCGTCGAGATCACAATGACCCTTTACATGGATTACCTGGCTGAGATCAAAAGCAGACAACCGCAAGGTCTTGATCCGAAGCCGATCGATGATGGCGGGCTCGTTGCGGAAATCATTGCTCTGATCGAAGATACCGAAAACCCGCTGCGCGCCGACGCCCTGAAATTCTTCATTTACAATACGCTACCCGGAACCACGGCCGCAGCCGCGGTCAAGGCAGCGTTTCTCAAACAGATCATTCAGGGTGAAAAGAACGTTGCGGAGATTTCTCCGGACTTCGCGCTTGAACTGCTCTCCCACATGAAGGGCGGCCCATCGATCCGAGTGCTGCTCGACATCACTCTGGGCGATGATGCCGTCCTGGCCGTCAAGGCGGGCGAAGTCCTCAAGACGCAGGTCTTTCTCTACGACGCCGACATGTTCCGCTTGCGCGACGCCTTCCAAGCCGGCAACGCCATTGCAAAAGACGTCCTTGAGAGCTACGCGAAGGCCGAGTTCTTCACCAAGCTCCCCGAAGTGGATGACGAGATCAAGGTGGTGACATTCATCGCTGCCGAGGGTGATATTTCCACCGATCTGCTTTCGCCGGGTAACCAGGCCCATTCGCGCTCGGATCGTCAGCTGCACGGCCAATGCATGATCACGCCCGAAGCACAGCAGGAAATCGTTGCGCTCCAGAAGCAGCACCCTGACAAGCGGGTGATGATGATCGCCGAAAAGGGAACCATGGGCGTCGGCTCGTCGCGTATGTCCGGCGTCAACAATGTCGCCCTTTGGACCGGCAAACAGGCAAGCCCCTATGTGCCCTTTGTCAATTTTGCCCCAATCGTCGCCGGAACCAACGGTATTTCGCCGATTTTCGCGACCACCGTCGATGTGACCGGCGGTATCGGTATCAATCTGAAAAACTGGACCAAGAAGACCGGTGACGATGGAAAGCCGATCCTCAATAATGACGGCAATCCGATCCTCGAACAGCAATTCTCGGTCGAAACCGGAACGGTGCTGAAGATAAATGTCAAGAACAAGCAGCTCTGTGACGAGCAAGGCAATGTTCTGGTGGATGTCGCCTCGGCCTTCACACCGCAAAAAATGGAGTTCATGAAAGCAGGCAGTTCCTACGCGATCGTGTTTGGCAAGAAACTGCAGACATTTGCTGCCCAGACCCTTGGCGTCGAAGTCACTCCGGTATTTGCTGCCAACAAGGAAATCACGGTTGAAGGTCAGGGCCTGACCGCCGTTGAAAAAATCTTCAATCGCAATGCTGTCGGTGTAACCCCAGGCAAGGTTCTGCACGCTGGCTCCGACGTCCGCGTCAAGGTCAATATTGTCGGCTCGCAGGACACAACCGGCCTGATGACCGCTCAAGAACTCGAAGCCATGGCAGCGACGGTGATCTCGCCTTTAGTGGATGGCGCCTACCAGTCGGGCTGCCACACGGCTTCGGTCTGGGACAAGAAAGCCCAGGCCAATATCCCCAAGCTGATGAGTTTCATGAATAATTTCGGGCTCATCACCGCCCGTGATCCTAAAGGCGTCTATCATTCCATGACCGACGTCATCCATAAGGTGCTCAACGATATTACCGTCGATGACTGGGCGATTATCATTGGCGGCGACAGCCATACCCGCATGTCGAAAGGCGTGGCCTTTGGCGCGGATTCGGGCACGGTCGCTCTGGCGCTGGCAACCGGCGAAGCCACGATGCCAATCCCGCAATCTGTCAAGGTGACGTTCAAGGGCAGTATGCAGCCGCATATGGACTTCCGTGACGTCGTGCACGCAACCCAGGCGCAGATGCTCAAGCAATGCGGTGACAACGTCTTCCAGGGCCGGATCATCGAAGTCCATATTGGCACATTGCTTGCCGACCAGGCTTTCACCTTCACCGACTGGACAGCTGAAATGAAGGCCAAGGCATCGATCTGCATCTCCGAGGACGAGACGCTGATCCAGTCGCTCGAGATCGCCAAGTCCCGCATTCAGATCATGATCGAAAAAGGCATGGAAAACGCCGCCGGAACGCTGCGTGGTCTGATCGCCAAGGCGGATGCGCGCATTGCCGAAATCCGTTCAGGCGAAAAACCTGCCCTGGCTCCCGATGCCAATGCACATTATTTCGCTGAGGTGGTCGTCGATCTCGATCTGATCGATGAACCGATGATCGCCGATCCCGACGTCAACAATGCCGATGTCTCCAAACGCTATACCCATGATACCATTCGTCCGGTATCCTATTACGGCGGCACCAAAAAGGTTGATCTTGGCTTTGTCGGTTCGTGCATGGTGCATAAGGGCGATATGAAGATCGTCGCGCAAATGCTCAAGAACATTGAGAAAAACGAAGGCAAGGTGTCGTTCAAGGCCCCGCTTGTCGTCGCCGCACCGACCTACAACATCATCGACGAACTCAAAGCAGAGGGCGACTGGGAAATCCTCCAGCGCTATTCTGGCTTCGAATTTGACGACTTGATGCCAAAAAATGCCGCGCGCACCGAATATGAAAATATTCTCTATCTTGAGCGTCCAGGCTGCAATCTCTGTATGGGCAATCAGGAAAAGGCTGAGAAGGGGGATACCGTTCTTGCGACCTCAACCCGCCTGTTTCAGGGCCGCGTCGTTGAAGATTCTGCCGAAAAGAAGGGCGAGTCTCTGCTTGCTTCGACCCCGGTCGTGGTGCTCTCGGCCATTCTCGGTCGAACCCCAAGTGCCGAGGAATATAAGGCAGCAGTCGAAGGCATCGATCTGACAAAGTTCGCGCCGCCAAAAACCACTCCGCTCGACGCCCTTTCGGTTCACTACTAAGCGCGCCGCACCATCACAGCGCCCTCATCACGCCTCGCCCGATCCTTGCTGATCGGGCGAGGCGAAACCTTGCGATGACGCATTTGCTTTCAAGCCGGTTGCTGCGCAAAAAATCTGCGCTCCGGATCCCGGATTGACATGCGGCTTGCTTTTACCGCCTCGCCCGCTCTGCCGCCAGCTTTCTCCAATCGCAGGATAAAACCTTCGTTCAAGCCCTTTCAACGACCATGATCAAGCGGCACCCGACCGCTGAAAATGCGAAGCGATCGACCCGCTTGCGCAAACCACAAAGGGTTCCACGTCGCAACTGCGCCATGCCGCAGCGCGCAAGCGAGCCCTCCTGCCATCGCACCGGATCTGCGGCTGTTTTTAAACGGTCCCAACCTCACCTTCTTTTCGACACGCCCGCGGTCCTCCATTGCCACCCGGACCATCATCCCGCGCTCATGGGCAAGAAGCAGCTACGCAATTTTGTGTCGCATCCAGGTCACTTTTGAGAAAAAGTAAAAAGCTCCGCCTGCAATGCATTGCAGTTTATTGCCGGATCAGTATAGGTAGGCCTTTGATCAATGCCGTGCGCGCGACAATGGCAAAGGAGCAATGACGGTCCTGCAGTCCCCCCGCTTCGCGCGCCTGGAGGAGTGTTTATGAGAGAAAATCCCAGCCGCGCCAATATCCAGCCAGGCCCATGCCACCATGGATAAAAGTTCTTCTGCGAGCCGGCAAACCATCCTGCCCTTACCAGCGATCAATCTCAACAATGTGCAGATCTCCTTCGCCCTCGCCAATGGCCAGCGCTTCGACGCAGTCGCGGAAAGCAATCTGCAGGTTGCCGATCATGAGTTTGTCGCCATTGTCGGACCGACCGGCTGTGGCAAGTCAACCTTGCTCAATGCCGTTGCAGGTCTGCTGGTGCCGGCCAGTGGCCGCGTCGAAATCGAAGGCCAGCCGCTGCGCGGTCTTAATCGCAAGGCCGGCTATCTGTTTCAGCAAGACGCACTGATGCCATGGAAAACCGTGCTCGAAAATGTGGCGATCGGCCTCGAAGTTGCCGGGACGGCAAAGGCCGATGCGCGCGCTAAGGCCGAGCAATGGTTAACCAAGGTCGGACTTGCGAATTTCGGGGATCGCTATCCGCACATGTTGTCCGGCGGCCAGCGCAAACGCGTTGGCTTGGCGCAGGTGCTGATCCGCAATCCCAAATATCTGCTGATGGATGAACCCTTCGGACCGCTCGATGCGCAAACCCGCGTCATCATGGGCGATCTTCTGCTGGATCTGTGGTCGCAGGACAAGAAGGCGGTGATGTTTGTCACCCATGATCTTGAGGAAGCCATCGCGCTGGCCGATCGGGTCGTCATCATGTCGGCCGGTCCGCGTGCCCGCGTCATGGCCGAATATAGGATCCCGCTCGAGCGCCCGCGCGAAATCTCGGAAATTCGCCTGCTCGACGCGTTCCATGACATCCATCGCGAAATCTGGAACGCTCTGAAGGACGAAGTGCTTAAAGCCTATCAGCAGACAAGCGGAGCAAGAGCATGAAAAAGCCGGCACTATTCCTGGCTCAGCTGAGCGTTGCGGTCATTCTGCTGCTGGTCTGGCACGTCTTTACCGCAACCCATCTGTTGGGTAACCCTGCAAAAAGCCAGTTCTTCTTTTCAACGCCCGTCGATGTCGCCGCGCGCATCTATAAATGGTTTGTCGAAGGCACCATCTGGTATCATCTCGGCATCACCTTGCTTGAAGCGATGCTGGCATTTTTTATCGGTTCAGCCGGTGGTGTGCTGATTGGCTTCTGGTTCGCACGCAAACCGGTGCTGGCTGCCATCTTTGACCCCTATGTGAAGGCCGCCAATTCCCTGCCACGCGTGGTTCTTGCACCTATTTTTGCGCTGTGGCTCGGCCTTGGCATCTGGTCGAAGGTCGCGCTTGGCGTATCACTGGTATTTTTCATCGTGTTCTTCAATGTCTATCAGGGCGTCAAGGAAGTGAACCAGACCGTCTTGTCGAACGCGCGCATGCTTGGCATGAATGAACGTCAGCTGTTGCGCAATGTCTATTTGCCCTCCGCGCTGTCCTGGATGTTCTCCAGCCTGCACACAGCCGTTGGATTTGCAGTGGTCGGTGCGGTGGTCGGTGAATATCTCGGCTCCTCGGCAGGTCTGGGCTACCTTATTCATCAGGCTGAAGGCGTGTTCGATGTCACCGGCGTCTTTGCCGGCATGTTCGTGCTGACGGCTTTTGTGTTGTTGATCGACTGGGTGGTTTCTCTGGTCGAGGAACGATTGCTCATCTGGCGCCCCAAGACCGCCAGCGCGAACGGCGCCTGAGATCGGGCGCTTCAACATATTTTAAGGAGGAAGGCCATGAATTTTACCCGCAGAGATCTGTTGCTCGGCGCAGCAGCGATGGGAATAGCCAATCTCGCAGCCCGTCTGCCCGCCTATGCCCAGGACGCATCGGCAACCCCGGAAAAGCCCGAACTGATGTTTGGCGTCGGCGGCAAGCCGCTGTTCTACTACCTGCCGCTGACCATTGCCGAGCGAAAGGGCTTCTTCAAGGAGGAAGGGCTTTCGGTCACCGTCAATGATTTTGGCGGCGGTGCAAAATCACTGCAGGCTCTGATCGGTGGCTCGGTCGATGTGGTTACCGGCGCCTATGAACACACAATTCGCATGCAAAATCGCGGCCAGGATATCAAGGCAATCTGCGAACTTGGCCAGTTTCCCGGCATCTGCATCGCGGTGCGCAAGGACCTCGCCAACGACATCAAAACCATTGCCGACCTCAAAGGACAGAATGTCGGGGTGACCGCACCAGGGTCTTCAACCTCGCTGTTCCTGCAATATGCATTGATCAAGAACGGCTTGGCGGCTGATGACGCGTCAATCATCGGTGTCGGCGGCGGCGCCAGCGCTGTGGCAGCCGTCAAGAAGGGTGAAATCGCCGCCCTGGTGCACCTCGATCCGGTCATCACCCGTCTCGAGGTCGATGGTGATATCTCGATCCTTCTCGACACCCGCACGGAAGCCGGAACCCGCGCTTTGTTCGGCGGCACAAACCCGGCTGCCATCACCTATGTCCAGCAAAGCTTTATCGACGCAAACCCCGTCACTACCCAGCGCGTTGTCAATGCCTTTGTCAAATCACTGAACTGGATTCACCAGGCATCCGCTGATGATGTGGCCGATACGGTGCCGGAAGAATACCTGCTGGGTGACCGCGCCCTCTATAAGACCGGGTTTGAGAAATCGCGCGCCATGTATTCGCAAAAAGGCATCATCGCCGCCGATGGTTTTGACAGCATGATGAACATGCTCAAGGCGCTCGATCCCGAACTGGCCAATTCAAAGATCACATTCGCCCAGACCTTTGATCCACGTTTTGCGCAAGCGGCCAAGACGTAACAGGGTTAAAACAGCATCAGCTGTTCCGGCAAGCCTGTGCTGCCGGAACAGCCCGAGACCAACCTTGAACGACCTTTGATGGCGACAGACGACAATTCCAGATGAATTGATCAACCCATCGAACCAATTGCTCCGACGCGCGTTTAAAAATCGAAAATGCCGCGTGAAGGAACATCAATTTGACGCAACAAGAAGCAACGCAGAAGCGACAATTGCGACAGTCCCAGCCCTATTGGGAAACAACCCCGAAAATTACACTCACCACGCGACAAAAGCCGTCCCGCCGTCACTATGATGTCGTGGTGGTCGGCGCCGGCATCAGTGGCGCGCTGATCGCCCAGGCACTCATGGATGGCAAACGAAAAATCGCCATCTTTGACCGCCGCCGCCCGGTGTTTGGCAGCACAATGGCCAGCACGGCAATGCTGCAGCATGAAATCGATGTTCCCTTGTTCAAGCTCAAGAAGCGTTTATCACCAAACGCCGCCGAGCGTATCTGGCAGCGCTCAGCGGACAGTGTCGACGCCTTGATCAAACTGACAGCCGAGCTGGATATCCATTGCTCGATGCAACGCAAGAAGGCCCTTTATCTAGCCGGCGACGAATACGGCGCACGCGCGCTTGGCCAGGAAGTCGAGGCGCGGCAGGCGATCGGTCTTCATGCTGAATTTCTTGATGCCCATATTTTGAAGGAACGCTTTGCGATCGACCGAACGGCTGCGATCGAAAGCGATATGTCGGCCTCCGCCAATCCCGCCCAGTTGACCGCAGGTTTGTTACGGCACTGCCTGAAAGGTGGAATAGAAATCATTCGTGACATGGAAATCACCGATTTTCTGAGCCTCAATCAGCAGGTCGCTCTTGCCACCGCGCAGGGCGCGGTGATAAGCGCCGGCGCTGTCGTGTTCTGCACCGGCTATCAATTCCTCAAAGCGCTGGCCCATAAAAATCACCAGATCATCTCGACCTGGGCGATCGCCGGCGCAAAGCAACAGCCCACACCCGCCTGGCTGCGCGATTATCTGGTCTGGGAAGCCTCCGATCCCTATCTGTATTTTCGTAATGCGAGCGATGGCAGACTGATCGCCGGTGGCGAGGATGAAGCTTCTGAGACGGCGTTTGAGGATCCACAGAAAGCCGCACAAAAAAGCCAGACAATTGCGCGCAAAATCAGCCGGTTGATCGGCTGTGATGTCGGCAAGCCGGCTTATCAATGGTCGGCCGCCTTTGGCTCAACCCCGACCGGTACGCCGATGATCGGAGCCATTGAAGGCCATCCCAACGTCTATGCCGCCATGGGCTATGGTGGCAATGGCATCACATTCAGCAAGATTGCCGCCGAAATTCTCGCCAAGGCGCTCAATGGCAAGGAAGATCGCGACGCAGCCCTCTTCGCCTTTCGATAGCTGAAGAAAGCGGCGTGCTGCGCGGGTTCATCCCCCAAGCCATAAGCCGACGGAACAATCCGTACGGCGCGCGGTTAACTTCCAAGACCGTCTGCAACCGCCCGGCTTCAAAACGGGACCGCGCTTGTGACGGTGATGATCCACAGATGCAATCGCCTTGAGCAAGGCAAGGATCTGACGCACCGACCTTTCAACTGGAGCAGAAAAACGCATGACATCTCACCACACCGATCCGCTCACCCAGGATGAAGACATCAAGTTTCTGGCTGAAAACTCCGATCTGTCGCCGCTTCAGGCCAAGGCGCTGATCGAAAAATTTGGCCGTGACCGCGAAAAATTGCTTGAAGAGGCCAAGAATTTCAAGGCGGAGAGCTAAGAGGCCGAGGCGTCTTCGTCCTGTGGCTGCCCTTTTCCGCCAGCAGCGAAGACGCGCTGCGATCGCTGCGGCTGTCGCGCGCCAATCCGTAAGGTTTTAAGCGGCTATTTCAGCCTATCGACGCCCTTTGCGGCAACGCAGATCTGAGCAATAGCACTCAGCGCTCGTTTGCGCTGATATCCGTGCCGACGTGGCGTAGCCATTTTAAGGCAGTCCGTTCATCCTGATCAAGCTGTGGCGCCACCACACGCAGGCTGGAGGCCGCTTGCACCGTTGCAGCCAGTTGATCCTGCTGCCATTGCTCAAACACCAGTGGATGAATATAGGAACGCCGGCAGACGGCGCGGGTATTACAGAGCCGCTGCGCGATCCTGTCGATTTCCGCATTCAGCGCCCGCTTTGATGCCGCGGCGCTCTCTGGCCGCGGCAAGGCTGACAATCCCTTCACAGCCGAAGCGGTCGCTGCCCAGGTCCGGAAATGCTTTGACGTGAAGTCGGCCTTCGTCACATCGCGAAGATAGTCGTTGATATCCTGCGAGCTGATCGCATGGCGCTGTCCCTCATCATCGAGATATTGAAACAGATGCTGACCGGGGAGTTCCTGCAGCGAGCGGATAATTCTGGCGATCCGTCTGTCGGAAATCTTCAGGTTCCAATCTTTTCCCGATTTGCCCTTGAAGATCAGCCGCAAGCTGGTGCCGTCAGTCTTCAAATGACGGTTGCGCAAGGTCGTCACGCCAAAGCTCTTGTTGGAACGCGCATAATTGGGGCTGCCGACGCGCACAAGCAACCGGTCCATCAGCCAGACAATCGTTGCGATCACTTTTTCACGACAGAACGAGCGCCGCCGCATATCAGCCTCGACCTGCTGGCGCAAACTGCTCAACACGCTCGCAAAATCAGCAAGACTGGAGAATTTCGTCTCTCCCTGCATCGCAGACCATGTAGAATGATAGCGATATTGCTTGCGTCCGCGCTGATCCCTGCCAGTCGCCTGAATATGCCCTTTTGAATGGGCACAGATCCAGACATCCTCCCAGGCGGGCGGAATGGCCAGCGCCTTGATGCGCTCAATGTCCTTCGGCAAGACCTTGCCTGCACCGATCGCTTTGTAACGAAAACCCGCGCCGCAGCGCTGTCTTCGAATGCCGGGTTCGCTATCGCTGACATAATGCAGATCGCAGTCCAGAAGCGGCACGGGCTCTGTAGCAGAAGCGTTCAATCGATCAAGCAAATGGCACCTCGCACGGTTAGCGCAGCAGAAACCTGCAGCCATTAACGCAATGCGTCGCTTCAGGTTCCCGATTCAGCCCGGCTGCGGAACCAAGCCCCCATTGAGGCGTTCAACCACGTAACCCGATGTGCAATTCGGCCGGTAACCGGCCAGCACTCCGACCTCAACGCGAAAAGGATAAAGCGGTGCCCAGACCTTTCTGGAAAGGCTACCTCAAACTCTCGCTCGTCACCTGTGCCGTCGAACTGCGACCTGCCACCAGTGAAGCCGAACGCGTGCGCTTCCATACGCTGAACGAGAAAACCGGCAATCGAGTGATCAGTCGCTACGTAGACCAGGAGAGCAAAAAGCCTGTGCGCGATCAGGATCAGGCAAAAGGCTTCGAGAAAGCAGAGGGTGACTACATCATTCTGGAGGACGAGGAGCTTGAAGCACTCGCGCTCGAAAGCACCCGAACCATTGATATCGACAGGTTCGTCCCGCGCGATAGTATCGGTTGGATCTGGTACGACAAACCGCATTTTCTGTCGCCCGCCGATAAGATTGGGGCGGAAGCTTTTGCGGTCATCCGCGAGGCAATGGACAGCGCCGAGGTTTCAGGCCTTGCACGCCTGGTGATGTATCGGCGAGAGCGCGCTGTCTTACTGGAGCCGCGCGACAAGGGCATTGTGCTCTGGACACTCCGCTACGGCGATGAAGTACGCGATGCGAACGACTATTTCAGCAAGGTCGAGCCCCACAAGCCCGAAAAGAAAATGCTGACGATGGTGCGCAGTCTCATTCAGCAGCGGACGCAGGACTGGGACGAGGAACTGCTCACAGATCCCGTGCAAAAAAACCTGAAGCGGATGATCGCAGCGAAGAAAAAGAAAAGCAAACCCCGCGCCCAGACAAAGCGCGAGACCAAGGCGCCTCGCGGCGGCAATGTGATCGATATTATGGAAGCACTGCGTAAAAGTCTCGAGAAGGAGGGGAAGGCATAATCCCCCGATATTTCCAGTCAGGCCTTGAGTTGGTTGACACTTTAAAGGCGCAAAGGCGGAGCGCTGCAGGTCTTTTGTCAGACTGTGCTTCAATGGCATCGGCCTTATAACCAGCCTTACTAAGGCGGCGGAGAAGAGAGCGGGCTCTGCCGGTCCACCATAGCACTGGCCGTGCGTTGCAGCTCTCACTCACGTTCCTGGCCGCTCTCACCCAAATCACAAAAAAATCTTGTCTGAGAATAACTTCACGCGATTGTCCGATGTGCCGACAATAGCGGTCAGCAACAGATAACGGTCGCGAAAGCAAAGGACCGCTAGTCAAGTCACTGGTTGATAAAGGCGCAGCTGGTTGAATCGAGCGCCTCTCTAACTCGCCTTTTTGCTACTATTCTGCTTAGCCGGAGCTTTCTTGCCGCCCGCCTTCGGGCGAGATGATTTTTTGGCAGCTGCCGCCAATCCAGCACTCTTACGCAGGGCTTCCTTGAGATCGATGACCTGCGCTGACTTGGTTTGTGCCGGTTTCTTGAACGGCTTGCCGGCAATTTTGGCCTTTATCAGATCCGCAAGCGCCGCATCATAACGGTCATCAAAGCCCGCCGGATCGAAACGGCCCATCTTGGTATCGATAATATGCTTTGCGAGCTCCAGCATTTCCTCGTCGAACTTGAAACTGCCGATATCCGAGAACGCTTCCTTTGTTGAGCGCACCTCATAATCAAAATTGAGCGTGGTCGCCAGAAGCCCGTCATCATATGCGCGGATCAGCAGCTTGCGGGCGCGCCGAAATAAAACCGCCTCGGCAATTGCGCCGACTTTCTCCAAGTGCATCGCCTCGCGTAACAATGTGAACGCTTCCTGATTGTCGTCGGTCGGTGCGATATAGTAAGGCCGGTCCAGATAAACATCATCAATCGCATCGCAGGCAACAAAGCACAGCACATTCAACGTCTTGTCGCTTTCAGGCACTGCGGCTGCAATCTCATCCTCGCTGAAACTCACATAGGCCCCAGAGGCGACTTCGTAGCCTTTCACCTGATCTTCACGCGCGACCGGCTTGCCGGTATCGCTATCGACAAATTCGCGATTAAGCCGATTGCCGGTCTTCCGATTGACAAGGTGAAACGAAACACGCTCCGAGGTTGAGGCCGCAGTATAAAGCGCGACTGGACATAAAAGCTCGTCGATCTTGATCTGTCCCTTCCAATTCGCCCGCGGTGCCATTGTCACGCTCCATCCTCGTGCGAACTGGCTTTGCCAACCCGTTTCAAGATCTTTTCAAAGGCAAAGCCAAAGCCCAACAACACAGGAAGACCGAGCAATACGATCCAGAACAACAACCATCCCATTGCTTTTCCTCCCTCCTGTTGGAACACGGAACAATTAGATCAAGGCAGAGAGCCCGCGCCTTGCTCATTGCTGAGACAACCCACCGCCTCGACAATGGTTCCCTATATTGGGGTTCCCTAGCAGCGTTGAAGTTGACGACCGACACTGCAGAGAACTCACGTTCTCCTGGACCGCAACCCGTATGCCCCATGGACCACGCATTGCACTTGGGTGCAGCAGTGCAAGCATTGCGAGCTGCGCCTCCCTCAGGGGGCTTATCGCTTTCGTGCGCTCTTCAAATCATCCCTCGAACCGCTATCGCGACCGCTTGTGGCGCAATCGCGCACTTGGTTGAGAGCACGCGGCGAGGATCAAAACGTCATCGGCGCCACCACGAGCTTTTTCAAGGGAACGAAGGTTCGCGCTGTTCGTTAACAGCCAATTCGCGGCGCATGGAGGCTTTGATGAGAAATATCGACAGGAAAGATCGCTTGATCCTGGCGCTCGCAGCATTGCTACGGGCTGAACGCGAAACCCGTGGCGCTCTGCAAGCAGCACTCCAGAATGACAGCGTCAACGTCGAGACATTGCGCGCTATCCTGTCCGATCCGGTGCCAGTCGTCACCGAAGAGGACATCTTATTTGCCGAGGATTTCGCTCAATCAAGACAACTCCCTCCATTCCATCTCAACAGCAACCAACTGAGGACAACCAAAGAGACTTTCTGATAGATCGAAACCCCTGTTGTCGTTCTCCAAAAATGCGCTAATCTTGCGTCCTTCTTCTGTTTGATATTGTTTCAGGATTTCCGATTGTGGAGTGGACTGTGAGCGGCAACAGAATTCGAGAGGGAGCTAGGCTTGTTGATTGCCAGGCGCGAGAGGAAGCCCTTGCCTCTGCGGTAGACACACCGGACTGCCGGAGCCTTATTCAGATAATGGATTGGTCAAAAAGCCCACTCGGCCCACTGGATACCTGGCCGTCTGCCTTGCGTTGCGCATTGGACCTCGCTCTTCCGTCCGACGCGCAGATTGTCATTTTCTGGGGCCCCGCGTTCATCGCGCTTTACAACGACGCCTATCGTCCGACCATCGGCCAAAAACATCCCGCAGCCTTTGGTCGACCGGCGAAGGAAAACTGGACAGAATTGTGGGATGATCTCGAACCCTTGCTTAAAACCGTGCTTGAAACCGGTAAGACCGTCTCCGCACAGAACCGCCCTTTTCACATTGAGCGTTTCGGCTATCCGGAAACAGTTTATTTTGATATCTCCTATTCGCCGATCAGTGCGTCCGAAAAGGGTGCGTTAGGTGTTCTTTGCATCGTCAATGAAACCACCGCGCGCGTCGTCGCGCAGCAGAAGCTCATCGAAAACCAGCAGCGACTGGAGTTGCTTTTCTCACAGACCGACGCGGGAATAGCTCTGAGTGATCGCGCGGGCACGATGATTAAGGTCAATCCGCGGCTCTGCGCCCTTTCCGGTCACAGTGAAGAAGCCATGCTGGCTGGCACGCTCGAAGCCATGCTTGATCCTGCAGATCGGGCGGCTTACCGGGCCTCCATCAAAGCGCTGTTCACAAGCGGGGAAAGCTTTGTTCAGCGCTTCACCCTCATCGGGGCCAACGGTCACCACACGCCCGTCAGCTGCGCTGCAAGCCCGGTACGCGACGGAACGGGCGCTATAACGCACGCGGTCTGGACCATTATCGACATTACCGAGCAACTGCGCGCACAACACCTCGAAAGTCAGTTGGCGGCAATCGTTTCATCTTCCCATGACGCAATTCTAAGCACCGATCTTAACATGCGCATTCTCAGCTGGAATCACGGCGCCGAACGCCTTTATGGCTACAGCGCTGCCGAGGCCATCGGGCGCAAAGTCACCATGCTGCTCCCATCCGACAGATTGCACGAAGAGGTCGAGATCATCGAAAAGATCTCGCATGGTGTGGCGGTTGCCCCCCATGAGACAGTGCGGCTCAACAAGAACGGCACGCGACTGGATGTTCGATTGACCGTATCGCCGGTCCGGGATGGCAGTGGCCGCATTATCGGTGCTTCCAAAAGCGCCCATGATATCAGCGACCAAAAAAAATCCGAGCAGCTGCAACAGGCAATTCTGGGCGAGATGAAACATCGTATCAAGAATGTTCTGGCCACCGTTCAGGCATTGGCGCGTCAGACCTTTCGAAATCCGGCTCATAAAAGCGCCTATCAAACCTTTGAGGCTCGATTGGGCGCCATGGCTCGCACGCATGATCTTCTCACCGCCGATGTCTGGCAGGCAACAGAACTCAATAAGCTGGTCGAAGAAGCGCTGCTGCCCTTCGGTCTCGCTAATTTTTCCATCAAAGGCCCCAAGATCGAGGTTTCTTCACGCGCCGCCATGGCCTTTTCCCTGGGCCTGCATGAACTTGCGACCAATGCCTCGAAATATGGTGCGCTGTCCGTGCCGGGCGGCTCTGTTGAAGTCACATGGTCCCACGATCAAGCGTTGCAGCAGCTCGATTTTATCTGGAACGAAAAAGGCGGCCCCCGCGTCTCAGCCCCCAAAGGCAAGGGTTTCGGCAGCAAACTCATCGAGCGCGTGCTTGCAGGAGAAATCAGCGGTCGCGTCAAACTGACTTATCTCGCGCAAGGTTTGCATTGTCAGCTCAGCACCAAGATCGCAAATCTCAAGCAGCAAGGATAAGTCACACGCATTTTGCGCGACGGTACCCAACATCCACCCGTTCAACGTCAACTGCACAGTTTCACAATCGCACCTTGCCATCCAGATTGGAGATGCGCGCTGATTGGGTCTATGCAAGCGCATGACGCCCATCATTTACGCCCGCGAGCCGATCTTTGTTCAGAAAAAGACTCTGAGGCATGAAACAAAGCCTCGCCTTGAAGGTTCGGTCACTGTGCGCTTGCGAAGAAGCATGCCGCATCGACACGAAATTCAAAGGAGGAGCCGGAAATGGCCAAAGCAAAGCAACGCAATCTTGACGATCTGTTTTACGACACTTTGAAAGATATCTACTATGCCGAACGCAAAATTCTCAAGGCGCTTCCCAAAATGGCGCGGGCGGCCAACGATGATAAGCTGAAAGCTGCGTTTGAAACCCACCGCGATCAGACCGAAACCCATGTCGAGCGCCTGCAGCAATGTTTCGAATTGCTTGGAAAACGCGCGCAAGGCAAAACCTGCGACGCCATCGAGGGGATCCTTGCCGAAGGCGAAGAGATCATGGAGGAATTTTCCGACAGCGTTGCGCTTGACGCAGGCCTGATCTCTGCCGCCCAGGCAGTCGAGCATTATGAGATCACCCGTTACGGCACACTCAAGCGCTGGGCAGAAACTCTCGGCCACAAGGATATCGCCAAGCTTCTTGATGCAACACTGCAGGAAGAAGGTCAGACGGACAAGGATCTGACGTCACTGGCAGAAACCTCGGCGAACGCTACGGCGCAGGCCGCCTGACAGGGACCGGGCTAGAGACCGGGCATGTCGCATTGTTTGGTGGTCAGGAACACCGTGCGGGACCGCGATTTGCGGTCCCATAGTTGCAAAGGGAGGCAAAATGGGTTGTGTGAGCGGACTTTTCGACAGCTTTGACGAGGCCTATGACGCGATGACCGCACTGCGGCAAGGCGGTATAGGTGCCGAGCATTTAAGCCTGATCACCAACAACATGGTATTGCAGGCGAACCGGGAAGCGAAGCTATCCACCACCCGGACATCGGATGCTTCTCAAAGCGATGCTGCAGCGCCAGTGTCGCCACCTCCGGACAGCCATGCCTTTGAAGCCCTGGGCATTATGACCTTGCCCGGTATTGGTGAAGTGGCCGCTATCGGCTGGGTGACTGCCGCGCTGGTAGGGGTGGCCGGTTCAACCCAAAATGCAATGCAGCCCGCAAGCCTCGTCAACACACTGCAACAAAATGACGTTTCTGAGCGAATGGCTGAAACCTATAGCGAAGCTCTGCGTCGCGGAAGCACGCTGCTGCTCATTCGCTGTGCAAAGGCGGAGATCGCCCAGGTCGAAGCGCTGCTCGATGAATGGGGCAGTGTCAAAATCGACGAGCGCCGCGATGCCTATGTGGCGGAGGGCTGGATCACCTTTGATCGCACCATGCCAGCCTTGACCTTCGAAGAGATCGAACGGGATCGCCGCACAAGAGGGCTCGTGCGATGAAAAAGATCGATCCGGACAAAGCCCGTCAGGGTCCCAAAGGCAGGCCCGTGCTCCTTGTCCTTCTGACAAGCCTGATCCTCGCCCTGCTTGTCTGGGGTGCAGTCGAATTCTACGGGCAGATGCACCCAGGACGCGGTTTCATGGATGATGACGCAACGCCGCCAGCCTCCACACCGTCGCAAACGCCGCCTTCTGCAAGCGGTCGTCAATAAGAGGTTTGATCAGCGATGTCTGTCTTTGTCAGGCCGCAGCTTCTGCTTGTGTCCCATGATATCTAGGCTTCACGTGCATCATAACACCGCTTCTTGCCTCAGCCTTGCCGGCTTTTCCGATCCATTCTCGCGATAGGCGCACCGCGGTCTTCCGACCATCCCGACAAGATGACGGACTTGAAGGCAAAGGGCGCCGCGTGCTGATCGCAGGCAACAGGCAAAGGAAACTGATCGTTCGTCCGTCACCCATTGTCGGCAAGCGCATGCGAACTCTTCAACAATGTCTTGGCTGTTGCCAACGGGCTTTCCCGTCGCTCAGCCCTCGTATAGCGCCGATCATCTGCACCGGCAAAAGCCGCGCGCGCGCTAATCGTGAACTATATTACAGTGGCATTTGCGGAACATCCCCCTCCCCGCACGGTTAGACTCTCATCACCCACGATAAATTCCAGCCACCAAGAATAAATGGGGAGGAAATCACGATGGAACAAAATCATAACCAGGGCAGTAGCCACCAACAACATGTCAAGGCTGGCCAGCAGAGTCACAAAATCACCGGCAAACACGCCAGCAAAAGCGACGATAACAAACAGAATGTGTCATCGTCACGTGGCGGCACCCATGAACAGCATGTCAAGGCCAGTCAACAAAGCCATATAAATTCATAGTGTTAAAAGGGCAGCGTCCGCTGCCCGAACCGGGCCTTAACCGGAAAGGCTGGACCAATGTTATCCAGATCGCTTAATCATAATGCGTCCGACCCCGTGCTTGAACCAGATCAACTGGTCGCCATGATTCCTGCTTTGCGGGCCTTCGCGCGAAAATTCTATCGTGAAAGAGAGGACGTCGAGGATCTCGTTCAGGAAACACTCGTCAAAGCAATCGCCAATCGCAGCAAATACGTGCCTTACGCGCCGCTGAAATCGTGGTTGTTTACCATCATGCGCAACACATTCTGCACGCGCATTCGGATTCAAACCCGCGAAGCGCCCGGACTTAATGACTGCATTTCGCAGGATATGGTGGTCAAACCGTCCCAGCAATACGCACTCGAAGCGCATGAGGTCCAACTGGCCCTCGAGACATTGTCAGACAAGTATCAGCAGGTTCTCGCTCTGGTGGTTTTTGAAGGCAAGTCCTATCAACGCACCGCTGAGCTCTGTGACTGCTCTGTCGGCACCGTCAAGAGCCGACTGCATCGCGCTCGCCACCAGTTACACATGATCGTGGACGGGTGATCGTTGAAATGACTGCGGCGCGGAAAACTTCTCGCGCGTGGCTTGCAAATTGCAATCAACCATGGCCAACTCTCTGTAATGGTTCAATCAAAGCGTTGCTCCCCGCATCTTTATCGCGGCAAGAAATTACTGATCTTCGAGGAAAGTTTCCTGCTGAGCGAGGAAGCAAAGACGAAGCTTATGGCGCTCGGCGCCTCCATTCTGGGACCCGTCGATAGCGCGAAAAGCATCCTCGCTTATCTGGCGAGCGAAACCGTCGACGCGGTGATACTGGATGTCACAATCGAACCGGAAATCGTCCTGCCGGTTATTTCAGCGCTGGAAACCCATCATATTCCCTTCATATTCGCGTTATCGAGCCATCCAGGGCTTAATGGGCAGCGCTTTGCCGGCTTTGTGTTAAGCGCTGCTGACGATGATCTTGCAACCATCGCCACCGCATTGTTCGGACAACCTTCCCTGATGCACTGATCGCGGTCGTAGCAAGAAATGCAGCCAGCCATTGCTGCAAAGCCTTCATGAACTTGCAGCTTGCCTTGCGACATTGTCTTAACGCCGCCCAAACTACACTTCGACTTTGGCGCGGGCACGTGTTTGTCTGCTATCGTACAGAAAAACCACGCCGGATCAGGGTGTTATAGATTGTTCCTCGTCGAATAGAATCGAGGGGGCGATGTGGTGCGGAGCGCGTTCCAGGCCCAAAGTAGGATACATGGACGGCGTCAGACAATTGCAGAACCGAATACTCAACAGCCTGCCCCCCGATATATTTTGCGAAATCATTCCATCTCTTGAGCCCGTCACCCTGGAGCGCGGCCAGGTGATCGTCACCGCGGATCAACCGATCGATTACCTCTATTTCCTTTGCAGAGGTATCGGTTCCGTCATTACAGTTTCTTCAAGCGGTCAACTTGCTGAAGCCGGCATGGTCGGGCGCGAAGGATTTGGCCCAACTTCGCTTGCCGTTGGCGCCAAGAAAAGCATCCACCAGATTGTGATGCAGGTCGGCGGCTACGGCCACCGAATGACGGCGCGCGCCGCACGCCGCCATATTGAGCGCCACAGCCTGTTCGCCAATCTGCTCGCCCGTTACCTTCAAAGCTTTTCCTCGCAGGTCTCCTACACGGTCTGGGCCAATGTCAATTTAACCATTCATGAGCGGTTGGCGCGCTGGCTGCTGATGACCCATGACAGAACCGATGGCGACGAAATCATCCTCACGCATGATTTTATCGCGCTTATGCTTGGTGTCAGGCGCCCAAGCATCACCACCAGCCTGCATATGCTGGAGGGAAAGAAACTGGTGCGCTCTGAACGAGGACGAATTACCATTCGCGACAGAAAGGGATTGGAGGAATTTGCAGGCGAAGCCTATGGCAAGCCTGAGGAGGAATATAATGAACTCTTCGGCACAAAGCTTTGAGCGAGGAAAAAACCTCTACCGCCTCGCCACATATGCGCAAGTACCGTGCAAAGCCTTGATCACGGCCCGCCTGCGCGAAGCGCGCATTTCCTCTCTATAACAGGCACCTTGTTCGCCGGGGCTCCGCCAAACCTACAGCGTTGCTTGAAGAACGCGGTTTGTCTTCGCCCTGCGCCAGCCGGTCGGCTTCTTCACAACCGATCGAACTGCACCTCCCTCAATGCGCTTTGCGCCAAGAGCAGGATCGACCAACGCCTCATGCACGGCCAGTCTATTTGACTGCATGCTCGACCCGCTTCACGCTGGCTGGACGCTGGCTTCTGTGCGCAGATCCTGCATCAGACGACGATATTCCTGTTCTGCCCAACCATAGGCACCACCGGCATAGGCCTCAAGCGCTTTGCGGTCTCGGATCACAATATTGTTTCGCAACGAGCGAATAAGCCCCAGTCCCTCCAGCACGTGAAGTGACGTCGTGACACTGGGTCGCCGCACAGCAAGCATGATGGAGAGAAACTCGTGCGTCAGCGCAATTTCTGAGCCTGAAATGCGGTCATCACACATCAAAAGCCAGCGCGCCAGACGCTGATTGATCTCGTGAATGGCGTTCGTCACCGCAGTTGAAGCCAGTTGCACCGAAAAGGCTTCGATCGCGCGGATCATCACCTTGGCAAAGCTGCGGCTCGTCTCCATCTGCTCTCGGAACCTGCGATAGGCCACCGCATAGCCCTGTCCCGCCACCTGCATGGTGACATCATAGGAACTGGTCTCGACACCTGCGACGGCGGATGTTGGCACATATCCATCCAGTCCAAACAGCCCAGCTTCTGCGCGGTGACCCTCCTTCGTGGTCACGATCACCGAACCAATGCCCGCGGTGAGAAAATAGACGGTATCGATTTCCTGGCCGGCTTGCGCCAGTATATGCCCGCGGGGGAGTTCGAGATAGCGCGCATGCCCGGCAATCGCATCGTAATCGGCTTGAGGAAGCAGGGACAGCAGCCGATTTTCCATATTTTGCAGCTCGGGAAATGTCATTTCTACTTTGCCTTGTCTTGCCGCCCCTAAAGCAAAACAAAGGCCTCCGGCTTTTGTTCCACCCACAGCCGATCATCACTGGCACACATCAACGCCGCTTTCGTACGCTAGCAGACAAAAAAGGACCGCATCCCGATATAGGCTATGCTGAACGAAGATCACCGATCGGTGATCATCACATCGAGGAGATTGCCGTGCCCCTGTTTAACGAAGCGAGCAGAATTTACGCGCCGGATGAGATCGACTTTCTAAGAAACTGCGTCGCTCTTGCTTCCCTGAAACTCTCCAGCACGCAACTCGACGAGACCGTTCTGGCGGAGCGTATCTTACGGCTCTATGAAAGTGGTCTGCGTGATGCCTCGACAATCTGTGATCTGGCAGTTCGTTTGATCACTCCAGCAAACGAAAGCACAGACATCCTCGCCGCAAATGGCAATGCTCCGCATGAAATCGACCTGCTTCCCGAATAAGCAATCTTTTAGGACGCTGCGTTCAGATCGGATTCCAGCTGCATGCGGGCCCGACACAGACGGCTTTTTATCGTGCCAATTGTGCACCCGCTCTCTGTCGCCGCATGTTCATAACTCAAGCCATTGAAGACAACCAAATCAATGACATTGCGATGCCTTGCTGAGAGCTTGCTGTAAGCGCGGCCCACGTCCTGCAGTTCGATCGCCATTTCCTGCGGAGCGCTGATCGTTGGGCCCGTTTCATCCAGCAAAGGTGTTTCGCGACGCGCGCGCTTGAAACGGCTGCAAAAGCTGTTCTTCATGATGGTGAACAACCACGATTTGAGCGAGCCATAAGGCTGGTATTTATCCCGGTTTTTCAGGGCTTTGACCAAGGTCTCCTGAACGAGATCCTCTGCATCGGCGGATTGGCGACATAACGATCGCGCAAACTGGGTCAAAGCGGGCAGAAGTTGCATCAACGCATCTTCGAAATCTGGCCGTGATAACATCATCTCTCTCCCTGCCCCGCCTGGGATTTAAGGCGTGAACCGCGCTTTGGTTCCGGGAGAGCAACCAACCGTACGATAGCGTACACGAATGATCGTTATCGCGTTTCAGCGAGAGCTGCTGCGGTTCAAAATCTTTAACGGCGGCTACGCTCTAAAAGGCGGGAACGAAAATGGATTGGCGGAGTTTGGTGGGTGAACCAGCGGCCCGGTGAGCGCAGGAACCCTCCATCATTCCAACTGGTCGCCTGATTGTTGAGAAAGCGTGAGATCAAGATGCTGCCTGAAACCGGGATCACCAAAGGAAACCTCCGTGCTGGAAGCATGCATCTTTGCATCGATATGCAGAAATTGTTTGGGCCCGGCGCGCCCTGGCATGTTCCGTGGGCGGAGGCGGTTCTCCCCAATATTATCAGAGCTTGCGAGATTTTTGGCGAGCGAACAATCTTCACACGGTTTATTCCACCCCAGTCTCCAGACGACGCCATCGGCGCCTGGAAACGCTATTATCATAAATGGCAGAACGTGACGCTTGAACGCCTTGATCGTGATCTGCTCAATCTCGTTGCCCCCTTGCAACGTTTCGTCCCGCCGGCAACGATTCTGGACAAGGCTGTCTACTCACCCTGGACGCAAGGCCTGCTGCAGAAACTCCTGTATAAAAAACGTGTCCACACTTTGATTGTCAGCGGAGCCGAAACCGATCTCTGCGTGCTCGCAACCCTTCTTGGCGCGGTGGATCGCGGCTATCGCGTCATTCTGGTGACCGATGCCGTCTGCAGCACATCCGATGCAAGCCATGATGCAATCCTCGCGCTTTGTCACCAGAGACTGGCAGAACAACTGGAACTGACGACAACACAACAACTGATTGATGCGTGGTGAACGCGCGTTTGAGAGAGGATAAGAAACATGCAATGGAACAATGCCGTTATTGTCAAGAAATCGGAGGGCTTGCATCAGGCTGTTGCAAGCGTTGCTGAAGCGGAAGCCATGCTGCTCGACGATTGGCAAATCTTTGAACTGGAAAGTCTCGGCAATGCCCTCAAAGCTTGCCTGCTGTGCAACCATGACGAAAACAGCACGCGGAGAGCCCGTACAGCTTTCGAAACTGCTGCCCGGTGTTCCGGCATTCTGATGCAGCAATCCTATTGAGACGAACTGCGCATTTTTGGGCCGTCTTCGCAAAACCCATGACAATTTGCGAACGAAAATTAGCTGCGGCTCAAAACGGGTGAAGGCCATCCCAGTCTGCTGCGCAACCCGTGATTCATACAAATATCAGTGGCTCATCAAAGAGCTAATCGATTGACAGCTTCCGCGCGATAGCCTTCGGCTCCACCAATCTGCACGCGGAGAGCAGGCGATCCTGGATTGATCGGGTGTGGCGGAATTTCTACCGGCTGCGGAACATCGGGAGCAGGGTCCGGGCGATCGGGAATATCAGGACCAAGCGGTTCGGGTAAAATATCTGGCTGCTGCTCAGGCACGTTTGCCGGAGGAATATCCGGTATCTCAGGCTTGGGTTGCGGTGGTTGGGGGGGTGAACTCGCATGGGCTGGACGCAAGAATGGTTGGTAGGTCATTATTCGCTCCTCGTTTCTGCAATGCCCAACCCGGCCGAACCCTCTTTGTTCCAATCAAATTGATAGCTTCACAACACCTCTCAGATTTTAGAGCCATCCACAGCCGCCTGCTGATCGAAAGCCTGAAGCAGCACCGCCTTCCATTCGCGCTATTTCTGTGCTCTTGCGCCGCCTCTCAAATGCCTGTCATTGGAGCGTCGCTCACAAAAAGCCCGCCGTTTCCTCAGTCCCAGAGCAATGTGAACTGTTCCGCGCAACGCGCCTGCCGGGCAGCCACGTGATGGCCGACACCCTCCCGAGCAGTTGCCAGCGATGTCTTAAGCCCGAAAAGTGGTTCATGGGTCAATATAGCTTTCCACGCGCAGCTTCAGATCTTGATTGCGCGGATCTTTTGCAAAGAACAGCGCACCCTTGGTCTGGGCCTTCGATGCAACATAATCAAATGTCGCTTCGGCCTGCTCGCCACCCCCTTGCTGTTCGCCCACAATTCCGACAACCCGCACCTGGGCGGCGCTTGATCGTGTCAGATTGAATACAGAGAATGCGACACGATACCCATTTTCGACCGCGCTAAAATTCGTCACCTCAACACGGAAATCAGCTTTGTCTGGTTGATACTGATAGCTTTGATATCCCAGAAAGCCGAGCAGTGCGACAATGAGCAGGGCGGATAGCGCGCCTGCAAGCCACTCACTCCAATGGACTTCCGCCCTCTTTGAATCAGACTTCGTGCTGTTGGCTCTCTTGTTCATGTCACCGCCTCATAAAACCAGACGGGCAGACGCCGCGCCGATTGCTGCCGGAAACGACAGCACAATAATCGTTGTCACCATTTGCGTAAAAGAGGCTTCATCCAGCCGTTCAAAGGTCCATAATGTATAGGCACTGGTCGCAAAGGCCAGCACATAGCCGGGCAGCGTGAACCGAATGAGCGAATTCCACCACGGCGCTCCTTGCTTCACCCCATGTCCACCTTTGAAATGGACGCTATAGACAAAGCCATGCATGATGGCGATCGACGAAAGCAGGATCAGCGCAGTTTGAAGGGGGACAATCTTATAGGCAATCAGGATCATCTCCTCGGTGGGGGCCACATTCAATCCCAAAAATAGCGCTCCAACGACCATCATGAACAATTCGTTGAAATAGCCGCTTTCTCCCTCATATTCGCCGGGCTCTTCGTCATCCTCCTCTGAGCGCATCCCCAGTTGGCTTCGACCAAGCAAGGCACCAATACTGGCGGGCACGGCCTGAAGGGCAATCATCGCAACCATATGCTCAAACGGCAATTCGGGGCTCAACAGACCAAACAGCCAGAGGATCATCCCGCTCAACACGATGCCGAGCGCCAAGGCGATCGCCGCATCCCTTAGCGTCTGTGTCCAGGTGGTCATCCGCTCAAAACCGATCCGATAGGCAAGCCCCACCAGCAACGGGATGTTCAACAGGCAGAGCAACAACAACCGCAAAGGATTGGCATAAAGACCGAGCTCCCACATTTCCATCGTCATCAGCATCGGCAGTGCAAACAACAGCGCGCCGCCCAGACCGCGCGCCAGGCCTGTAAAAAAGTCGGGGTGGATCTTGGGAGAAGAAACGGTTGACGTGGAACGCACAATTAACACCTCATCATTGCGACCAGACAAATCTGAAACTGCATTCACTGCAACATGTTCCCGCAGCCACCCATGCGGACCATCCCGGCAATTATTCTTTGTCGTTTTGTAAGTTTTTTGGAACTTAAACCAAGGGCGGTAGTTCGGTAGGTGTAGACATTACATCAGTGGAGAAAAACCATGAAAATCAGCGTTTTAGCGCTCGCTGGCGCTTGCCTTGTCGCGCCATCTCTTGCCTTTGCTCAGGATAGTGGTGCCACTTCACCGGAAACACCAGCCGTCTCGACCCCCGACAGCAAAAACCCGGATGCACCGGTCAAGGGTGCCAACAGCTTCACCGAAGATCAGGCCAAAAGCCGTATCGAAGAAGCTGGCTACAAAGATGTTACCGGTTTGAAGCTCCGTGAAGATGGCGTCTGGGAAGCCTCGGCGATGAAGGGCACTGAAAAGCTGGATGTCCAGCTTGATTACCAGGGCAACGTCACCAAGAAGGCGATGTAACCACATTCCCCTCACACCAATAGCTTTATGAACAAGGGAGAAGAATATGCGAACTGTAACTGGACTTTTTGATAGCTATTCCGCAGCTCAGGACGCTGTTGCGCGTCTGGAAAGCGCGGGCTTTCCTTCCGACGATATTTCGATCGTCTCCCATCATGATGAAAAAGAAAGCAATGCTGGCTCCGGAGCAGGTGTTGGCGCAGGGCTTGGTGCAGCCGTCGGCGGTGCTGGCGGGCTCCTCGCCGGCCTCGGCATCATGGCCATTCCCGGCGTCGGTCCCGTGGTGGCTGCCGGTTGGCTCGCAGCCACTCTGACCGGCGCTGTGGGTGGTGCCGTGGTTGGTGGCGTGGCGGGCGGCCTGATTGGCGCCCTCACCGAAAGCGGCGTCTCGGAGGACGACGCGCATGTCTACGCAGAAAGCGTGCGTCGTGGCGGCTCGCTGGTCACTGCACGCGTCGATGACGAGCGCTATGCAGAAGCGGATGCTATCCTGGCTGGCACCAGCAGAGTTGACGTTGCTACACGTCGCAAGCTCTACACCGAGGAAGGCTGGCAGCGTTTTGACGCCGATGCCGATCCTTACACGCCCGAAGAAGTCGAGCGCGAACGCAGTCGTTACTTGTAAGTGAGAGAGCGGGCGAAAGCCCGCTTTTTTCCTATTTGGAAGAAACGAATTGAGTTTCCATTTCTTCCTCATTCACAAAGGAAGAGAAAATGTCTGATAATCCCACCCTCCAGGATCCTCGAACGCTTTATCCGGCTCCGCCTTTTCCGCAACAACGCCAGCAAAGACCCGGCATTGCTGAAAAGATGCAACCCGAACCTGATCACGGTGAAAAATCCTATCAGGGCCACAATCGCTTGCAGGGTCGACGCGCTTTGATCACCGGCGGCGATTCCGGCATCGGCCGGGCTGCAGCGATCGCCTTTGCGCGTGAAGGTGCCGATGTCGCAATTTCCTATCTCCCGGAGGAAGAAGAGGACGCCCAGTCGGTCATCGCCTTGATCAGCGCTGAAGGCCGCAAAGCGGTTGCACTTCCAGGTGATATCAGCGACGAGGCCTGGTGCCGCGATATGGTCGCTCAGGCTGCGCTTAAGCTCGGTGGGCTCGACATCCTGGTTATCAATGCCGGACGCCAGCAGTTTCGTGCCGAGATTTCCGAACTAACCAGCGCGGATTTCGACAAAACCATGAAGACCAATCTCTACGCGCTGCATTGGATCGCTCAAACCGCAGCCCCATTGCTGCCCGCCGGTGCCGCAGTGATCACAACGGCATCAATCCAAGCCTATCAGCCCTCGGAAATCCTGCTTGATTATGCCACCACCAAGGCCGGTATCGTTGCCTACACCAAAGCCTTGGCCAAGCAGTTCATCAAAAAAGGCGTGCGTGTGAATGCCGTCGCACCAGGTCCCGTCTGGACGGTGCTGCAGCCTTCAGGTGGACAACCCGATGAGAAGGTGGTGCATTTTGGTGAGAACAGTGATTTCGGCCGGCCGGGCCAGCCGGTTGAACTGGCACCGATCTACGTATTTCTCGCCTCCAATGAAGCAAGCTTCATCAATGGTGAAGTCTATGGCGCCACCGGGGGCAAGGGCATCGGCTAGATCATGGCCCATGGTTATCCAAATGGGTATCCTATCCAAAAGAAGGGGTGCTGACCGGCACCCCTTTGGCGTTGCGTAACACCCGAAAAGGCCGTCACGCGCACAAGCCTGTCAGGCCGGAATATCTCTGCATGCCCAGGCGAGCGGGAGTCGGCAATACAGAAATGGCGCTGCCGCCCGGTCGGCTAAGATGGATAGCTAACATCAGTCTATTTTTAACCACCTCCCCTGGCGGCGCCACCAAAAAGCTGTTGGCTGATTGAAAGCACCCCGCAAAAAGGTGATCATGGCGCCGTTGCCACCGCTTTTCCGCTATCAACGCTCAGCCATTGGGTCTCATCACAACCTTGATGCAGCCATCCTGTTTGTCGCGAAACCTCTGATAGGCCTCGGGGCCGTCTTCAAGACCGACGCGGTCCGTGATCAAAAAGGATGGGTCGATCTTTCCTTCTAAGATTAACTGCAACAACGGCTCGAGATAGCGCTGCACATGGGTTTGTCCTGTCTTCAAGGTGAGCCCCTTGCCGACCACCGCCCCCAGTGCCGTTGGAACTGCAGACCCTACGAATACCCCGGGAATCGACACTGTGCCACCCGGCCGACAAGCGAGAATTGCCTGGTTTAGGGCATATGGCCGTTCACTGGCGGTAAGGTTTGATTGGAGGGTTTCGATCACTCCGCCCGCTCCGTGACTTTCCATGCCCACTGCTTCGATGACCGCATCCGGGCCCTGTCCGTTTGTCAGATCGATGATCTGCTGCTGAAGCTCTTCACTTGTATAATCCAACACCTCAGCCCCTGCCTGCCGGGCCAAGGCGAGCCGTTCGGGAATGGTGTCAATCGCTATTACTTTCTCCGCACCCAGGAGGAAGGCCGACTTGATTGCAAAAAGGCCAACGGGGCCACAGCCGAAAACCGCAACGCTCTGTCCTGGCCGAATGTCGCAATTCTCCGCCGCCATATATCCGGTTGGAAAAATGTCTGACAAAAAGAGAACCTGGTCATCGCTGAGCGCGTCCGGTATCACGACCGAGCCGACATCAGCGAAAGGCACCCGGAGATACTGCGCCTGCCCACCTGGAAAACGTCCGTAGAGTTCGGAGTAACCAAATAGACCGGCGGTTGGATAACCGATCTGCTTGGCCTGCATGGCAGCTTTCGGATTTGAACGTTCGCAGAGCGAAAAAAGCCCACTGCTACACATTCGACATGCGCCGCATGAAATCGTAAAAGGCACAACGATGCGGTCGCCTACTTTCAACTTGCTATTCCCTCTGCCCACCTCCACCACTTCGCCCATGGTCTCGTGGCCCATAATGTCGCCAGCATGCATCCCTGGTACAAAGCCACCATAAAGATGCAGGTCAGAGCCACAGATGGCACAGCTTGTCACTTTGATGATCGCATCGCGCTCATCCTGGATGATTGGATCGTCGACTTCCTCACAACGTATGTCGCCAGTACCGTGCCACGTTAACGCCTTCATTGTCTTCTCCCTGTGTCAAACCGCGGACATGCCGCTCAACGAGATGGCTTATCCCAAGCCCGCGTCTCGGTTCCCATTGTTGCTATTGTTATCATTTTCATCCCCCGAACCCGTCGGGGCGGCAACTGTTCCATCTGCGAAAGATTTTCTTCGGGTCGCAAAGCAAAGGGAACAAGTGCTTCTCAGCCAGGTTCGGCCATCAAAGCATCACGCCAGAAGGAGTGTCCCATGCGATATCGCGATATCAACCCACCCAATGACTGGGGCGAAGCGCCAGACCCCGGCATTGCAGTCAAACCCTCGACCGAAATGTATCTATATGCCCTCCTTCCTCAGGAAGGGGCCGAGGGCCAGGATCGAGCCCCAATTTCAGGCGGGCGGCTGGTCGCGGCTGCGTCCGCCGCCGATGCGAGACTGGTCGCCGCCGAAACAGAATTAATGCCGGAAACAGAGCAGCATCTGAAGCCAGGCTTAAACCATAGTTCGGCCTTTCGCGACGAAAAGCTTTACCGTGTCCAGCAAATCGATCAACGGCCCATTGACGCGGCTCGGGGTCTGATCGCAACCGAGTTTGATGAGCAGTGCCAGTCATTTCTCTCGCTGCCCAATCCCCGTCGCTAGTCGCGCAAAGAACGGTTCTGTTGCGGGCACGTTTCGTGCTGGCGGGGGTTTGACGTTACGCAGGCTTGCCCTTGTGCTTTCGCAATGTGTTAGCCGGCTTTAACAACCAAGCCAGGCCCAAGCCAGGCCATTGAGGGCGGATGCATCTGGGGGTCCTATAAAGCCACCGCACCTGCGAAAACACGCCGTGGAATGCGCAGCAATCGTCCCATGCCCGGCCAATGAGAGTGATTGGAGTTCAAAGTTCACGACACCAAAATATGCGCCTTCCGCGTTTCTCTAACGCAGGCGGAAGGCGCATGGCTTGTCACAGTTTGACTGCGGTTTCACGCGCCCAGACACGCAATTTCGCGCAGGCCGCGTAAAAATGATGGATAGCATCCTCGTCCTCAAGAGACATCAGCCCATCATCCAGATCTGGATCGATACCGGCCAGATCAAGCAGCGGCACAGCTCCTTTGCTGAACGCTATGAATTTGCAGTGCGCAAAGGCATCTCCGACAAAATCGCGCGCCGTCGCTTCTCCGCATAAACGTTGCGCTGCCTCTTCGCTCAGCACAAGTGCGACAGCGTCGAACAGGACCGATGGACCGCCATCGATCATATAATCACCTTCAATCAAGCTGCCCTCCTGGGCGACCACACCGCCAACCTTTGGTGCAATCACCTCAACGACCGCACCCTTGGCTTCGAAATGCTGCTTCAGACTGTTGAACAATTCGCGATCGCTGCCCGGACCAACGAGCACACCCAGTTTCCGACCGGCAAAGTCCGCGGGGCCATTCTTGACGATACTGAGCGCCGCCGACACTTCAAGATCCTTGCGCGGCGCGACAGCCGCATCGGCCGCCGCAGGCATGGTCTGCAGGCCAAGCTTATCAGCGACGGTGGTCGCCAGACCCTCATCAATGTTGAGAAGGTGTGACACCATTCTCTCCCGGATCCGAACATTTTCGCATCGGCTTAATTCAAACGTCAGGGCAGCGGCGATATGGTGTTGTTCCACTTCGGTCTGACTGATGAAAAACTGGCGTGCCTGGCTATAGTGATCCGCAAAGCTTTCCGGGCGGAGCCGGAGCTTTTTTCCCTCTTCCTCCGCCGGATAGGTGGTGAAACCAGTCTGCGGATCTTCACGCGGCCCCTCCTCCCATGAATTGGGCTGATAATTGACCCGCCCCACCGGATTGCGCATCGCCATGTGCCCATCCTGCTGAAAATGGTGGAATGGGCATTTGGGTGCGTTGATCGGCAGATGTGTGAAATTCGTGCTTCCCAGCCTCTTGAGCTGCGTATCGAGATAGGAAAAATTACGGCCCTGCAACAGGGGATCATTCGAGAAATCAATGCCCGGCGGCACATTCTGCGTCATGAACGCAACCTGCTCTGTCTCCGCAAAGAAATTGTCCGGCATCCGGTCCAACACCATGCGGCCAACCGGGATGGGCGCCAGGATCTCTTCCGGGATAATCTTGGTGGGATCGAGCACATCAAAATCAAATTGATCGGCGAATTGCTGATCGAATAATTGGAGATTTAGTTCCCATTCGGGGAAGTTTCCCGCAGAAATTGCGTCCCACAGATCACGACGGTGGAAATCGGGATCAGCCCCATTGATCTTGACTGCTTCGTTCCAAACAACCGACTGCATGCCCAATTTCGGTTTCCAGATAAATTTCACGAATGTGGATTCGCCCCTGGCATTGACCAGACGGAACGTGTGGACCCCAAATCCTTCCATGAAACGGAAAGAGCGCGGTATGGCGCGGTCAGACATCACCCACATGATCATATGCATGGATTCCGGCGTAAGGCTGATGAAATCCCAGAAATTGTCATGCGCGGATTGCGCTTGCGGGAAACCGCGATCCGGCTCCGGCTTCACCGCGTGAATGATGTCCGGGAATTTGATCGCGTCCTGAATGAAGAAGACCGGTATATTGTTGCCGACAAGATCCCAGTTTCCTTCCTGGGTGTAGAATTTGACGGCGAAACCGCGCACGTCCCGCGCCAGATCAAACGATCCTTTCGAGCCCGCCACCGTGGAAAAGCGGACAAAAACCGGCGTTTTCTCGCCAGCACGCTGAAAAAGATCTGCCCGTGTGTAGGCAGCCAGCGACGCATAATTCTCGAAATAGCCATGCGCGCCATATCCCCGTGCATGAACCACACGTTCGGGAATGCGCTCATGATCGAAATGAAAAATTTTCTCCCGAAAATGAAAATCCTCCATGAGAACCGGGCCGCGCGACCCGATCTTGAGACTGTTCTGATCGTCCGCTATCGGTACGCCCTGGGCGGTGGTCAGCCGCGCCTTGCCCTCCTCGACAGTCTGATGAAGCTCTCCTCCCGCCCCTCTTTGAAGCTTCTGGTCGTGAATCGTGGCGGTTGCTGGCTGGCTTTTCCTGGCTGGCATTCGCTCTCTCCCTTCAAGAACTGCGTGCCTAACCCGCCGATTGGTTCAAGGTTCCCTAATCTTTAAGACAAAGCCGCATTTCGCTGTCACATCCCACCCAGCCACGAGGTTCGGCGGACATCTCATCCCAAATTGCGACCAATGCAGTGGAGGGAGCGCGAAACATTTTGCAGTTGCTGTGGTTAGGTCAACCGCGACAATACCGATCCATAACCGGTCAATGGCGCGGGTATGGCCGCGCCCCGACACCAAGAAACAGTTGGGTGCACCCGGACTGTGCCGGTATAGACAACAAAGGAATCATCATGAGCAGCCGATCGCAGAAGCCGTTGAAAGCTCTCGCTCTCAACGCGACATTGAAAACGTCTGACAAGCAGTCCTCGACAAAAAAGCTGTTATCCTATGTCGAAACTGAGCTTCATCCGTTTGGTGTGGAAACTGAACATGTCCTTCTGACAGATTTTACCATCGCGCCTGGCGTCAGCTCGGATGAAGGTGGGGATGATCAATGGCCCGAGCTGCGACAGAAAATCGTCGAAGCCGATATTATTCTGATCGGCACGCCGATCTGGCTCGGCCAACCATCCAGCGTCTGCAAACGCGCTTTGGAACGTATGGACGCGTTTTTATCGGAAACCGAGGACAAAAACCGTATGCCCTCCTACGGACGCGTCGCGGCTGTCGTTGTGGTAGGAAACGAGGACGGAGCGCATCATGTTTCGGCCGAGCTTTTTCAGGCGCTCAATGATGTTGGCTTCACATTGCCTGCCAACGCCGTCACCTACTGGGTGGGGGAGGCCATGCAGTCCACTAATTTTATCGATCTCGACGAAATCCCCGACGCCGTTGTGACCGCCACCAGGCTGCTGGCAGCCAATTGTGTTCACCTGGCTGCATGTTTGCGAAACAAGCCCTACCCGGGCTTCACGTGATACAAGGGCGAAACTCCGATAGCCGCTTTCTTAGCCGGAGCGCGATGTTGGGGTGGCCGTAACCATCACGTCAGTCTGCGGGCAGGCGGGCGGCTGACATAAGGACTTCCTGAAAGCCAAAACCGCCAGGCAACCTCCTGCGCGCGGCTGATCCCGATGCGCGGGCCTGTTTCAATGTGTGGATCCGCCTGTGAAGCGATGAGTTCGAACGGCTGATCAAAAAGTGGCGCGCCGTCAAGCTCAGCGGTAACCCCCATCGCCTGGGCAAGTTTCGCAGGCCCTGAGCACAAAGCCAACCCATTGCTGGTCCCTCTTCTTTGTTGCATGAAAGCAAGACCCTTGGCGGGTGCTAGCGCTCGCAACAAGACAGCAGAACCATCCAGGCAGACAAAGTTCAAACACCAATGCAGACCGTATATTCGATAGACATAAGCATGCCCAGGAGGTCCAAACATCGAACGATTTCTTCGGGTCTGGCCTTTGAAGCTGTGGGAGGCGGGATCCATCCGGTTATAGGCTTCGGTCTCCACAATCATGCCCCCAATTCCCTCGATCGTTAGTTCCCAGCCGATGAGCTGCGGTGCCACCACACTCGCATCGCGGGCAAAGAAAGATTGAAGATCATTATTTTTCAATGGGGAACATCTCCCTAAAACCGGCGGCGTTCCGTGTTAATTTGGCGCGAGGGGATTGCACGTTCGCGGCAAAACATCAGCTGTTCCGACGCTTCCTTGTTCCCTGGCTGCTGACCCTATCGCCCCCTCTGCCGAACCGCAATGGCTCACATTTCTTCATCGGTCGAGAAGTTTGCCTGTCAATTGGAGCGGCTTTCAAACGGGCTTGCGCGCCAATTCGCTGAAGCGAAATTTTGAACGCCAAAGCGGAAGCGCGGCAATTGTGAAGACGCGCAATAAAAACTCTCCCAAAAGCCAAAGATTTATCTTCGCGCTTCCGCAACCAGCGCACGATCCAGATCGTCAGCCACGCGACCAAAGTCGCTCCTTTCCGATGTCATGCACGTTGCAGGCGGATGCTGGGGGAACAAAGCTGTTGCGCATTGGTTAGGGGCGTCTCCCTCAACAGGAGATTGGACATGACAGAAGCAAAGAAAGGCTCGTCCGGTGGCTGCGTAGCGCCCATGCCATGGAGAGACAGGCGAAAACAATGATGTCCCGAATTAAAGAACTATCCGGTGCTGGCCGAAAGCATCCGGCAGCGTCCAACAAGCCTGCGCAACACGAGCCACAGCCTGCATGAGATTTTAAACGCGATCTTTATTTGCAAATGATTTAAACATGAAGGGAGTCTTAAACATGCCTGCCAAGTCAAAAGCGCAACAACAAGCAGCGGGTGCGGCCCTTGCCGCAAAGCGTGGTGACAAAGCCAAAGCAGAGCTTCGGGGAGCCTCGAAACAAATGGAAAACACGATGAGTAAAAAAGAGCTCGAGGAACTCGCTTCAACCAAACACAAGGGCAAGCCTTCGCATAAGAAAAAGCAATCATAAAGCAATCCTGGCCGCGAACAGCCCGACGGCTGGCAGTTTAAAATAGGGACCAGGGATCAATTATCGATCAGGGTGTGTCGCGCTCCTACGCACTCGTTGAAGTTCGCGACGCCTAAATTGCCACAGGCTGTCGCCCGCCTTTCATTGTAGGAGGCATGACGTGTGATTTATCGAAATGCCAATAGATGACCTGTGCTAAAGCGGGTTCATTGCTTGCGGTGTTTCACATTATATTCCCGACATGCTTTGGCATCCTGTCCCGGCGCGCATTTCTTGAGCTTTTCTGCCTTGCGTTGCGCATCTTCCTGCTGCTCCTGCGGAGATTTTGGCGCCGGTTTGCTGTCGGGTGGAACAGGTTTTGCGCCCGTAGTGGAATTGTTGCCAGGGACCTCGGATTCTTGTCCACTTGATTGATTGGGAAGGCCGGATTCTTCCGCCGATACGGCGCTGGGCAGATGCCCGAGCGCCAGTGTGAAGAGTACCGCAGCAATGGTAGCAGGTTTCATAATTCACTCCTTAGGCTGGACTAGCCTTGACTGCGCTTGCTCCCGACCTAACATCGCAGCGGTTCGAATGTTCCGCGCCGCCTCTGGCAACGATAATCATTTTAGCTATAGCCCAAAACCTCCATCCTCGATGGATTAGTCATTTTCCTGATCGACAACGCGTGAGTTGAAGCCTTCTGCGGACAATGGTCGCAACCAAACAATCACTGGCAGGGAAACAGAGCCTCATGATGCTTTTCGCTTTGCCTTCATCCGCTGACCTCACCATTTGCCCCAGACGAGAAGGATGACTGCGACCCCGAGCACTGCAGACAGCCCTATGGAAGCTGCATGAAGGCCGCTATCAAGCAGCGTGGAAAGCTTTGGCTTACTAAGGATATCTCGGCTCTGGATCATTTTAACACATTGAAACATCACCAGATAAGCAATCATTGCCAGAAGACCCGAGGTCCATGCAAAATCCTGCCCAGGCGTTGGATTGCCCGGCACACCCAGAATCCACGGCAACAGCAGCAAACCGGATAGACAAGCGGCGAAACTGGCAAAGTAGCGTCTGAAGAAGCGAGGAACCATCTGAAATCCGGATCCGTTATTTTCCAATGAGTTGCTTATAGCAACAATGATGCAGTGGATGGAAACGACATCGTGACGGGCTCACAAATTCTGGCTCTGAACTCTAGAGATCAACCGGCTTGCCCGATCCTTCTTCTTCAAGTGTAACTGCGACATCCGCATTCGCCGAGAGCCTGACGCGCACATCACTTTCGATATCAGCAACAAATCCCAGCTCGATATAATGATGATGATCGCGGTGGCCTGGCGAATTATCGGTCTTTTTAAGTTTGATCCGGTTGCCCTCAAGCCGGTCAACGGTGCCAATATGCACACCATCTGCGCCGATAACCTCCATATTCTCATGAATTCGGTGTTGCATCGCTATTTCCTCCTCAAGCGAAATCGACACTTCTTTGAAATAGTGCATCATCGCAAAAAGGCGATGCCGAATGAAATTTCCCGGCTGATCAGGTAGCGGTTCCTGCTGATTGCTGATGCGCAGCCCCCGGATAGAAGTGCGACTTAATGACCAGAAAGCCTCAATGGCCGATGTTTTTTCCCAGCTTTTCGACGAAACGATACTTGTCTGAAGAAATGGATCCGACTTTTTCCCGATATGAGGGCATTTTGAAACTTTCTCCCGCATGCCGAGTTAATGCAGGGGAGGAAACGGCGAATGGGTTGGTTCATCACAGCGGTCTCGATCGCGCTTTTTGCGTTAATCGTTTTCATGGTCATTTCGGAGCACCGCCGCAGATGATATTTCTCGACGTCGCTTTGTCGGATCAGACATTCCTGGTTGTTGGAGCCGTGATCGCAACAGCTCTCGCCTGCTTTTTGCTGTGGTGGCTGCCGCATTGATAATGCCCGCCCAGCCGGTTGAGTGAGGCAGTCTTTGGGCGGCTGGCATAGATGGAATGGCAGTACCCGAATTTTGCAGAGGGCGGGCAAAACAGCGTCGTCGGTTTGAACCGCATCGCATAAATGCCTATCTTGGCATGAGACTTCATAATTCTCGCTCGGGAGAGAGATGCCAGGATATTTACACATAGCGATGATGATCGTCGGTATAGTCACATTTCCCGCGCTTGCAGCAACGGACTCGGAAGTGGTGACGGACCTGGCGAGCAAATGCCTGAGCTTGCCCCCCGACACCAGCTACAATCGAGCATCCGCGACCTTTGAAGTGAGCTACGACGCGAGTGGCAAGCTTACAAGCATCATCACAGTCGAATTTCAGCCCGTAAGGCAGGCCGGCGAAGCTTTCGCAATTGCCGCGCAAGATGCCATTTTGCAATGCGCCAGCCAGACGCGTGTGCAGTCACGAACCATTCGGGTGGTGCTGCGTTATTTCGAACAAAATTCCAATGGCCCGCTGATTATGAAAAAACCGCTCCGCTAGCCAAGCGCGCTTTTCCGCGCGCAATCGGGCCATGGATCGAAACGATTGGCCCCTCTTAATTCGATCAGCTTCCTATCACCCTCATACCACGAACAGGCGGATCAATTGGCAGATGATGCCGATTTATTTTTGACTTTGTTTCTTGACAGGGAGTCCAGTCTCCTTACTTCACTCGTCATTCACATCCTGTGAATTGGAGGGACTTTAAATGCGTAAAATTGGACTGTGCCTGGTTGCACTGATGGCAATCTCCGGATGTACATCGACCGAAAAAGACCTCAGCGTTGGCACCGTTGCCGGTGCTGCGATTGGCGGTATCGCCGGTGGTGGACGCGGCGCTCTGATCGGTGCGGGAGCCGGCGCAGTCGGTGGCCTTCTTGTTCGCAATCTGCGCAATGGCAACTGCCAGTATCGCGATCGGCATGGCCGGATTTACACGGCACGCTGCCGCTAGAAGCAACTGGGCGGCGTTCAATCTCCGCCCAGCTGACCCATCTTCCAACACCGGATCATTTGAAACCGCCACAAGCCACAGCCAGACAACTGCGAGCTTTTAAACCGCTTTCCCCTCTTTACAGAACTGCCAGCCGTCTATCGCAAATGACGGCGAAGTGCATGATCGCCCGTCGCAAAATTGACGTTGCAGTGGGACTTTTGCGATCCGCATTCTTTTTTGAATCTTTGAAACCAAAAGCCTTGCGCTGCGTTTTTCTTTCGCATCGCAGCCTTCGCTGCCCACCCATTATTGAAAAGGAATAGTCTCAATGGCAAACGAACCAGAAAACACTGTCGCCGATCAGATCAGCGAACTTCGTAGCCAGCTGAGCAGTCTGTCGTCGCAGCTTGCCGATCGACTGGGATCTGCAACCGACAAGGCTGACAACGCCTTGTCATCAGCCTCATCAGCCTTTGACGATGTTGCGTCCAGTGCGCGTTATCACGGGGAACGTGTCCTCAATGCGGCGCGAGAAAATCCCGGAGCCACCACCGCGACACTGGCAACTGTCGGTATTGTCGGTGTGCTGGCTGGTATGTTGCTTGGTCGTTGCCGTCGATAGAAGCGCGGTTTGACAAGACAATCGAAAAGGGCGGCATGCGCAGAACGCTCATAGCCGCCCTTAAGCTTGCCTGATCAGTCGCTATGGCGGCTCCGCGCAAGCGATCCAGGCTTTTATCACCTGGCTGCCATCGCTGGCCTGAGGACGCAGGGCCAAGAACCGAACCCTTTCAGCGATTTTCTCAGCGCTTGAGTTGAGCCATTGAATTTTCACGGCGACCAGGGCGTCAAGGGCGCGCTTTTTGCTGGGATACCCATAATATCTTGCTTGCGTCGACATGGAGGTCGCGCGCAGCGCGCAGCGCCCTTTTTTTAAGGCTTTGCGTGAGTTTGGATTGACGCGACAACACCCAGAAATACTTATTTGGATTGGGACCCACAACAATTGCCCATTGATAATCTTCATCCAGAGCAACAATATCGTAGCCGCCATAAAATGGTGGGAAGAACGAGACCTTCAGCGCCCCCACATCCTTTGTCTCGACGAACTTCGCTTTGCCAATCGCTTCCCGAACCTTTCCCTTGGCCGGATCATAGCCCGCATTCACAACCCTTATCGTACCGTCACGATTAAGCGAATATTGGGCCGTTGTGTCAGTCATTCCGCGTTCGAAGCGGTTCTCGATGCGACCAAGTTCATACCACTTGCCAAGATAGCGGGTTGCATCGAAATTGCGGACCGGGACAATTCCAGCCTGTCTGTTGACAGATTTGGCGTAACCGGCACAGCCAACCAGGGCAACGAGAGAAACCAGAGCGAATATTCGATATTTCATGGGGCCACCTATTGCTATCCTCTCCGCACCAATTAGCGTTGCCGCGTTCGTTTTCAACGGGATGGCGCAACGCGCTCGGATAACCACGTCTCCACCCATCAACACCGCAATCAGCGCCAATCGCTTTTTGCGAAAGAGGCAACAACGTGCGTCAGGAGCAATTGGCTTCATTGAGCCGGCAGCCAATCCAGGGCGGCCAGCTCCTTTCTCCTCGGCTGATATGCTCCCTCCGAATTGGAGTTGTTGCCATTTGAAAATCGTGATGGAGTTGCATGCGCTTGTCTCCTGCCTTTCAAGCGCTTGCTCCGGACTGGGTTGGCTGCGATGTTTATACAACCGTCCGGAGCAACCTCAGACCTATTCTGCCTGTTCGCGTCTCGCTTGTGAGCTGCCTGGGCCTTGCACCACCTCAATTAGCAAGCGGTCCGGCAGGAATTTTGATCATTTCCTGTAGCCCTCCCTTGTGCGGCACTTCTATTCTCCCTCGCGTAATAGCTGGCGATATATTGGGATGTTTTTTCGCAGTGCTCTCGGCTTACTCTTTGCCGCATTTTTCAACGAGATCGCTTATGAATCACTTTGTAAAATCTATGTCAGCCACGCTGATGCTCCCTGTCTTGTCTTCCACCTGTGCCGCGCAGGCCTGTAATTCAACGGTGCTGACGGTCAAGGACTGGTCCATTATCGAAAGCAGGCACCCAAACCGGACGTCTGGAAACCATCATTCAATCCAATGCCTCACAAAAAACTAACCGTGATAAACGCTTCGATCGTTTTTGAAGACGCCGAAGGCGACATGTTATTTTCATCCTATATTGATCAGGGCCTGACCCTAGTACCCCACGAGACACACGGATTTCAGGCAACCATTATGAAGGCGGAAGCGCTTTATCACCTGCGCAAACAAACGGTGAAAGCCAGCGTCTGCATGAGATCCCTGAAATATAGTGATGGTCGTATCCAGAATTTCGATTCAGGCCGACCCAAATTATCCAGCAGCCGTCATCTTCTCTTGAAAACTGCAAGTGATCTTTTGTGTGCAATGGCAGTCCGAGCACGTCTGGCCGGCCAACGCCACAGGGTTGAATCCCGCGGTCACTGGGAGTAGATTACAAAGGATCACGACCCTTCCTCATCGGCTCCAGGATTGAAGCGACCCTATGAAATTCCCCGGCAAACGATTGATCGTAGAATATAAGAATCGCCGCGCGCGCAAGAACGTGACATCGCTCTGGGGGGATATAAATATCAAGGAAATCGCGCGCGCGGTTGAAGATGACACTGCAGCCCCTTCCGATATCAAGAAAGATACGCCTCCAGCACCTGAGCAAGAAACTCCAGTGGCAACAGCTGCAGAAAAGGGCGTAGTGCCGGCACTGACTGGCGGTCGCATCCTCGCGGCAATACCGCCGGCTACTCCCTTCGATAAGGCGCCGAAGCCGCGTCAGGCAAAAAAAGCTAACATAGAATTTGCTGCGTCAGCAAGGCATGAGGGAGCGGCAAAGCCCACCTCTCAAGCGGGGGCTGACAACAGCCCGAGGATTGCTTCCGCCACAGATACCACCCTATCGCCGAAAATCGATCCGCAGCGAATGCCTAGATCCGGTCCGTCCGATCTGTCTGAAGAAACGGCCACTGCAGTAGCGATGACGGACGAGAGCAGCGTGCCGGTCGCAAAGCCTGCCCATCGCAAATCCGCACCGGTCGACCAAGCACCTGCTGCGAATGCCAAGCCCGACCAGCTGGATAGAAAAACCCGCAAAGTCAAGGCCAGGACGGTCAATCACGCACAACGGCAAGCGCCACGACAGCCATCGGTCGGTTTCTACCAGATCCCGGCAGATATCAACGAAGACATCGCCAAGCTTAAGAAGGAAAACACCGAGCTCAAGCGATCGCTGATCAAACAGTTGCAGGCGGAGAACAGACGGCTGGAAAAAATGATCCTGCGCGCGTCCAGTCCGATCGAAACCAGGTGACGCGGCGGGCGCTGAGCGCGACGCCGGCACCATACCAGGGCATATGCACGTTCGGTGGTTGACCCTTGCTGGAAAGGCAGTGCTACGAGCAACGCTGGCACGGCTAATCGCCGGTTTTGATACGGATCTATGCTTGCAGCCTGTAGCCATAGGTCGGAACGCCCAGCGCAATCGCTGCAGACCGACGCTTTGCCACATCGGTTGCGATCGTCAGGCCGAGTCTGGTCCCTTCCGGCCTTCAGGAACCCGGGATAAGGAAAAAGCGCTGAAACACCGCCTCGGCTTGATGTGCGGGGATGCCAGGACCGGTGTCGCAGACCTGAACCAGCCATGTATTATTGCAGGCCGCAGCAATCACCACATGGACCCGGCCGGATGTCGGGGAATATTTCATGGCATTCTCGAGTATATTCTCAAGCAGCAGGCGTAGCAGGGCTTCATCGGTTTTCACCCAGGCCGTTTCGCAGCCTGAAAGCACGACATCCTGCGCCTTGCTCCGGATCGTTTCACCCAATTCGGCCAGGATCGATGCGGCGACGTCGTAAAGATTGACCGGACCGATTGCCAGGTCCTGGTGATTGACGCGCCCCGATTGCAGCAATTGCTCGATGAGGCGGAGCGCCTTGTCATTACTGCGGACCAGATTGTTCAGGATCATCATCCTCTCGTCTTCCTGCTCCGCCTGCTGCAGCATCTGAAGCAGCGGACGAAGGCTAGCTTGTGGGTTCCGCAATTGATGCTTAACATGATCCGCAAATTGTCGCTCGGTGGTCAGAGGTCGATCGTGCTTGCTTAACAGCAGATTTGCCGATTCCTCCAAATGGGAGTAGATCGCGCGGCAATGTCTCGGTGGTAAGCAGCAACAGATCATCGGGGGAACGGTTGCTGATCTGTAGCACAAATCCATGCACCGCCCAGACCTCTCTGAGCGCCAATCCATATCAAAGCGTGATCATCGGAACCGCTGCTTTTTGCCAAGAACATACTTCTGCCGATTTCACTGTGCTGAAGAAGACAAAATCTCAGCACCAAAGCCCGCCGGCGTGACGGTCTTCGGTGCGAAGACTATAACAACTTCAAGCCACGACTTTAGGGTATTACATTTTGGGGGTAGAGAATGCAGAATTAGAACCACAGTTTTTGGCGTCAATTCCGTGTTATTGGTCAGGAAATCAGTTCCACTTCAGTGACTTCTCAGCATCGCCCCGTTAAGCTGCCAAGACGCGATGGTAAAGAGGGCGTGAAGGATTTTCATCGTTTCCATACTGTCTTGCGCAGGGATGCTTGTTTTCAAATGACGATAAATTGACGGCGAGGACAATTCCCGCGACGCGCTTTCGGTGCTGGCCATTCGCGTTCAGCTATCTGACACAGCTTCTAAAGTCACCTGATCCGACGGAAGTGGATTTTACATTTCAAAGAGCCTACAGCACCATTCATATATGCGCATCGGACCCGTCCAAGATATTTCAAAAACATCCAGCTACGAACAAATGACGCCTCCGCTTTGAAGTGGTAAGCGAAAAAACTTTTTCTCCCCGGGATCGAAACAAGTTATATAAAACGCTACCTTATAGATCGACACAACATTTCCTTGATTCCGCGATCGACTTGTACGACATGGGTAAAGCCGCATCTTCGCGGAGCAGATTGTCTTTCAGAGGATGTGCGAAACCAGGCACCTGGCGCAGGCGACGATCGTGCAGCCAAAGCTGCGTTCGCTTGTCGCATCCTATCCAAAAAACGCCTGGTGCTGGCTCCGCTCGTAATAGCATCCAATCATGTCAGCTGCTGGATCGATGCCGATTGCAGCATAACCCGTCTCAGGCTCTGAGCATTGCCAATCTCTATAAGCAGCTCATTGACACCGCCGACCATATCTAAATTGCCGATGTCCGCGTCGCTACCGACAACATCGACCGAACGTGGGGGAACTGGGTGTGAATGTCAATTACAGCTGGCTGGACGACAAATATGCCCTCTATGGCAAGTTGAGCGCCGCAACAAGTCTCAACAACGTCTCCGACAGCTACACAATCACCGGAAATGCAGGCTTCCGCGTCAAGTGGTAAATCAACAAAATGCGCAACCGCTCAACGCGGTTGCGCAAATGCTCACATAGCGAAACATCGCCAAATTTCTCCTGATAGCAAAGGCCGCGTCCGTCCGAATATCCGCCAAATCCGCAAAGGCAACACCGCCTTCCCCCGGGCGCCGTTACGGCGTCATCCCCCTTCCATCGCGCGTTGTTTCGGTCTCCCAGGACGCTTTCTGAGCATTTTTGCTGGTCTTTGTCCCCAATCCTGCGGCCGGGCATCGGAGAGACATTCAAGTGTCGCCGTCAGCAGATCGAAAGCCACGAAATCGGCTTCAATCTCGGAACGTAACCTGGTTTCATCAATACCCTCAGCCGCTTCGTCGCCTCGCCAGATCGCCAGGCCAATCCGGGCAAGCGGATTGAGCCGTCTTAACCTGCGCAAAAGGAATTTCGCGCGATTGGCCGATTCCAGATCAAGCACGCAAAGCACAAGGGCTGTCGCGTGCTCAATATCGGCGCGGCGCAATTGACTGGGCTGGGAATGTTCATGATCGACCACCCGGCTCCGCGCACCCTGCACCGACAGAACCTGCGCCAGCATGGCCGCGCTGACGTCATCCAGCGGACCCCGCCCGCCAAGACAGATGATCGATTTTCCTTCGCCGGACGGCAATTGCAGCGCTTCGCCCTGCTCGCCATCGGTCGCGGTCTCAACCGCAACCTCTTCCTCATTGTCTTCTTCTTCCTCGGCAATCTGTCTTAGATTTGCGACAACCAGGCGCGCGCTGTGCGAAAGCTGGCCCAATTGCGTGTCGCTCAACACGCCCCGCACCCGATCCTGCTCCGCAATCAGCAAAGCCGGTATCGCCACGCTGCCATAATACTCGACCAGAAACGCCTTGGACAGAAACTCCAACGCATTGTCAGTCGCCTCGTTGGGGTCCCCGGATAACAGGCGCTGATAAAGCCTTTCATGCGGGTTCAACACCGGCTCCGCACCAAACAGAATTTCCAGAAAGCGGAACTGCGGAACATAACGCCCGAGCACCACCAGGCACACTGTCAACGGCGTTGACAACACCAGGCCGATCGGCCCCCATAACCAGGTCCAGAAAATCGCCGCCACGATGATGGCGAGTGGCGACAAGCCGGTGCGCGATCCGTAAAGCCACGGCTCCATCACATTGTTGGAAATCAGCTCAATCACAATGAACAGTCCGATCGTCCACAGCAGCAGGCTCCAACCCGGCGCGATGGCGAAGGCCAGAAACAACGGCATGACCGCAGCAATCACCGGACCAATATAGGGGGCAAAGCGCAACAGAACCGCCAGCATGCCCCATAGGAGTGCATTGGGGATCCCCAGAACCCAAAGACCAATCCCCAAAGGCACTCCATAAGCGATATTGACCATAAGCTGGGTTAAAAGATAACGCCCAACCCGGCTGCCCGCTTCCTGCAGAGCGATGGTGGTGCGGTGCAGATCACCATAGCCGACCAGACGAATGAAGCGATCGCGCAACTCCTCCCTTTCAAGCAGCATGAACACAACCACAACAATCACCAGGCCGAGCGTGGCAAGCGGCCCCACCAAGGGGCCGATCACCGTTTCAAGCGTCTCTATCGGGTTGCGTTGCGCAAAAATCTCCACCAGGATCGGTTTGCGTTCAACCTCGGCATTCCCTGGTGCGGAAGTGGCCCTGTCTTCGTCCTGGTTGATTTCTGCACCTACCCGCTCGACAAAGCGATTGAGGCGGTTGATCAGACTGTTATCGGTGCCTGCCTCTTTCAGCGTGCGGATTTTCTCGATGATATTATACTGGTATGTCGCGATATTCTGACCAACTTCCGAAACCTGAAACGCTAGGATCGCGCTGAACAGCACAATTATCAGGAACCCGCCGGAAACGCTTGTGATGATGGCTGGCAGACGCGGCAGGCCCAGGCGCCGCAATGTCGAGACGATCGGTGCCAGCATGAAAGTCAGCAAAACGGCAATCGCCAGCGGCAGAAACACATCCTTGGCAAAATACAGCACGGCAATCCCAGCGGCGATTGCCGCAAGCGCCGGAAGGCGTGACTGTTCCTGCACCGCGGATAAGGAACGAGGTTCGAGTTTGAGTTCGGGCTCCATCAAGGCTCTTGTCTTCTGGCGTTCATTTGCTATCGGGGTAGATAGAGCCCGAACTGACAATGGCAAAGGCTCGCAGCCTGCAAATTTCAGCTGCTGAGCAGAACGGCCTTCCGTGCAGAACAGGTCACTTTTGCAGGTGAGAAAACCTCGTTATCCGCTGAACGCGCGCTTAACTGGCGCGAGCGCCTTACCGCTTGCCATAGGCCGAAAAGCGCAAGCCATCCTTGCCTTCACCCTTGACCTGATAAAGAAGCGCATCGGCATCGGCCAACAGCTCTTCGAGAGCCGATTTTTGCTGCGACCAGATCCCGCCAATACTGACGCCGACATCGCTTGCGATCCCACCAGCCAGGATCGGTTGACGCATTGCCGCGACAATCGCACCCGCCAGACGGATGCCGCTCTGCTGATCGCCACAATGGGCGATCAAAAACTCGTCTCCCCCCATCCGCGCCACCAGATCGCCATCGCCGGTGATGGCCGTCAACCGTCTGGCGGTCGCTTCCAGTATGGCGTCTCCCATCGCGTGGCCATAGCGGGCGTTGACCGTTTTGATGCCATCGCGGTCAATTGCCAGGATGCAATAGCCAAGTCCCGACTGCGCAAATAGCGTTTTTCGATGGTGTAGCCATCACGCTCCCCCGCCAGGACGGCATTAAAAAGATCAAGGTCTGCTGAAAGATCATCCGGATGGGTAAACGCCCTGAAATGCAGCCCCTCGGCTTGTACCAGCGGTAGACCGATCATTGCTGCAAAAGCATCATTGCCGCGCAAGATGTGACCGTTTATATCAACCAGCGCGATGCCAATCGGCGCATGTTGAAAGGCGAAATCACAGTGCCAGCCGACTACGGGCTTCGGAAGCATCGCCGGAGTGTTCGGTCATTGTGTCCACCTCACATGCTTTTGAGGATAAATGGAGCAGTCGGAAAAGGTTTCAACTTCGATCATAGGCACCCATCCGAGCGATAGCGGGAGGGAAATTGATGTGTCACCCGTCAAACAAGACTTTGGCGAGACAGCCGCAGGATTGGCTGAACCCCACTTGCTTTTCGGGAACCATCCGTCCGTCACCTGGAACAGACGCGTTGCATTGATTGGGGCCACAATGGCCAGACCAACTGGACCTCCTGCGACTATTGATCTATAAAAAGCGATGAAAGATGCAGTATCTTAAAGAATAGGTTAATTTTATTGTTCTAGGTTCACCCCGAATGCTGTGCAATTGTACCATACCATATTAGGAGAAGTGACACATGGCCGATCAGAACACGACTGAAGTTTCGGAAGCAACTGCAACCCCCAAACCGGAACAGGCGAAAGCTGCCGAGAAGAAAACACCAGCTGCAAAGACGGCGCCGAAATCCAAATCGGCTGCAGCTGCAGCTGCCCCTGTGCGCAAGCTGCGTCGTTACACACCGGAAGAACGCTCCAGCCTGCTGGCAGCGGTGGGCAGCGAAACAGCTGCCGGCAAGACCCTCAAAGACACGCTCGTCAAGCTCAATCTGAGCGAACAGACCTACTACAACTGGAAGAACGACGGCCAGTCAAAAGCCAAGCCGGCTGCGGCGAAGGCTGCAACCAAGTCAGCCCCGGCAAAGGCTTCCAAGCCGAAGGCCGCTGCTGCAAAAGCCCCCGTTTCGAAGCCATCCTCTGCAAAGGCTCCGGCAACCAAGGCTCCCGTTGCAAGCGACGATCTCAAGGCACTGGTCTCGCTGGAAGCCGAAAACCAGCGCCTGCGCAAGTCGCTCGCCGAAAAGCTGCGCAAGGAGAATGCTGAACTGCGCAAACGTCTCGGCCTGAATTAATTGCGCCCATGGCGCCTGGTGGTCCCGCTTCGCCGGGATCGTGACCAGGCGTCTTCGGGCAGACAAGCATCCGGCCCTGCATCGACGGATTGGGGTGCGTTCTCATAACAGGCAATGGAGGTTGCTTCTCCACCTGCCGGCCCCTTAACGCTGATCATCAATTCCGTCCCATCGGTTGCGGCGGTCAATCTCTCCTCATTGCGCATTGCTGCGGTCTCAAACCTCAGCGCCAGCTGTCACCGCCATGCGTTTGCTATGCTCTCGACATTCGAAATGAACCTTATTACTGTTTGCTTATGAAGCAACCGGTCACACGACGCGCAGTTTTTTTTATCGGTGGTTATGACCCCAAGACGCCAGCTGCTTTTTTCGGGCGGATGCGCAAGGAAATCCAGCGGTTTGACCTTGTGTGGGGCACAGAGACCCAAATATTGAATCAACCCTGTCTGCCCGATGATGAAAGTGGTCATGTTACGATCACCGCGTGCAGCCTGCCAGAAGGCTGGTCAACCCAGACTGATTTCAGCTTTCTCGCCCTCGACCCGATCGTGCTTTCCGATTTCAACAGGCCGGTCCTCAATCGTCTTCTTCGCTATCTTGCAGCCTTTTCGGGCTTCATCATCGAGGGTAGCGCACAGCGTTTCTTTCTCAAAGCCTGGCGCTTCGGACTGTATTTTCTTTATCCGTTTCTGACACTTGTTGCATTTGCATTGCTCGGTGGCCTCACAGCTCTGTTGGTTTGCGTCTGGCTCGGTCTGGCCAGCATCGCGATCGGGCTTGCGGTGTTCTTCCTGGCGTTGTCGGTCTTTGGACGGCGTTGGTCAACCCTGCATCTGATGGACCTGTGGTCATTCTCGTCGCAATTCATGCGGTCGCAGCGACCTGACGCGGAGGCGCTGCTCCAGCGCTTCGCCAGTCGCATTGTTGATAAGGCTGAGGCCGAGCGTTACGACGAAATCATTCTGATCGGTCACAGCACTGGCGGCATGCTCATTCTGGATGTCGCAGCCCGCTGTCTTTCTCTTGATCCAGACTTCTCGCAGCGTGCGCCCGAGGTGAGCATCCTGACCCTTGGCTCTACAGCACTGAAAGCCGGCTACAGCAAGGCTGCGAAAGAGTTTCGCAAGCGGATGCGCCAACTCATCGCCGAACCCCATCTGCGATGGGTGGAAGTTCAATGCCTCACCGATCCAATCAACTTCTATAAAACAGACCCGGTCAGGGAGATGAAGCTTGATCAGCAAACCAGAAGCGAATTTCCGCTGATACGCACCGTCAGAATAAAAGACATGCTGCAACCTGACAGCTATCGCCGCATCAAACGCAATTTCTTTCGCGTGCACTATCAATATATTTTCGGGAACACGAAAGCCTACTGGTATGATTTCTTTCAGATCTGCTGCGGGCCTAACACGCTTGATAAGCGGGCACGCGAACACCTCCTGGGCAATCGACAAGGTTTGAAGGAGTCTTCTCCATGACGCCGCAGCTGGCAATGATTATCTGGGCGGCCGGGCTGATTGCCTGGGTGGTAATCCGTTTTCCCCACCGCAGGCGAGCGCGCAAGACGGGCGTTGTTAAGGATGCGCGCACCAGCCTCGATCGGCTGGCACTGGCTGCGGCAACATTGTCGCTGTCGCTTGTTCCCCTCGTCTATGTAGCCACAGGATTTCCCTCTGGCGCCGACATGCCGTTTCAGCCATGGCTGGCTTGGGCCGGTCTCGGGATTGGGATCGCCTTCCTTTGCATTTTTTATACAAGCCATCAACAACTGGGCCGTAACTGGTCGGTTTCCTTACAGATCCGCCAGGAACATGCATTGGTCACCGGGGGGCTTTATCATTACGTTCGTCACCCGATGTATCTCTCGTTCTGGCTCTGGGCTCTCGCGCAATTCTGTCTTCTGCAAAATTGGATTGTTGGTCCGGCGGCTCTCCTCGGCATAGGGTTTCTATATTTTTACCGCGTTCCCCGTGAGGAAGCGATGATGCAGGCTCGTTTTGGTGCGCAATATGACGCCTATGCCAGACGCACCGGTTCTGTCATTCCAAAATTCTGGTGATTTGTACCATGACTGATCCTGTGAACCGTTCAGATCAAGCCTCCTTGCACCGTCGCCACCTGCTGCGACTAGGTCTGGCCTTGTTGGTTACACCCGCAGCGCTCACCGCGTCCGCATCGCCAAGAAAGCCCGGAACCGCAGCTGCAAGCCGAACGACACCCGTAAGTCGTGCCTCCGTCTATCTGTTGCGCGGCTTTGGTAATATTTTCTCGACCGGTCTCGACGCCATCGCTGCGGATCTCAACGGGGCTGGTATTGCCTGCCATGTCGAAAGCCATGTGGCCTGGCGTCTGGTCGCTCAGACCATCATCTCAGAACGCCAGAAACTCGGGACCCGCCCCGTTGTCCTGATCGGTCATTCGCTCGGCGCCAACGCCATTATCGCCATTGCCGTATCGCTCGATAAATTCTCCATTCCCGTCGACTATCTTGCAAGCTTCGCCGCGACCGCGCCTGAGCCCTTGCCTAGGAATGTGAGAAAGGCTGTCAATTTCTACTTCTCACATCATGGCTGGGGATTACCCCTCAAAGCCGGTCCGGGCTTTAAGGGCAGGCTCGAAAATCGGGATTTTTCCGGCGCGAAGGACATTGGCCATTTCAATATTGAAAAGCAACGTCTGTTGCAGCAAGAGGTGGTGCGCCAAGTCAAAGCTTTGGTGAAATGATGATGGCAATCTGACCGAATTCCTCGCGAGGATTCCAGTTTTGATTGCGACATTGGAAAGGCTCGTACCCTCTGTTTTTATGCGTATCTTGTTCCGAAAACTGCCTGGCACATTTCGGGAGCGCCCGAGCAGTTGCCATAACGCAACATGAGCGATCGGTTCCGGGTGTTGACGGTGGCACCGGACGACGGGAATTGTAGCCTCACCAGGCCTTAAAGGGGCTGTAAGCCCGCGTTTATTGCGGAATACCCCTATTCCAACCGGACCTGGTAGATCACTGTGGCTCTCAACGCCCCGCCGACCGCATAGGGCAGGGTCACCGGACCGGGCGCAAGGCAAAACCTATTGGATAGGAAATGATCTGAAACTGTCCTTTGAGCTGCCGAAAAGACCGCCATGCTTCCTTATCCCAGTCGCCCTCGTTTCGCCCGTTCCAACTCCGCCGCATTCGGCAACGATGCCAGCCCTCTCTTTGATCGCACCGCTGAAACTCCTGTGGCAATCCTCCTAACTTCATCGCTGGCACCCGGCCATTGAAGGAAGGCGACACTGGTGCACTCCGCGCAATCGACTGCGCGAAGAGACGACGCCTCTTCACGTCAAAGCCCAGCCGCTGTTTGACAGCTCTGCATTCGCCAAACCTTCCGCCATCAACAGGAGCAGGAGATCTCGCGCCGCCGAAGAGCGTTTCTGCAACAGTTCGCCGCCCAGCGGCGACTGGGAAGGAATTAATAGTTATGATTGCCACCGCCGGAATCACGCTGCAGAATGCCGTCTTTATCGCAATCCAGGTGAGAACATCTGCTGATTGAAACCCCAGCTAAATCCCAGCAAGATTTGAAGTCCATCCTTTTAAACAGCGTCGGCCATTCAGTTTCCGTTTTAGCTGTCGCTCCACATCCATGGTACAGCCGCGCGGTCGTGGCAGGTTAGACCGGTATCAAAATATGCGAACAGACATTTGAAGCTCTGCCTGCCGACGCGGGCTGCATACTAATCTTCGCCTCGTCGTAAACAATCCGATCCGGTCGAAGCTGGCGACTCATCTGATGGGCTCCAAATGACAGTCCCTTTTAGGCGCGGCTGCAGAGCCGTTAGTGAACACTAAAGTATGAGCCGAATAAACCCATCAACACAACCTAGGGTAAATTGGCGGCGTATTTATGTGTTTCTGAAGCTTTTAGCCCTGCATCACCTCATTGGCTGGCGCAGGCCAACGCTTTCGTCGTACAACAGTGGCCGTCCAAAACAGTTCCTAAGACAATTGGCGGCGGGAATGTCATAGTTACGCGCGTTCGGCGGCGCTTTTCAGCCCTTTGCCGAAAGAATTTTGATCTGCTGCTTGATCCATTCACCGTTGCACCGTCGACTACAGTGCAAAACAGTGACGATTTTGATATCGTTGACCCTTTACTGGCCATAAGGCGGATTGAGAGCGAGAAGGGAGCGCAATGTCTTTGCGTCCCCATCGATCTCTGCCGCGGATTTGTAATGGACCATAGAAATCCCCGGATCAGAGAAAACCTGATCTTCTGCATGCCACTCTCCGGACATAGCAGGCACAGGCGTCGCAAACAGGATGGGTGAGCAGGGCGAGTGAAGCCCGCTCTCAGAGTCAGTCCTTCTGTGTTTTTCCTTGGCGCATGACAGTGAAACATCTGGCTTCGGAAAGGTGGTCAAAGGCCATCCAGCATCAAAACCAATACCACCCGATCAAAATTAAGTTGAACGGTCCTGAAACTTTTCCCGCCCTGTAGAGTTACTATCGCATCGAGAATAATCGTCTGAAAACAGGCTATTCTGACCGCTACACATTTTAAAAGGAGATAAGTCAACATGAACTCTATCATCTATTTAGTAGGTCTTGTCGTGATCGTGTTGTTCATTCTTTCTTTTCTGGGATTACGTTGATGGTAGACCAAACTGTGATCGAAAACACCTCCGACCGAAGCTATGTTGACTGGGCTGCCATCTTTGCTGGTGCTGTCGTGGCATCTGGCGTCATGGTGGTGATGACCACTTTTGCGAGCGGGCTCGGCCTCAGCTCATTCTCCGTCGATGAGGGCGGGGAACTGAGCAATGTCTGGCTGGTGATTACCGCCTTGTTCCTGATCCTGTCCATGGTGGCCTCCTATATGCTCGGCGGCTATATTGCTGGGAGAATGCGCCGGCCGACCGGCACCTCTACCCGCGATGAGTCAACTGTACGCGATGGATTGAACGGTCTCGTGGTCTGGGGACTAGGAACGATTATCTCTGCGCTGTTTGCGGTCAGCTTGGTGTCGGGCGGTGCCAAAGCGGTCGGCGGCGCAGCGCAGACAGTTGTCGAAGCCACTGGAGCAGTGATCGGTGGAACCGTTCAGGGTACAGGCCAACTGGCAGGCGGTATCCTATCGGGTGCCGGCAATGCTGTTGGTGGCGTCGCACAGGGTGCGGGTCAGGCAGCAGCGCCGTCGCTTGAACAGATGTTGCCGGAAGGTCTCAAATCCAACCCGCTGGACTATCTGACCGACAGTTTACTGCGCAATGATGCCCAGACCTCCGGCGCAGAGCAGCAGGGCGAGGACATGGCGGCCTTGCAACGTCAGGTGACCGGAATTCTTGGCAACCTGCTGACGACAGGTGAAATCTCCGATGCCGACAAGGCATGGTTGGCCGGCCAGATCGCCAGCCGCACCGGCATTAGCCAGAATGATGCGCAGACCCGCGTCAATGAGACGGTCAATCGTGTTCAGGCTCTGCGGAGTGAAGCGCAAGCCAAGGTCGATGCGGCTCAGAAGACCCTCGCTGATGCGCAGGGACAGGCTGAACAAGCCGTCGAGGAAGCTAAGACGAAGGCTGCGGCTGCGGCTGAACAGGCACGCATCACCGGCATTCTCACCGCCTTTTTCCTTGCTGCCTCCGCGCTCGTCGCAGCTGCGGCCGCCTATATTGGGGCCGTGCATGGTGGACGTCATCGTGAGGAGGGCCGCATCTGGGGTGGTCTCGCCTATCGCCGGTAACCTTGCCTGGCCAAATGCCTGAGCATCGCAGCCCCTGATGGCTGCGATGCTTTCTTTTTGCGGCAACCTCGTTGAGCATGCGTCCATATGAAAAGATCCCCCGGGCAACCAACGCCTGTTGGATCGTCCCGCACATTCCCGCGCCTTTGCCGTCCCGTTTCGAACCAGTGGCTTTCGGGGAGCGACCGCCGGACAGACCAATTCATCGTTTTGCGCAGCCTTGCATTGAACATTAAGCGCCGTCAGAAGTTGTGGAACCAAACGGTTCAGGATCGGTTAGTGTGGACAATCAAAGCGGAAAGATGGTCTGCCATGCGCCTTCACAATCACCTGCTACGTGCAGCCCATCGCGCCGTTGCCAGAAAGAAGACACAGGCTTTGCATCCGGCGCAGGCCATTGGAGAGGCGCTGCAGGAACTCAGCCAGCTGCCTTCATCGAAGCAGGACCTGGACTTCGATGAGCTGCTGCAACGTTTGCAGGAGGCGGAGGGAAAACCGCCCAAAGAGCAGTAGACCTTGCGATAAACCTGACTTCTGAACTGACTTTTCAGCAGGGGCCGATAGCAAATAATGGCTGCCCTTTGCATTTGCACAACCATAACAGGTCTCAAACCGTCACCCCGCCGGGAGGTCTAAGACTGCCAGCGAGGCTTTTTGCAAAGCATGGATCCTATCAATTCATCGAACGTTAACCATATGCCAAACGAAACGAGGTAGGTGATGACGGAAGAACTTTTGGGAGTGGCGGCAACAATTGGTGTTTTGGCTATGAGATGGCCGTGCCGACAGAGAGTTGAACGTTCCATGCACTGATTTAGTCGACTAGCAGCAGCGACATTTCCTGCGGACTGTCCAGACCTTGATCATGTTTAAGCGCTTCGACCGCGCTACTGCTTTAAGAGCCGGGGGATGACAAGCGATCATCGATCTGTTCATGGTAATCAGCATTACGTTTGATGCGCAGGCAGCGTGTGGCATTGCGCCTCCAATGACAGCATGGCTTGCGTCAAAAATCCAACGCGCCCGTCCTGAAATTCCCGTTCAGATTCCAGTCATCTCAAAGATGCTAATGCGCCAGGAACATCATGTGCCGGCAGCCATCCTGTGCAGATGCCGGCCAGTCAAAAAGGATCGTTGCACCATGTCGCTCGCCCGTTCGGTCATCCCCTGTGCCGCTATTTTCGTGGTAATTGCACTGGCTGGCTGCCAGAAACAGACAGTGTCTGCAGCGCCCGATCCGCAAAAATCACTCTGTGATCAAGCTGCGGCGAGCGCTTTGGCTGGCAAGAACAGGATAAGCGATCAACAGGCAATGCAGCAGACCGGCGCAACCCTTGTTCGTCAGATCAAGCCCGGCGACCCGGTGACCATGGATTTTCGCCAGGAACGTGTCACTATCGAAACGGATCCCGATAATGGCAGGATCGTTCGCGCCGCCTGCGGCTAACAGAACCCAACAAACCCGTGCCGGCTACCAGGGCGGCCCCGCCGCCCAGGCGCTTCGCAATGCTTCGACAAATCGGCGAACTTTCGGCGACACATGACGGCGCGTCGGATAGACTGCAACGATTGGCGGTTCCTCACGGGCATAGTTCTCAAGCACCGCGACCAGCCGCCCCTGTGCAATGTCGGCCCCCACCAGAAAGGCGCCGAGCTGGACAAGCCCGAGCCCGTTGAGCGCGGCATCGCGAATGGCTTCGGTATTGCTGAGCCGCAAACGCCCCTCAACAGCCAGGGCGCGCTCTTCACCTGCAATCTGATAGCGCCAGGATACCGGCAAATTAGCATAGCTGAAGGCAATCCTGTCATGATGCCTGAGATCATCAAGCACCTGCGGGATACCACGCTTTTCCAAATAGGCCGGCGCAGCACAGGTCAGCAGCCGATGCGGTGCCAGAACCTGGCGGATCAATCCGCTGTCGGTCGGTCCGCCAATGCGCACAGCAACATCAATGCCGTCGCCGACCAGATCACAATAATCGTCCGAAAATGAAACCTCGGCTTCCAGTTCTGGCCATTCCGCCAGGTAGTCCTGCAGGACAGGCAGAACATGCAGCCGCCCGAAGGCCGTTGGAAGGTCGACACGCAGGCGTCCCTTTGGCTGCTGGTTGCGTTGCGACAGCATGGCTTGCGCGTCATCGACCTCGCAGAGAATCCGCAGGGCGTGCTCGTAAAACAACTGGCCTTCTTCGGTCAGACGCACGCTGCGGGTCGTGCGATGCACCAGACGCGTCGACAACGCCTCCTCCAGCCGCGTGAGGCTCTTGCCCACCGCCGACCGCGTCACGCCAAGCCGTTCGGCAGCCTTGGTAAAGCTCGCTGTGTCCGCCACACGCACAAAGGCCAGTACATCACCGAAATGATCGATCATTGTTTCCAAATCGTCCCATCTGTTGCCACAACAGCGTTCTTTATCGAATTTTCAGACCGAGTAAATAGGGGGCACATACAGGCAACCCAGCCGCGTCTTGAAAGATCACAATCCTATGCAACACAATCAATCATCGCCGCTCACCCTCAGACATCGCGGGTGGCCCGCTGTCCATGCCGTCGCACTGGCAATTTTTGCTGTGGTGACCACAGAAATGTTGCCGGTTGGCCTGATGGCACCGATCGCCAGCAGCTTCGATATAGAGCTGGGCGTCGCCGGGCTCACCATCTCCGTACCGGCAATCATCGCTGCCCTGTTTGCACCGCTTATTATCGTGATGGCCGGCAGCATCGACCGGCGCCAGATCCTTGCTGGTCTGCTCCTCCTGTTGGTTGCCGCCAATTTGATGGCCATGTTCGCCGCCTCGTTCTCCTGGCTTGTTTGTGCGCGGATCCTTGTCGGGTTCTGTATGGGCGGCATATGGGCGATCGCCGGCGGCCTGGCCCCACGGCTGCTGCCACCACAATCACCGGATCGGGCAACCAGCCGATCAGGCGCGCACGCAACGGCCAACGCAACGCTCCAGTCAATGCCCGCCTCAACGCCGCATTTGTCGGCAAAGGCGGTGGCGCGGGCGACGGCCATCATCTTCAGCGGCGTCGCCGCCGCTTCCGTTCTGGGAGTGCCGCTTGGCGCGCTGATCGACAGCCTTTTTGGCTGGCGCACAGCCTTCGGTGCGATGGCCGCATTCAGCGTGATCGTGCTTGGGCTCAATCTTTGGACATTGCCGCCGCTTCCTGTTGATCACGCCATTGATCCCGCCCGCTTCCAGGCCGCTCTCCGGCTTCCTCTGGTGCGACCAGGCCTGTTGCTGACATTGTTGCTGGTGGCCGGACATTTCATGGCCTATACATTCGTCACACCGGTCCTTCTGACACTGAACGCCATTCCGGCGTCCGCAATCAGCCTGCTTCTCTTTGTCTATGGCTTTTCAGGCATTGTCGGCAATTTCCTCGCCGGCATGATGGCCGCACGGCGGGTGGGAACAATTATTGGCGGCATCGCCTGCATGCTTGCAGCAACCCTGCTGGGCTTCGCGCTCGCTTCAGACAATACGGTGAACGCGACAGCGCTGCTGATCCTCTGGGGACTGGTCTATGGCGGCGTCTCGGTGGCTTTGCAGACATGGATGATGAAAGCCGCACCCGCTGCCATCGAGATCGTGACCGCACTTTTTGTCTCGGTCTTCAACATTGGCATCGCAGCCGGCTCCTTCGTCGGAGGTCGCATCGTTGACCGTTTCGACCTGCAGACCAACCTGATGGCGGCGGCAAGCCTCGCCGCCCTCGCGCTCATCACGCTTGCCCTGCTCGCTATCAACCCTGAAAGGCCACAGGATGCATTATGATCATCTTGAACTGGGCGACATTGCCTTGCAATCGGGGAGCATCCTCCACAATGCAAAACTCGCCTATAAGACCTATGGCACCCTCAACGCGGCCAGAGACAATGTCATTGTCTATCCAACATCTTTTGCTGCAACACACAGCGATGCGGAATGGCTGATCGGCCCCGGGCGTGCGCTCGACTGCACACGCTACTTCATCATCGTGTCAAATCTGTTTGGCAACGGGCTTTCCAGCTCCCCCAGCAACACCGCTTCACCAAACGGCTCCGCACGTTTTCCCAACATCACACTGCACGACAGCGTCAAACAGCAGCACCGGCTTTTAACAGAGGTTTTCCAAATCAATAAAATCCGCCTGGCAATTGGCTGGTCAATGGGCGGCGCGCAGGCCTTTGAATGGGCGGCCGCCTATCCCGCGATGGTTGAGCGTCTGTTCACCTTCCAGAGCGCCGCGCGCGCCTCCCGTCACTTTCGACTGTTTTTTGAAAGCGTCCGTGCGGCCATCGAGCTCGATCCCGCGTTTCGGCAGGGCTTTTATACAAGCCCACCCCAGCGCGGTCTGCGCGTGGCAGCCCGCATCTATGCCGCCTGGGGCTTCTCGCAAGCCTTCTTCAGACACAGGCTCGACGAAAGCGCCCTTGGTTATGCCACGCTCGAAGACTTCCTCGTCGACTTCTGGGAGGCCTGGTTTCTGAAACGCGACGCCAATGACCTGCTTGCCCATCTGTGGAGCGGCATTCACGCGGATATCAGCGCAAACGACACATATCAGGGCGATCTCGACACAGCGCTTGCGGCCATCACCGCAGATACCATCATCATGCCTTCATCAAGCGATCTGTATTTTCCGCCCGAAGACGCAGCGCAGGAGGCAGCGCGGATCGCAAAGGCCGAATTGCGCATTCTGCAAACCCCCTGGGGCCACGTTGCCGGCGAAGGCCTGAATGACGCCGACACAATCGTCATCGAACAGGCCATCACGGAACTCCTTGGCCGCTGAGCCGCATGCTCCGCAGTAGGGAAAGGTCCTGCGGAGCCGATTTATGCTATGGTTTCGGTTCCACGCACCGAATTGATGTCATTTTTTGGCAGCCACGGCGCGATTGAAATCTTCAATCACCCGGGCCCGATTGCTGTTGATTTCATTCCAGTTGGGAAGCGACAGGTTCTTTACACTGCCATCAACACCCCAGGGCATTTTCTGCTTGGCATTGTCAGACAATTCAACGCCTTTGGTCGCCGGGCCGACGAAAATCCGCTCAGACATGCATTGCGCGGCCGCCTTGCTCACAGCGAAATCGATGAACTTCTCCGCAGCTTCCCGGCGCGGCGTATTGGCAACCAGGTGCAACCGGATATCGCCACCAATCGCCCCCTCCTCCGGCACGACGAACTCGATCGGCAGTCCCTGGTCACGCATAGCAAATGCCGAACTGGCATAATGCGCCCCAGCGATAACCTCACCGCTCTGGAACAGATTGGTGCCTGCCCCGGCCGTATCGAAATAGGCCGCAACCCGCAATTTCTGAATTGCATCGAGAACCGGAGCCATCGCGCTGAGCGGCGTGCCCTTCTGCTTGGCCAGCTCCGCCAGGAACGGTACACCCATTGCGTTGGCCGGGCTTGGAAATGTCACCGCACCCTCATAATCAGCCCGCCATAAATCCTGCCACGATCTGGGTGGCGTCTCCACCTGGTCTTTGTTGTAGACAAGACCGAGCGAGTAAAAGCCGGTGCTCACCGCGAAAATATTGCCGGCTTCATCCTTGTAGGTGCCCTCTTCAACCAGCTCATCAACGCCTGGAACCTGTTTGGGGTCGATCGGTGCGATGACGCCCTGCGCAGCCGCCTGCTCGGACACACCGCCATCCAGCCAGACTGCATCAAGAACCGGTGCGCTTTTTTGCTGAAGTAATTTGCTCAATGTCACCCCGGAGACCCCCGGTTCTGGCGTCACCTTGATGCCGGTCGCTTTGGTAAAGGGATCGATGATGCAGGCTTGCAGCGCTGCCCCCCACTCGCCACCGTAAGTGGCGACGGTGATTGCCGACTGAGCCAGTGCCGGTCCCCCCATCAAGCCGAGAGCCAGGGCCGTCATGGCGATCTTGGTGCTTTGTACGCGTTGCATTGTCAAGTTCCCCTTATGTTGTTGTTTGCTTAACTCTGGATATTAGGTATCGTGAAAGAGAAACCGCAAATTGCAATTTATTCATCTGAGATAACCAACAGTTATGAATATCAGACAACTCGAGGCCTTCAAGGCGATTATGGAGCTTGGCAGTTTCACACGCGCCGCAGAAAAGCTGCATCTCACCCAGCCCGCCGTCAGCAAGCTGATCACGCTGCTTGAACACAGCTGCGGCTTTCAACTGTTTCTGCGCCAGAAGAACGGAGTCCTCCCCACCGCCGAAGGGGAAATGCTCTATTCGGAAGTTGAACGGGTGTTTCTGGGTCTTGAATCGATCTCGGCACGGGCGCGAGCCATCAAGCATTTCGATTTTGGTGAGATCGATCTGGTGGTGTTTCCTTCGCTCGGCACCCGTGTGCTGCCCCTCATCCTCGCCGAATTTCTCGAGAAAAAGAAAATCAGGCTGAATCTGACCAGCCGCAATTCCTGGCTGCTGGTGGATCGCGTCGCCACCCAGGGGATCGATGTCGGCTTCGGCATGACCCGCACCGAGCGCCCCGGCGTGCATTTCTCGCATCTTTGCTCGATGCAGGCGGTCTGTGTGCTGCCGCCTTGGCACCCCCTGGCCGAAAAAGACACCGTCACCGTGCGCGATCTTGAGAATGAGAAATTCATTTCCCTGGTGGAGGAAGACCGCGCCCAGATCGAAATCGATCGCACCTTTGGCGAGCATAATGTTTCCCGCAACATTGTCCTGAAATCCCAGTTGTCGGAAAGCATCTGCTCATTTGTCTCCGCCGGCAGGGGCGTTGCAATTGTCGATCCCCTAAGCCCGGTCGGCTTCACCCGCGACGAGATCGTGGTCAAACCATTCCGCCCCGAAATCCGCCAGGATATCTGGGTCGTCACACCCAGTTTCCGCGAGCCCTCCCTGGGAACCCAGGCCCTCATCAGACATGTGCGCAGCGCCTTGCCAGCGAAAATCGCCGAACTCACCCAGGCCATCGCACCCGGCGGCTCACAGGCATGACAAAAAGTTATGTCTGACTGTTGATAAGCAATTTGCTTTCCTCAAGCCTTGCAGCGCATCCTTTATCGAGGTTGGAAATACTTCTGCTACGAGAATGCCGAAGTAATGCCAATAATATCTTGATAAAATGGAAGTATCTCATGGCAATCAGTGGCACGATTACAGTTCTTACGCCCACCGGAACTCTGGGCTACGGCTTCGGTGCTGAAGCACTCGCACGCGGAATGGCACTGGGACCACAGGTCATTGCCGTCGATGCCGGATCAACCGATCCCGGCCCCTCCTATCTGGGATCGAACGAGCCGCTGGTATCGGATTTTGGCATCCGCCGCGAACTCAGGCAACTGATCACTGCCGCACACCAAGCGGGTATCCCGGTCATCGTCGGCAGTGCCGGCGGCGCAGGCACCGGCGCCCAGGTCGACCGCACCGTCGCCCTTGTCCGCGACATCGTTGCCGAATTGGGCATCCGACGCAAACTCGCCTTTATCTATTCCGATATCCCGATCGAACGGGCCAAGGCTGCCGTGCGTGCCGGCGAGATCATCGACTTCGAAGTCGGCGCGCCGCTGACAGAAGCGATGCTCGATGACACTTGCAATCTGGTCGCACAAATGGGCCACGAGCCAATCTGTGCGGCGCTGCAAGCCGGAGCAGACATCATCATTGCTGGCCGGGCCTGCGATGACTCCGTCATCGCATCCTATCCGATCTGGCGTGGTGCCGACCCGGCTCTCGCCATCCATATGGGCAAAATCCTCGAATGCGGTGCCTTTTCCGCCGAGCCTTTCGCCATGGATGTCATGCTGGGCACGATCCATGACGATCATTTCGTACTCGAACCCGGCAGCATCGATCGCCGGGCATCGGTGAAGTCAGTTGCGGCCCATTCCCTCTACGAACGCGAAAATCCATTCTCCCAGGGTGGCCCCGGCCATATCATCAATCTTTCCGACTGCGCCTTCGAGCAGATCAACCAGCGCCAGGTCAAAGTGACGGGTGCAAGACTATCCGAGACGGAGGCCTATTACATCAAGCTCGAAGGCGCACGCCTGGCTGGCTATCGCTCGATCTGCATTGCCGGCCTGCGCTGTCCAAGCCTCGCCAGCGCCATCGAGCACCTGCTGGAAGAAATCCGCGCGAAGACACTCGATTATTTCGCGCCACAACCCCTCACGATCACCTTCCATCTCTACGGCCGCAACGGCGTCATGAAGGTGCTCGAACAGGCTCCACCCTCCGGCCACGAACTGGGACTTTTGATCGATGTGGTTGCCGACAGCCAGGAGATTGCCCATGCGGCCTGCCACTATATCAGCGGTGGCCTGTTGCATTACCATTACCCGGACGTCATCAATCCATCCGGAAATCTGGCGTTTCCCTACTCTCCCTCGGACCTCGACACCGGACCCCATTACGAGTTCAGCGCCTATCACCTGATGAAAGTGGCAAGCCCCACCGAACTGTTTCCCGTTCATTTCGAGGACCTCTGAGATGTCACACCAGCCTCTTCACCAGGTGGCCGATATTGTCCGCAGCAAGAATGCCGGCCCCTACCGCATCACCTTCGACATCATCTTTACAGACAGGGCACGCTACCAGGCCGTGCGTGACAGTGGCGCGATCACAGCGCAGTCTGTCGCCAGCGCCTATGGTCTTGATGTCGCGCAAATCTCGTCTTTCTTCAAGATCGATCAGGCCATGGCAATCAAAGTGACCATCAAACGCCCGATTGCACAGGGCGCCGCAGGAGATGGTGACATGTATGGTTGCCAACACCACGTGCCTCTGATGAACATTCTCGTACCACCAACCAACTTCAAGGGCGACAATGGCTAATTACATCGAGGTCAGAAATCTCACAAAGCGCTATGCCGACTATGTTGCCTTGAATGATGTGTCCCTCGAAATTGCCGAGGGCGAGTTTCTGGCACTGCTCGGTCCAAGTGGCTGTGGCAAGACCACGCTGCTCCGATCAATCGCCGGCTTCGTCGACAATGTCTCAGGAGAAATCGTCATCGATGGCAGATCCATGCGGGACCTGCCCCCCAACAAGCGTCCGGTCAACACCGTGTTCCAGAACTACGCGCTGTTTCCCCATATGACAGTTGCCGACAATGTCGCCTATGGGCCGCGGCGCAATGGGGCCAGCCGCAAGACGGCGGCCGAACTCGCCGATCAAAGCCTGATAACGGTTGGCATGGGGGACTTCCGTCTGCGCTACCCCACCCAGCTTTCCGGCGGGCAGCAGCAGCGCGTGGCGCTCGCCAGAGCCATCGCCAATCGCCCAAAGGTCTTATTGCTCGATGAGCCGCTTGGCGCCCTCGACCTGAAACTGCGCAAACAGATGCAGTTCGAGTTAAAAGCGCTGCAACACCAGCTCGGCATGACATTCATCTTCGTCACCCATGATCAGGAAGAAGCCCTGGTTATGGCCGACCGCATCGCAGTCATGGAAGCAGGCCGGATTGTGCAGGTTGGTTCGGGTCGTGACATCTATCACAAGCCCGCCACCCGCTATGTCGCTGATTTTATCGGCGATGCCAATCTGATCGAATGCCGGATTGCCTTGGACGGGCGGCTCGAAACGGTGACCGGAAACATTACCATCCCCGCAGGGGATGCCGGGAGCGTGGGCAGCACCGTGACCTATCTGGTGCGTCCCGAAGCGATCGTGCTCAGCACCGATGCCCTGCCTGCCACACCGCAGACCATCAGCCTCACCGCCACCATCCAGGATATCGTGTTCATAGGCAATGCCACCCGCGTCTATGCACAGGCAAAGGGGCAGGGGTTTATCTGCCAGTTTCCATCCTCGGTACAACCCGGCAAGCTTCACATGGGTCAGACCGTTGAGCTCAACTGGAGCCTCGACAGCGGACAGGTGTTAGCTTCATGAGAATAACAAACCTCTGGGCCCTCATCCTCATCGCCGTGCCGCTCAGCTTCATGGCTGCATTTTTTCTGGTGCCATTTCTGTTCAGCGTCATCGCCAGCCTGCAGAACCCGCAAGGCGACTGGACACTCGACAACTATCAGAAGATAGTCGCAGATGGCTATTATCTGGGAATTTTCTACACCACATTCAAATTGTCGCTGATCGCAACGATCCTGTCTTTCTTCATTGCCTATCCGATCGCCTATTATATCGTGAATATTGTGAAATCGCGTAATTTGCGGCGCTTTTGCTATGTTCTCGTCATCATGCCGCTGTTTACCAGCAACATCGTCCGCTCCTTCGGCTGGCTGATCCTGCTCGGACGTCAGGGCCTGGTCAATCAAGCACTGATCGGGCTCGGTCTCGCGGACAGGCCAGTCGGCATCCTGTTTACCGAAACTGCAGTGATTATCGGCCTCGCCTATATCCTGGTGCCCTTCATGGTGCTGACAATTGCAGCCATCCTCCAGACCATTGACCGCTCTTTGGTCGAAGCCTCGCTTGATCTGGGCAGCAGCCGGTTGGCTACCTTCTTTCACATCACGTTGCCGCTGAGCCTGCCGGGCGTTATCGCCGGTTCGCTGATCGTCTTCACGCTCGCAGTCAGTGCCTATGTGGTGCCGGCAATCATGAGCGGCGGACGCGTGATTGTCGCCGCCATGCCGATCTTCGACAATTACGCATCGCTGTTCAACTTCAATTTCGGGGCGGCGCTGGCAGTATCCCTGCTTGTCGTCACATTGATCCTCATCGCACTCTACCTGCTGTTCATCGAACGGGGCAGCGCCAACAAAGCGGGGCGGCCATGAATATCACTGATCGCATCGCACGCTGCTGTGCCATCCTCATGGCGTGGGCAGGCCTGATCTTCCTGACCCTGCCGCTGGTGATCATCATCGCCACCTCATTTACCGAAACCCAGTTTCTAACCTTTCCGCCGGTCGGATTTACCTTCAAATGGTATGGTGAGTTTCTCAGGGACACCTCATATCTTGAATCGATCTGGACAAGTATTGCCATTGCAGCCCTTGCCACCGTGCTGGCGATCAGCATCGGCATCTTGGCGGCCCTGGTGGTTTCGCGCAGCGAAATCCGCGGCAGACGCGTCATCAGCACCGTGTTCATCGCGCCCCTTATTCTGCCAACAATCGTCATCGGTGCGGCGTTGCTGCAATATGCGAATGCACTTGGCTTCGCCCGCAGCTTCTTCGCACTCGTCATCGGTCATACCGTGATCGTCGTCCCCTATGTCCTGCGCACGGTGCTTGCTTCGCTTCAGCGGTTCGACCGCTCGCTCGAAGAGGCCAGCCATGATCTTGGTGGGACATCGGTCTCGACCTTCTTTCTGATCACCTTGCCAATCATCAAGCCAGGTGTGGTCGCCGGCGCCCTGTTCGCCTTCATCATCTCCTGGATCAATGTTGAATTGTCGATCTTCAATGCCACAGCCGAGGTGATGCCGATCCCCGTCAAACTGTTTAATTATGTGCAATATGCCGTGGATCCGATGTTGGCCGCTGTCTCGGCAACAACGATTTATGTCGCGATCATCGCTGTCATCATCCTGGACGTGTTCGTCGGTCTCGACCGCGTCGCTGCCTCACAAAAATAAGAATGTAAAAGGGAAACTCGAAATGCCATTTGGTTCAGGAAACGCTGAAGATGCTTCAGCGCTGGGGGACATCCGCGTGCTCGAATTGGGGTCGATGCTGGCAGGACCGTTTGTCGGCTCCCTGCTCGGCGATTTCGGTGCCCAGGTCATCAAGGTTGAAAAGCCCGGCAAGCCGGATGCCCTGCGCGAGTGGCCGCCCCACAAGCAGGAGGTACCACTCTGGTGGAAAACAATGGCGCGCAACAAACATGCGGTGACACTGGATATCTCCCGCCCGGAGGCCAGAAACATCGCCGAGAAACTGATCGGTGGAAGCGATATCGTTATTGAAAACTTCCGGCCCGGCACCCTGGAACGCTGGGGGCTTTCGCCGCTCAAACTGCGCGAACAATTTCCGCAAATTATCTGGGTGCGGGTCAGTGGCTGGGGACAGACGGGCCCCAAGTCGCAGGAGGGCGGCTATGCCACCATTGCCGAAGCCTTCTCCGGCCTTTCTTCCTTCACCGGCTATCCGGAAAAAGGACCGATGGTTTCCGCTTTCCCGATGGGCGATTACCTCGCAGGCGTATTTGGCGCGTTCGGTGCCCTGGCGGCCCTGCACAGTCGCTCCAGGACCGGCCTTGGCCAGATCATCGATGTGGCGCTCTATGAACCCATCCTGCGCATCATCGAGTCCCTGGTCGTGCGTTACGACCAGACGGGACGCGGCAAACCGCTGTTGGGAAACCAGATGGAGGAAGACGTTCCGCGCAATGTCTATGCCACCTCAGATGGCGGAGCGATCGCCATCAGTTGCGGATCGCAAAGCATTTATGAAGGGCTCGCCAACGCCATGCAACGCAGAGACCTGATCAGCGATCCGCGCTTTCGCACCATGGCCCTGCGCGTTGAGCACCGCGATCTCGTCGATCAGGAGGTTGCTGCCTGGATGAAAACCCAAACGACCCAGACTGCTCTTGCCAAACTGCAGGAATGCCGGGTTGTGGCGGGAAAGATCAATTCGATCGAGGACGTGTTTGCCGAGCCGCATATCGCTGCCCGAAAGGCCATCGCGACGATCATCGACAAAGAGCTCGGTCCCATCCGTATGCCCGCGCCAACGCCAAAGCTCTCCGATACACCGGGGAGCATTCGCTGGACCGGACAGAATCCCGGCGACGCCAACCAACACGTCTTCGGCAGTCTACTCGGAATGAGCCGCGGCGAAATCGACGCATTGCGCGCGCAAAACATCATGTGAGGGTGAGATGAAACGTGACAGTCAGATTGGCATCATCGGCTATGGTGCGACCGCTTATGAGAAAAAGACAAGCCGTTCGCTGTTCTCCTTTCTCTCCGAGGCGGGTCGCCATGCCGTTCAATGTGCCGGGCTGCAATTTGCAGATATTGACGGACTGGCAATCAGCTCCTTCGAGCTTCCGCCCGATAATACGGTGACCACGGCCGAACAATTTGGCATGTCGCTCAGCTGGGCCTATCTGGGTACGGCGGGCAGTGCCGGCCCCGTCGCCAGTATCATCAATGCCGTCCACGCCATCGAAACCGGGCAAGCGACCACCGTTTTGTGTCTAGCCGGTGATAATTATGACGTCGGCGGCCATTTCAAACTGATGGATAATTTCAGTCGCGGCCTGCGCAATTATGGCACGCCGCTGGGCTTTGGCGGCGCCAATGGCCTGTTTGCCATCATCCAGCGCAAACATATGGAAACCTATGGCACCCGCATTCAGGACCTTGGCCGCATATCCGTCGATCAGCGCAAGAGCGCACAACACAACGAAGCGGCGTTGCTGCGCGGCCCCATGTCCATCGACGATTATATCAATGCCCGCATGATCGCCGACCCGCTCCGGCTTTATGACTGTGTCCTGCCCTGCGCCGGTGCAGAAGCGGTGGTTGTCACCACACTCGATCGCGCATCCCCCGGCAAAGGCGTGCGTGTGGTCACCGGCTATGAACGCCATAATCATCCAAAGATGGAAATCGCACCCTTGAGAGGCGGTTGGGAAACCTTCGCCAGCAAACTCTACGCGGATGCAGGTTATGGCCCTGGCGACATGGATTTCGTGCAGCTCTATGACGACTACCCGATCATGGTTGCCATCCAGTTCGAAGACCTCGGCTTCTGCGCCAAGGGTGAGGTCAGCAAGTTTCTTGCCGACAACAGCTTCCATTTCAACGGATCGGTGCCGCTCAATACCGGAGGCGGACAGCTGTCCTGCGGCCAGGCCGGGATCGCCGGAGGGCTGTTGAGCGTCACCGAGGCCGTGCGCCAGCTGCGCGGTGAAGCCGGAGGGCGTCAGGTTGAAAAGGCCACACGCGGACTGGTCGCAGGTTATGGGATGGTCGGATATGGCCATGGCCTTTCGGCAAGCAGCATCATATTGGAGACAAGCCGATGACCCCTGTCACTGACTACCCGGTTCCCGCAGCGGATGACGACAATACCGCCTTCCTGACAGCCTGGCGGGAGAATGCTGAAATCCTGCTGCAAGTTGCCGCTGTGGGCGGCAGGCCTTTCTTCTATCCAAGACCCATCTGTCCCTATACCGGTTCATCGTCACTGGCGTCGATCACCGCAAGTGGCAACGGACGTATCCTGTCTTATTCGCTGGTGTTACGCCCCAACCATCCCGCCTTCAATGCGGAAGTTCCGATCATCCTCGCGGAAGTCGAACTTCAGGAAGGTGCAACCATGTTGGCACGCATCCTCTGCGCCGATCCCGATAGGATCCAAACAGGTCTTGCGGTTGAAACCCTGCCGCGCGCCGAAGCGGCCCGCTATCCTTTGCCCACATTCCGGCTGAAGGATCCGGTCAATGCCTGAACCCGTTCGCCGCTACAGCGACGCCGATGTGGCCGCTCGGCTTGACTGGGCCACGCTTATCGATGCCCTGGCTCTTGCCTTTAAACGCGGAGGCGAAAGCCCGCCTCGACCGCATTACGATATCGGCGTCGCAGGAGAGGCGAAAGCCACATTGCTGTTGATGCCCGCTTGGACGGAAGGCCACCATATCGGCCTGAAAACAGTCACTGTGTTTCCGGGCAATGCCGCGCGTGGCGCGCCCAGTATTGCGGCGCAATATCTGTTGTTCAGCGCGAAAAACGGCGCGCTGATTGCCCTCTTGGAAGCAGGAGAGTTGACCGCACGCCGCACTGCCGCAGCGTCGGCTCTGGCATCGCTCTATCTTTCACGCAAAGATGCACAGCGCCTGCTTGTGGTCGGAACAGGACGGCTCAGCAGCAATCTTGCCATGGCCCATGCCACGATCCGCAATTTCGAGGATGTTGCCGTATGGGGCAGAGATCCGAAAAAAGCGCGCGCCGTTGCCGATCAGCTTTTCGCTCAGGGTCTACCGGCACGCGCTGCCGGCGATCTTGAGAAAGAAGCCCGCACCGCCGATCTGATTTCCTGCTGCACCTTGTCCTGCAAGCCGCTCATCAAGGGTTCATGGCTGAAACCAGGAACCCATCTCGATCTGGTCGGCGCCTTCACGCCACTGATGGCAGAAACCGATGATGACGCACTGCAAAGGGGAACGCTGTTTGTCGACACCCGTGCCGGTGCCTGTCAGGAAGCTGGAGAAATCGTCCAGGCCATTCGGCGCGGGGCGATCAAACCCGACGACATCCAAGCCAGCCTGTTTGACCTTGTCAGCAAAGCACATCACGGACGAACCAGCACCACGCAGATCACGGTGTTCAAATCGGTCGGCTGTGCGCTTGAAGATCTGGCCGCAGCTGAACTCTGCGTGTCAGACAATTGCAGATCCGTCGCCGATGCAACCAGCATCGCCTGACCGGCCATCCGCGTTGAACGCCTCTGCGGCCTGGGGGATCCCGCTATTTTATGCGGTCGCGGTCCTCGCGCGCACGGTGGTGATCGTGATCATTCCAACCCTGGCCTTTCGTCATTTCGACAATGCAAGCCTGGTCAGTGCTCTCTACTTCATTGCCAGCCTGGCCGGGCTGCTGGCCAGCCTGTTGTTGCCAGCAATCCTCAAAACCATCGGCCCATGGCGACTGACGCTTGCTGCAAGCGCAACCGGCGTCCTGTCGGCAATGCTGTTCCTGCGATCCGACAGTCTCTCCATCCTTCTGGGCCTTTCAGCCTATCTGCTGATGGTGCAACTGTTTGAAACCGTCTGCAATGTCTACGCACTGCATATGATACCAAGACGCGATCTGGTCCGCTTCGAACCTCGACGCATGCTGATGGCCGGCATTGCCTATGGCAGCGGTCCGATCATTGGAATGACCCTGCTGCGCCATGGCTTTCCATGGTCTCCGTTCTTCATCAGCGCCGCCTGTGCCGTTCTCGCACCCCTGGTGCTGGTCGGCCTGGTCGACAACGTCCGCGAGACCTTGCCCGCAGGCCCACCCGCCCAGCGGCCTGCGCGCGCGATCAGACAGTTTCTGCGCCAGCCACGCCTGCGTCTCGCCTGGATGCTGGCAATCGGACGGGCAGCCTGGTGGCAGGTGTTCTTTGTCTATACGCCAATCCTTTTCATCGCAGCAGGCTATGACACCAGCTTTAGCGGCGCGATCACCGGCATCGCTTCAGGATTGCTGCTGTTGAGCCCAATCTGGGGCATGTGGATGCGTCGTATTGGTCTGCGCCGCCATCTGACCATCGCCTATGCAACCTGCGGTCTTGCCACCGTCGCGACGGGTCTGATCGCAGAATGGTCCTTCCCATGGGCGATGACCGCCCTGATGGCAGCCGCTCTGACAGCCAGCGGGATTGATAGCGCGGGCAACGCCCCGTTCCTGCGTTCGGTCAGACAAAGCGACCGGCTGCAAATGGTACCCATCTACAATAGCTATCGCGAAATGTCGCAAATCTTGCCGACCGCCGTCTTCACTTTTGTTTTGATGGTTCAGGATGTCTCTCACGTCTTCCAATGGCTGGGGGCGAGCCTGATCGTGCTGTCGCTTTCCTGCAGGAACCTACCCAGGAGAGCCTGAATGGACAGGCTTCGCCAAGACGGGGCCGCAGCCCCGGTGGCTGCACGGTGAAACGGCCCGATCCAGCCTGATCAGCAACATTGCCCGGCGCTCAGATGCCCGCAATGCTTCCGCACCATCAACCGAGCTGGCGACCGAACAGGAAGGTTGCAGCAGCGACGCAGCCGATCACCCCAAGATAGAGCAGCTTGTAAGGCGTAGGCATCGGCAACTTCACCGCAAGATAGGCAAAGGGGCCACAGAGCATGATTGTAAACAAAGCAATCGCTACGGTCAGCATGCCGCCGACAACACAGAAATACGGAACAACTGCCGCGCGTCGGACCCTTGGTCAGCGGATGCAAAAATTTTCATGAGATAGGATCTAGGATATTTCCGCACCATGCACAACCATGGGCGCGCTTGCGTTCTCAACCAATCAGCCAGCGCTCCCGGTTTCCCATTCAGCTTTCTCGCCACGGCTGCGCCGCCAGTCTGACGGCGCGCCTTCGCAATGCAAGTCGCTTTCGAGCCGCACGCCCTGCCTGCAATGGGCTTGGATCATCGCAATATCTCTGCTATGTTCCTTATTTGTTCGACGCGACACGATCTGGCTTTTCATGAATGCTCTCGACTCTACTCCCCTGCGCAAGATCATCCATGTGGACATGGATGCGTTTTATGCATCGGTCGAACAACGCGACAATCCTCACCTGCGTGGCAAACCCCTCGCAGTCGGTGGCGCTGCCGCCCGCGGTGTCGTGGCTGCCGCCAGCTATGAAGCACGGGGCTTCGGCGTGCACTCTGCCATGCCCTCGGTGACTGCGGCCCGCAAATGTCCGGAGCTGATCTTCGTGCAGCCGCGTTTCGAAGTCTATCGCGCGGTCTCCCAGCAAATCAGGGAAATCTTCGCTCAATACACACCGCTGATCGAGCCCTTGTCGCTGGACGAAGCCTATCTCGACGTCACCGAGAACCTCAAACAGATACCAATCGCAACCCAGATCGCCACCGAAATCCGTGCCAGGATCAAGCAAGTGACCGGCCTGAATGCCTCGGCAGGCATTTCCTACAACAAGTTCTTGGCCAAGATGGCCTCCGATCTCAACAAGCCCAACGGGCAGGCGGTGATCGCCCCGCAGCACGGACCGGCTTTCGTCGCGCGCCTTGCCGTCAACAAATTTCACGGCGTCGGGCCTGCAACCGCCGAAAAGATGGCGCGGCTTGGGATCCGGACCGGGGCCGAGCTCAAGGCGCAGTCCCTGCAGTTTTTGACCCGGCATTTCGGGAAATCAGGGCCCTATTTCTACGGAATCGCCCGCGGATATGATGCGCGCCAGGTGCGACCTGATCGACCACGGAAATCGCTTGGTGCCGAAGATACTTTTTCGCAGGATGTGGAGGGACTCCTTGCTGCCACCGACCTGCTGAAGCCGTTGAGCGAAAAGGTCTGGCAGTCTTGCCAGGCAAAAGGGATCAGCGGCAAGACCATCACCGTGAAGATCAAATATTCCGATTTCACACAAGCAACACGCAGCAGGACGGCAACGCGCCCCTTTGTCAGCTGTCAGGAAATCCTGGAAGCTTCTGCCGCTCTGCTTGCAAGCGTCTATCCGTTTCGGCGCGCGATAAGATTGCTCGGTGTCACCCTCTCCTCGCTCGTCAGTGAGAGCTTTGAAGACCAGCAATCCCAGCTTGGGTTTGATTTATGACAGGCACCAAGCACACAGGCAACAAGCACACGGGCACCAAGTACGCAGGCGCGCCGAACGCATCACCGCGCATCCGCGTCATTGATCTGGAGACTGCCGGCAACGGCAGCAACGAGGTCTGCGAGATCGGCTGGCAGGATGTGGCTCTGGACGGTGATGGTCACTGGGCGTTGACGGAACAAAGCGGCGCTCGTTTTGTCAATCCGGGCCGCGCCATATCGGCCGAAACAATGGCCGTCCACCATATTCTGGATGCGCAGGTCGCCGATGCGCCGCTTTGGAAGGAAATCGCACCGCTGATCCTGCGCAATGCAGCTGTCGGCGCGCTCGCCGCCCATCGGGCCACTTTCGAACAGCGCTATTGCAGGCCGCAGCTGACCGGCGGCCTTCCCTGGATCTGCACCTGGAAATGCGCGCTGCGGCTGTGGCCTGAACTGCCACGGTTTTCCAATCAGATGCTGCGCTATCAAAGGATGCCGGAAGGGCTGGTGCACGCGCTCGGCCTGCCCGCCCATCGTGCCTTGCCCGATGCCTATGTGACTGCCCATCACCTGCGCGACATGCTCAACGCCGCATCCCTGAAACAGCTGCTTGCATGGAGCGCGGAACCAGGGCTGCTGCCGCGCGTTAAAAGCGGCCCTGATCGCGGCAAGGGATGGGACCGGATAAGCGTGGAAGCACTCAACGCATTTGTGCAGGACCGCCACCCTGATATCCGCTTTAGCGCCACAACCGAACTGATCAGACGCGGGCAGCTGCCGGTGCCGGAAAACCTCGAACCGCAGCAAGGCTCATTGCTATAATGCCCCCGCACCGTGCGGCGCTCTTCGGAACCGGGCTTTTCCGTGCAGCTTCATTTCAACCGCCTGTCTGCCGGTCGGTATCCTTTGCTAACCCCGGCTGTGGCATTGCCCGCACGAAATCAATGAAGGCACGCAGCGGCGAGGGCACCAGACGCCGCCCGGGATAATAGAGAAAAGGCCCCGAAAAGCGCAACCACCAGTCCTCCATGATCGGCGAAAGCGCTCCAGTTTGAAAATCCGCTGTCAGCCAGTCTTCAAACAGATACAGAATACCAAGCCCTGCCTTCGCCGCCTCGATCCCCAGATCGGTGGCCCCACCGGACTGCACAATAAGCCGGCCGGTCGGCTCAATGAGCACCACATCCCCATTGCGTTCAAACTCCCAGGCCGGGATCGCACGATTCGCAAAACGACCGCGAATGCAATCATGGACCAGCAGATCCTGCGGCTTTTTCGGAGTGCCTCGCGCAGCCAGATAGTCTGGTGATGCCGCAAGCGCAAAGCGCTGCTCGCGCGGGCCGATTGGCACCGCAATCATGTCCTGTTCCAGCCGCTCGTCATAGCGAATACCCGCGTCGCGCCCACTTTCGATGATGTCGATAAAGTTCTCATCGGTGACGATCTCCAGACGGATATCGGGATAGGCCATCAGAAAGGCCGGCACGATACGCGGCAGCACAAGCCGCGCTGCACTGGCTGGAACATTGAGCTTCAGAGATCCAGCAGCACGATTGCCGTGACTGGTCGCCTGGTCAAGCGCTGATCCGATCTCGGCAAAGGCCGGGCCCAGCCGTTCGATCAATATCCGTCCAGCCTCGGTCGGCAGAACACTGCGGGTGGTGCGGTTGAGAAGACGCAGGCCGAGGTCAGTCTCCAGACGTTTAACCGCATCACTGAGCGATGAGGAACTGCGTCCGCCAATCCGTGACGCCTCGCGGAAACCACGCGCCCGTGCCACCAGTAAAAAGGCCTCGATATCCGCCATGTCTCGCATATATCTCTCCTGCTCGCTTTGCTCATTGTCCGCCCATGCGGACAACCTGTCCAGATACTAACGGATTGTTGGTTCAAAGTCTGGGGTCTACCCTCTTCAGAGCAACAGGAGAAACAACCATGCCAGAGACCCCGATTTCCGCCACCTACAGGCTGGGTGGAAACCCCGTCTCGCGAATGGGCTACGGCGCGATGCAGCTTGCAGGCAAGGGCGTCTTCGGGCCACCGCGCGATCGTGCCGAAGCCATTGCCGTGCTGCGTGAAGCGGTGGAGAGCGGCGTCAATCATATCGACACCAGTGATTTCTATGGTCCGCATATCACCAACCAGATCATCCGGGAAGCCTTGCATCCCTATGCCGATCCGGTGGTGATCGTCACCAAGGTCGGCGCCGTACGCGGTGCGGATGCGTCCTGGAATCCGGCATTTTCCCGCACCGAACTCACACAGGCCGTCCATGACAATCTGCGCATTCTTGGCCTGGATGTTCTCGACGTTGTCAATCTGCGCGCCATGTTCGATGTCCATGGTCCTTCCGAAGGAGCCCTGGAGGAACCGCTCAGCGTGCTTGCCGATCTCAAGCGTCAGGGACTGATCCGAAATATCGGCCTGTCAAATGTCACGGCACAGCAGATCGACGACTGCCGGAAAGTGACGGAGATCGTCTGTGTGCAGAATCAGTACAATCTGGTTCATCGCGCGGATGACAGCTTGATTGATAAGCTTGCCGCAGAACAGATCGCCTATGTTCCATTCTTTCCACTCGGCGGCTTTTCACCTATCCAGTCCTCTGCCCTCACCGCTGTCGCGCAAAGGCTGGATGCGACGCCCATGCAAGTGGCCTTGTCCTGGCTGCTCAGACGTTCACCCAATATCCTGCTGATCCCTGGCACCGCCTCACGATTGCATCTGCGCGAAAACCTTTCCGCCCGCAGCATCGAACTGCCGCAAGATGCGCTGTCCGAACTCGACGCCCTCTCGGCGAAACCAGGCGCTGCGCAGCGAAATTGAGCATGGCACGCTGCACCACGCTGTCAAACAGCGGCGCCGATCTTGAACATAAGATCAGCGCCGCGCCAGTTCCGCGGTGGCAGGCAAGCCGAAAAACATGGCTTCAATCCGAAGAACCCTTTGGCCCGGTCTGCGGCAGGCCGTTCGAATAGGCTTCCATTTCTGAGGCAAAGACCCAGCCCTGCGGGCAGCCCGCCAGGGACTGCTGATTGCCGGGCTGGCAATTCTTCATCGCCGCCTGAAACGTCTCAGCGAGCGGGCGTGGCGTGCGGCACAAATCTTCACCCTTGCATTCCGGGCCGTGATCCATCGGAAGCGCGATCACGTAATATTCCTTATCACTCGACTGCACCTGGGCCGCCGCCTTGATGCAGACCAGTTGCTCAGGTGCCAGCGCGGCGTCTGTCTTGCCGGTGCTGCCGGTTGTCGCGACATCCTTTCGTAAAGAAACCGCCTTCTCGGCAATCCGACCGTAATAAGCAGCGATCGTGCAGTCACCATAAATGCGCACATCATAGTAATCGCCACTGTCAACATTGCCGGCAGTGCACTTATCCTTGTCATTCGCATCGCAATCAATATTTGCCGCATGCTGAAGTTCGGCCCTTTGCTTATCGGTAAGATCGCCGGAGCCTGAGGCAGCGAAGGCCACTGGCGTCACCGCTGAACCGGCCAGACTTACAACCATTGCCATCGCAAGCGACCACGTTTTCAAGCTGATCATTCTCCCACTCCATAGCGATATCTGCGCAACAATCGGCAGGACTGCCAGTCCGGACCCGAGCCATTGCGATGTGTTGAGAAGACTTCAGCGAATCGAAGCCCTCGAGGCGTGAACGATACTATGCCTTTAATTGACCGGGGGTACGACCGGTTTGTTGAAAAAGGCCGGGCGCTTGCCGCAAGCCGCCTGTCGTGACCCGTGATGGCCCTTCCAGGTCATGGCATACCAGGTCAGGACAGGGCAGGGAATGGAAGGCATCGGCATTTTTCGCAAATATTGGTGCGTGGAAGGGGAACCGCTGCGTGCCCCCGTCAGGCTCTGCTGAAGTTCCACAGCGATTTATTGCTCGAAGACACCGCGATGGCGCCCTGCTTCATGGCTTTTGCAGCATCCGCTTCATTGCAGATGAAACCCGAGGCAACAATCGGCGGCAAGCGCTTTTTGTCCTCCGCCGACAGATACCCCAACATGGGTGACGGCATGATCTGAACGAGATTTGGCGCGCTTTGCCCGATCGCCTTGAGACTGCGCGGCCATGTCGATCGATCGGTTACGAACACTTTCTGCATCGTCAGAAGGCCGCATTGCGCGGCCTTCTGAATTGTCGCAACACGGGTCGAAAGCAGCACGGAAATGCCTATCTCGGCAAGGAATTCGATGGCTCCCTTGTCCTGGGACAGGCCCTCGCAGCTGTCGATGTTAAGAACGATCAGCTTGTTGCTTTTTTTGAGCGCATGGAGCACCTCCGCAACATGGCGCAGCGCAATATTGGCGACAATGCCAACTTCCGCCTGACTGTCCAGAAAGGCCTGGAGGTTGTCAACGCCATAAAGCGTCGCCATCACCGGCGCCCGCAAAAGCCGCTCACCAATTGTTCTATCCAGCGTCATCCTGTCATTTTCCATCTCTTGGCAAGTCGAGCGAAAGCCCGAGCTTGCCAGGGTTAAGCAGATTGTCCGGGTCAAGCGCTGTCTTCACAGCTTCCAGCAGCGGAAAGGCCGATCCCAGTGCCTCCTTCATATAGGGCGCGCGCAACAGGCCGACACCATGATGATGACTGAGCGCCGCACCATATTTGATCAGCACGGCATTGGCCGCATCCCAGGCCGCGCGGTACCATTCTGCGCGGTTTTCCACCGCTACATCACCACGCAGCGAGAAATACAGGCAGGCACCATCGACATAGGCATGTGACTGGTGCGCCGAGCCGGCCAGCGTGCCGGGCACCGCATTGATCGCCGCGACCACCTCATCATAGATTGCAGGCAGATCGCGCCAGCACCCCGTCATTTCCAGTGTATCTGCCACAAAGCCCGGACTGCGCTTGAAGCCCTCTGCGCTCTTGCCGGTCAGATAGCGGGTATCGAGCCATTTTTCGAATATTTCCTCACCATTCAACTTGTCGCCCAATGCCGCACAGATCTCTTCGCTGATCGTCAGCACGGCATCAACCATTTGCTTCGCCCCCTCATCGGCGATCAACAGAACATTGGTCTGCGGCAGACCAAACTGCACCCCACTCTCCAATTGGTCGTAAAGACGCAGCGCCGCAGGATTGGCGCCACCCTGCATGATGCGGCGGCAGGCCTCAAGCCCGATCGCGAAACTCTTGAAGCCATAGGCCGTGGCTCGGGCATAATCGGGAAGCCGATGCAATTTGAGCCGTGCCTTGACAATGATCCCCAGCGTGCCTTCCGAACCGATGAACAATTGCTGCAGATCGGGACCAATCGCTGCGCGTGCATAGTTTCCGACCGTGACCAGCGATCCGTCCGCCAGAACCACCTCCATGCCATAAACCATATCTTCGATCTTGCCATAGCGGGTCGACAGTTGCCCCGCCCCCCGGCAGGCGATCCAGCCACCCACCGTGCTGATGGCGTAGGAAGACGGCCAGTGCCCCATGGTCATGCCATAATCGCGCTGGATGGTCTGCTCGAAAATATCGCCGAACATGCCCGCTTCCACTTCGACAATCTGGCTGTCGGCATCATAGTCAATCAGACGATTGAGATTGCAGACATCCAGCACGATCCCGCCACGCAGCGGCAGGGCAGCCCCTGTCACATTGGAGCGACCAGCCGAGACCGTGACCGGAACCCTGGCCTTATTGGCCAGGCGCATCACAGCCTCCACCTGCTCAACGGTTGAAACCTCAACAAATACGCCCGCGACCGTTGCTGGCGTTCCATTCGTCTCGGCAATCATCGTGCGCGCCCACCAGTCCCGGGTATTGGCGACAATATCCTCGCGCGCCGTCAGCACCGCATCAGCCACCCCGCGCAGTGCCTCAACCAGCGTCGCCTCCACATGCACGGCCTCATGCGCCAGATCGGCCTCTGTGCCGATTGCCGTGATGTTAGCCGCATAATGCGGCTGTGTTGGCGCACCAACCACGTAATTTCCACGATTATAGCCGCGCTTGATGGCTTCTTTGCTGATCATTTTCAGTTCGCTCCTATCAGAATGGATTTTTCTTTTTCCGTTGCCGCAACATAGGCTTGCACCTGGCGGTCAATCTCGGCTTGGGAAAGACCGAGCTCTGCCCCAAGCAAGGCGCCGACCCGCCGCGCCGCACGGGCCGAGGCATCGCGCGCCATCAGACGGGCGCGCATCCGACGCGAAAGCACATCATCAATGGTTCGCGCGAGTTCATGCCGGGCGGCATAAACGACTTCACCGCCCCTGTAGGGCAGCCCCTCAATGAGCGGTTCGGCAAGCTCGGGCCGCGCCGCCATCAGATCACTGACAAATCGCGCCTCCGTGCCATAGCGCTCGCCCAGATGCGCCTGCAGGCCACCCGAGGCGCCGATCGCCTGCGCGTCGTAACCAGCCGCCCCCAGAACATAAGCCTTGCGCGTTGCACAGCGCCGGCGATCGTTTAGAAAATTCGCCGCTGCATCCACAGTCTGCTCGGCCATATGCCGCGATGTGGTCAACTTGCCGCCGACAATGGTGATCAGCCCGTCGCGGGCCACATGCACAGAATGATCGCGTTTGACATCCATGGTGCTTCCGCCCGGTGCGGTCGCGACAAGCGGACGACAACCGGCAATACTCCCAACCACATCGTCGGGTTGAAGGTCGATATCGAGCGCACTGTTTGCACCTTCAATCAGAAAATCGAGTTCGCGTCGGGTGCAGTGCACATCGTCAAGATCGCCCTGATAATCCTCGTCCGTCGTGCCAAGATAGGAAACATCACCCCAGCGGGTGATTGTCGCGCGCCGACTGCGGCCAGGCACCGGCACCGTGACCGTGCAATCATTGCGGATCTTCAGCCATGGAATGGCTACATGAACCCCCTTGGCGGGACGAACATGCAACGGCTTGTCGCTGTTGTTGCCAATGCCCATGAAATCGCGCAGCCATACGCCGGTTGCCATGATGACCGTCTTGGCACTGACCTTGATTTCCCTGCCCTCGATCGTATGCACAATGGCGCCGTCCACGCGCTCACCACTGCGCGTGACCTCCACCACTTTGCAATGATTTAACACCGTGGCGCCATGAAACGCCGCCGAGCGCGCCAATGCCAGTGTCAGGCGGGCATCATCCACCCGGGCATCAAAATACATCAGGCCGCCGCGCAGATGATCCTGCCTGAAGCTTGGACAATGTGACAGGACCTCCGCCGCCGTCAGGCGCTGGTGCAGAATGCCTTCGCGCCACCCGCCAGCCAGATCATAGGTCCATAACAGCCCTTCGAAGGCCTTGGCAAACCGGGCGTCAAACACACCGTTCTGCTCCAGAATCGGAAACAGAAAAGGCAAGCGTTGCACCAGATGACGGGCATTGCGGCGCAGGCGCTGCCGCTCCAGCAATGAATGACGAACAAGGCCTAGGTTGCCCTGTTCGATATAACGCAAACCCCCATGCACCATCTTCGAGGATTTTGATGAGGTTCCCGAAGCAAAATCGTCCTTTTCCACCAGCGCCACACGAAAGCCGCGCAGGCTGGCGTCAAAGGCACAATAAGCACCTGTCACACCACCACCGACAATCAGCATGTCGTATGTTTCCGAGGCAAGTCTGTCTTCCTGTTCTGATCGAACAAGCCTGAGTGGCTCCGTCCGGATCATCCGGGCGCGATCCTTGTCCGCACGCCGAGAACGCAGATTAAGCATTTCAACTCCTGTGAGAGCGCATTGTGAAAACCGTGTCAGGTTTCCTCAGAGCTGCGCGTTAAAGGGAAAATCCTGATAATGACGGGCCTGAACACGCGCGGCTTCCTCGGCAATCGCTGCGTGCCATCGCGCTCTGCGTTGCTTGCGCTCCGCAGCACCGATCGCAGGCGCAAACACCGTCCCGCGCTGTAATGTGCCACGCGCCTCCGCCAGATCGCTCCAGAGAGATCCGTCGCTGCCCGCCAGAAAGGCTGCGCCCCGTAGGCTGGCACGATCCTGATCCGCCATGCGACGGACCGCGACCCCGCTAAGATCAGCCTGGAGCTGCAACAATCTGTCACTGGAGGAAAGCCCCCCACCGGCCACCACTTCAAGCACGTCAATGCCTGCAACCGCAGCGCTGGCTTCGGCACAGGAAACCACCGCGTGGGCAATGCCCTCCAAAATCGCATGGGCGAGATGCGCGCGGCTATGCGCCATCGAAAGTCCGGTCAGCGCTGCGCGGCCCTCCGGAACGAGTCTGGGCTGCCGCAAGCCGGTCAGTGTCGGGATGAAGCAAAGACCGTCCGAGGAGCTAACCGTGGCGGCCAGAGCGCTGATTTCGATAGAATCCTCGAACCAGCGCATTTCATTGCATAACCAGTTAAGCGCCGATCCGGTGGTGGCGGCATAGGTCTCGACCGCAAAATGCGAAAGATCGTTGCGTCTCCAGGCTGTCATGGTGAAGGTCGCTTCAAACAATGCCGGATTCCTTGGCCCCGCATTGCCGATCACTAGGTCAACAAAGCTGCCGGTGCCATGGACGCACATCGCCTGCCCCGGTTCGTGACAACCAAGGCCGACCAGTCCTCCCAACTGGTCGCCACAGGACGCCTTGATCGGCACACGGATGCCGAGAATATCCTTCCGGGTATAACCGAAATCGTCAGCGTCCTGTTTGAGCTCGGGCAACAGATCAAGCGGAAAATCCTGCGCCGCAATCCAATCCGTCAGATAGCGATGCTCCGCCAGATTATAGCCACCGGCCGATGTCGCATTGGTTGGTGTCGTGACAATGCTGCGATCCTCGGACAAATTCCACAGCAACCAGCTATCAACCGTGCCAAAGCCCAGCCTCCCCGCCTGCCATGCCGCCCGCACCACCGGTGTTTCGCTTATATGGCGCGCGGCCCATAAATAGATGGCCCGCCCGCCGACCGGCCGACCAGCCTGCGCTACAAGTTTCCCATCCCAGACTGCAGCAAGCGGCTTCAACACTTCAGCATAGCGCGAATCCTGCCAGACCATTGCAGGAACCAGCGCGCGACCCGTCACCTTGTCCCACAACACACCGGTCGCACGCTGCGTGGCAATCGCCAATGCGGCAATCTCAATCCCGGAATCATGCGCGGACGCAATGGTCTTGGCGCACATTTCCAGCGTCTTTTGAAGCACAAGATCCGCATCCTGCTCAACCACATTGTGACGGGGCGTTGCCACGACGAGGGGCGTATAATTGACGGCGCAAACAGAACCATCGGCCGCCACAAGCGCGGCCCTGGTTCCCGACGTCCCTTCATCAATAGCCAGAATGGCAAGTTTTCGTGCGTGCAAAACATCCTCCCTTGTTAACGGTCGCCGTCAAACTGCGGCGCATCGGGTTCGTCATCCGGGCTGATCGCGCTGCGTGTCGGATCCCATCGGATCACCGAGCAAATGATGCAAGCGATCAGCGGTACCACCGAAAGGATCAGGAATGTCGTTCCCAGTCCGTAGCTTTCGCGAAAGATCGGAAAGACCAGCAGGCCCAGCGCCGCGCCCATCGCACCCAGCGCTCCGATCACGCCATTGGCTCCGGCACGCAATTCGCTGCGAAACGACAGTGACGACAAACTCTTGCCATTGGCACCCGGACCGCCGGAATGAAACAAAATGAACAGGGAAGGCACCACCACCGCTAGCCAGGTCGGCATGCTGTCATGGAACAGCCCCATGATCAGCAACATCACAAAGACCGCGCCAAAGCCAAGCGCCGAAGCCTTGCGCAGCCCGAGCAAGCGCCCGATCAACGGCGACGAGAACCCACCGATGATACCAAAGACGTTGAAGACCAGCGTGCCGATCATGGCATAGAGGAAGTCTTTGCCGAACAATGCGGCACTGATCAGCGGCAAATACCAGCCCACCGCAAAATATTGAATGGACTGCCCGATCTGCACGGTGGCCGCCAGAATGGTTCGCGGCAGATAGATCCCGCGGAAAATCAATGCAAGATTGGCGATGCCACGGCGCGCCTGGTTGGTGACGGGCAGACGTTGCTCGACCGGGGCCGCGACAAAATCACGGTGGTAAATCCGGCTCATCGCACCCGCCGCTTCAGCCAGACGTTCCTTGCGAGCCAGCCAGATCGGGCTTTCAACCATGAAAACCAGCTGCAACATCATGATGACAAAAGCGAAAACACCCGTTGCAGCGACCGAATAGCGCCAGATGGAATCGCCGACGTCCCAGCTGTAAAACAGCATTGCCAGAAGCACATTGGTGCAGACCGCCGTATACCAGATGCCCTGCCAGGTATTCAGACGGCTGCGCAGACGCGCCGGCGTGAATTCGGCAAGCACCGCCATCGCTATAGCGAAATCAATTCCATAGGCGGCCCCCACGAAGAACCTTCCCACAAGGATCGTTTCATAGGAATGGGCGGTCATCACCAGCACCGCGCCAATAAGCGCGATGAATTTCGCGAAGATCAACGGACGCATGCGCCCCCAGCGATCGGCGATCCAACCACCAATCGGATTGAAGGCGATCGACACCCATGCCGCAAAAGACGTCATCAGAGCAACCTGTGCGGCGTCGAGCCCCAGATCGCGCGTCATTGGGCCGAGACCAGCACTGAGTGCCGAATTGGCAAATGCGTCCAGAAACAGCCCGCCCAACGCCAACCACCAGATCAGACCGGCGCGGCCATGAATGCCATTCTGAGCATCAATATAGGAAATAATATCCGGAACGCCCCTCAGGGCAAATTTGCTTCCGTGCATGACGGCGTCCTCCCAACGTCGCTATGACATCTGCAAGAGGACACATCCGGATTAAAGACGCAGCAAGACCACCCTTGCAGATGGTCTTAAATCTTCAGTCTGCATGCATGCTTATAAAGGAATTCGGTGGCGTGTCAATGCGCAGGCAGATGCGCTTATCAAGAGAGGGTTAATCTCTCTCGCCTATGGAGAGAGCAACGCCACAGAATATGAATGCGGGAGAATGTCGATGTTGTCAGATTTCATCATAGGATCAGCGGTCGGGTTGATCGTCATGATCGTGCATCTGCTGTCGACGCTTCTGATCTATTACTTCGTTCATCTCATCGGCACCCGCATGAATGAACGACGGGTATTCTTTCTGGTGATCTCACTGATCGTGCTTTATCTGGTGCTGTTTGTCTGTGTCTGTCTGAGTGTGAGCATCTGGGCGCTGACCTATTATCAGATGGGGTTTGCTGGCAGGTTCAGTGATGCATTTTACACAGCCATGTTGAATTACACCACACTCGGGCCTGGTGGATCTGCCGAAATCCTTGAAACACGGTTGTTTGGACCGATGACCGCAGCCAGTGGAATATTGATGTTCGGCTGGGCGGTCTCGCTGATGGTCTACATCATCCAGCTGCATCTGCCGGCGATCCTCAAAAACAGATGGGGCGGCACGGCCGAACACGGATCGGATTGAGGCAACGCAATGTCGGCATTATCGGCTCTGGGCACCCGGTGCTGCCGGCCGATCAGCCGCCGTTTTTGCCTTCTCGCTGCCTTTGTCGCCTGGCATATCCGCGACTGGCTGCGACGGTGGACTGGCGCCCGGTTTTGATGGAACGAAGCGTGTCGAGGAAACCGATGCGCCGCCCAGGAAGGTCCAGGCCAGAAAAACGACGATCAGAACGGCAAACAGCAACAGCACCACGCGCGGGACGTAACGAAACAGCTGCGGTGCCGTGCCTGCTACTTTACGCTGTTTGTCAGCATTCCCATTCATTGCCACACCCATGAAACAAGCAAATATCCAATAATGCCCGCTGCAATCATCAGCCACCAGATGAGATATGCGGGTCCTTCGCGCAATGGCGCTTGCCGCGAAACGGGTCTCTTATCGCGTGCCCCCCATGCACGCAGTGAAGAGCCATGACTGGACGCATTGTTGTCATGCGGCTCGATCGATCGCGGTGTCGGATCGCAGTCAACAGGCTTTATGGCGCCGCGCAGCCGCGCACCGGCAGTTTTGTCTGCGAATAGATCTCTTGCCATGCTTCACCTCTGCCCCCTAACCGCAGGATCCTGCGATTGTTCCCGAGCGTTCGGATCGACACGCCCCCTCGCCCACGCCGCGCCGGGCCGTGCAGCGCGTTCGGAGCGCGCGATCCACAACTTATTGAAGCGACAGGCGGGAACACTGTGGCGCGTGGGCAGTTGGGCTTTCAAGACGCAATTTCAAAGCGCCGCAAACCACAGCTCCAACCCTGATTGAGACAGCATGGATATAGCCCTGATCATTGGTTACCTGGCTTCGATATGTTCGGTGACCAGTTTCATTCCTCAGGTAATCAAGGTCATCCGAACCGCCGACACCGCAGCCATTTCAGCACGCATGTATATGGTCACCGTTATCGGCTTCGCACTATGGACAATATTCGGCTTTCTGCGGATGGAATGGCCAATCATTCTCACCAACACGGCCTGCTTTTTCCTCTCCGGCTATATCTTGCTGCGCAAATTGTGGGCATCTTAAAGCCAGCCGAGGCAACCAGCCTCATTTGGGCAACGACAATCAACGCCCCAAAGGCGACCCTGTGCCGGTTTGTCTGGGAACCATCGAAACCCGTCAGAGTTGTCATGACATCACCGACCTACCATCTGATGGGCCTCATGAAGATTGCAACCTACAATGTCAATGGCGTGAATGGTCGGCTTGAAGGCTTGATACGCTGGCTTCAGAAAGACCGCCCCGACATTGTGGGTCTTCAGGAACTCAAGACTGTCAACGAAAAATTCCCTTTCGAGAAACTCGAAAGCATTGGTTATGGTTCTGTCTGGCACGGAGAAAAAGGCTTCAACGGCGTGGCAATCCTTGCGCGCGACACCACCCCGGTTTTGACCCGGGTCGGGCTGCCCGGTCCAATCCCAGACCCGCATAGCCGCTATATCGAGGCGGCAGTGGCCGGTATCCTGGTCGGTTGTCTTTACCTCCCCAATGGCAATCCGGTCGCCAGCCGCAATTTTGATTATAAACTTGACTGGTATCGCCGTTTCAACGCCCATGCAGAACAGCTTCTGGCTCTGTCCGTGCCAACCGTTCTGCTTGGGGACTTCAACACCATTCCGACCGACCGCGATGTTTACGTGCCGCAGCGCTGGCGCGGCGACGCCCTGTTTCGCCCGGAGGTTCGCAAGGCCTATGCCGATCTTCTCGCCCAGGGCTGGACCGATGCGCTTCGCCATCTGCACCCTGATGAGACGCTCTACAGTTTCTGGAAATACTGGCGCAATGCATTCGAGCGCAATGCCGGTCTGCGGATCGACCATATTCTTGTCGATCCCACCCTCGCCAGAACGCTCCGATCGGCCGAAATCAGACGCGCGCCGCGCGGCTGGAACCATGCCAGTGACCATGCCCCCGTGATGATTGAGATCGATGCCGCAATGCAAGCCATCAAATGATGCGATAGCCGGTTGCGCTGGCGCCGGACGCCCGCAGGGTTCAACCTGCCACGCATGGTGTCGCAAACCCTGACTTGCTAGAAAACCTGTCCCCCTGCAAAGAGCGCGGGCTGCTGTGCGGATCAAAACAGCCGGTCACGGCGTTGGGGTCCATCCTGGGAGGAAACCATCATGAATGTTGCAAATCTACAAATTGAAGGCCTGTGTCTGGCAATCGCCGCCCTCAACCGCGCATTGATTGACAAGGGACTGCTGTCCCGAACCGAAATCGAAGGCGCACTAAAGAGCGCTGAAGTGACAGCGCGCAGCGATGATCGCTTTGTCGAAAACCTCAACCCCGCCCATCGCGATGCCGTTTGTTTTCCAATTCGAATTCTGCAAGTGGCAAATGGCTGTGACAGCGCAGTGCCGCTGACCTTTTCGGCGCTGGCGAAATCGGTCGGAGAAACAAAAAAGCCCTATAATGACATGTTTTAACTGCCAAAAGTCTGCTAGCATCGCCGGGCCTGCAGCAACAGGTTTAAAGTTGCTGCGGAGCCCGCCTCGCAGGGATGATTGACTTTTGCGTCTGCGCTTTCCATCTATTCTAACCATGACCAAGTCCAAAGATTTCGATGGCGCGCAAAAGATCAGGAGCTGGACCTTGCCCGTCGAGGCGACGCTGGGCTCGGCTGTGCGCGCCAAGGGCATTTTGCAGCACATAAGGGCAAGGCTTCCGCTCAGCCAGCGCAAGTCGGTCGAGCTTGAAGCCGGCACCCTTTGCTTCTGCATGCCGGTTACCCCGGACAGCCTGTCAACAGCAGCGATCCAAACCATTCAACAAAGCTTGGAGGGTATTCGCAGCCTGCCGATCATCCCACGGGAGATCGAGGATATCCTGTCAATCTCCGCAAGCGAACGCCATCGATGGCTGAAGGATGGTCGCCTGGTGAGTGCCGGGTTAAGGACCGTAAAACTGCGCGGACGCGCCAAAAAAATCAGCTTTCATGTCTATGAGCCCCGCTTTGTCGAAGATATTCTTGACCAGGGCGCACCCGATCTGTGGCGTGTGCAGGACCGGGAAACGGCTGCTGAAAACCGCAGGCGCGCTGCCGCAAAGGCCAAACACACCCGCGCCCTTGTCAAAAAGACCGGTTCCGGGGACAAGGCGGCGGCGTCAAAGCAGACACCACAATTGCGCGGCTGGGAAGATTTCGATGCCGAAGGCTTCCTGAAATAACCATTTGAACCAGTTGCCGTTTATGGCTTGCCAGAAAGGCGCTCCCTGGCGGGGAATACGCACACATCCGTCACACGGTCACGAGACATTGAACCAGGCGGCTCAACTTCAACATTAGCCGCCTAATCAGCAAAAGCTGCGGAATAGTCGCGGCAATAATGGCGGGCCACAAACTCCGCCCTTACGGCATTGATGAGAATATAGTTGGAGAGGCCAGTCTCGCCGCTGTCCTGCAAATCTCTGATTTCGTTACAAAGTACTGCCGCATTGGCGATCATCTGGCTATGAAGCACACTCTCACTCCAATAAATGTCGCCGCGGAAATCCATCAGATCATCCATGAATACGCGTTTGAAATTCTCTTTGAAGCGGGGAAGAATGAAGTGATCGCTCAATCCGCTGCGAGCCAGAGTGAGCCGGTTGAGCAGACGGTTCTGCTTCAGCTCCAAAGGAAGCATCTGTGCGAATTGCGCCAAGTCGCGGATCGATGAACGGGTTTTTTGGCCATATCCCTTGCCGAAGAAACAGCGGCGCGTGCACGAAAGCCGCCGATAAGGCGCTTTGGCTGACGCCGGTCGCCGGCAGGCGCCGCGTGGGGACCATCTGGTGAAAGAACAACGCCTTGAGAGCCCCGGTGGAGCGTGCAGAGATGGCCATTGTGGCATCGGATAAATCGGTAATCGTCATCTCCTCCCCCCAATACCGGTGATCACCAGATCCGGCCTGCCACCCGGCATGGCATTGAGACATTCCAAGATCCCATCCCAGTACAAATCGTCATAAACACCGATGCAATCGTCACCCTCGGCACATGGCTGTTGCAGCCGGGTAAAGGGTTTACAGATCTTCGAGGGGATGCAGCAATCCGTGCAATTGAGCTGCGACAGCAATTCCATGCGCCTGAGCTTCTGTTGATGTCCGGCATTGCCGTCATGCAGCAATGCATAGGAAAGAAACGCCCTGTCTGCCGCCTTCAGGGCAACGGCCACACAGGAGGAATCCATACCGCCGCTGAGTTCAAGCGCAGGTCGCGCTGCATGCTGCAGCACCGCACGACAACTCAGATTGATCAGATCGACGAAAACCGCGGTGACATGCGCCCCCGGTCTTAGAACCGATTGTTCCAGGCTCTCACATTCGACCATGGGATCGATCTCAATCTCTGTCTGACCCGCAGACCAGCTGGCTGACTGCCCGGCAAACAACTGTTTCACGCCGATAACGATCGTCTCCTGCGCAAGTTGCGGACCATAAAGGATGAAGCAACGCAGTTCGCTTCTCGACAACACCACCGCACCACGTGCCGCCACGATGAAGATCAAACCGCCGTCAGCGACAAGCATGGCCCGCTTTAGACAGCAATTATCGATGAGGCTGATAAGGTTTGGCCCAGATTGCCAGCCGGCTTCGGTGTCGATCCAATCCGCCGCTGGCGTGTCCGATACAATTGATATTGAAATCATCGCGGTCTCCACTGCAGCAGAGCCGCACGGAGCGGCCCTGCCTGTTGCAGAGGCTATTCGTAGAAAACATAGCCTGCATCAACGGTGCCATCCGCCTTGCGCGCACTGCGCGCCGGCCCGATGCGTGGTGCCGATAAAAAGACAGTCGCGAATATTTCCATGACATCACTCCTTCTCTGTTTGTATTCCTATCTCTATCTCGATTGACGATGGTCTGGATGAAGATGCCCCGACAGATCGCGGACCTGTTCAAGCATCGAGCAATTAACGCATATTCACTGCGATGGTGAAACGGCTAGTAATTGTGACCCATGCTTTACCGTGCGCAGTAGCTGCGTCAGTCCTGTGCAAAGTGATAGGCTGCCAGTGGTAGCCTACAAGTGATTGCCGGGACGCAGCGCGTGAGCAAGGCCGATGCCCTGCCTTGATCGAAACACGCTCATATATCCCCTCTTTGCTGGAGTTACGCAGGCATGGACCGGTGTGCTAGCTTTTTTGGTGTGTAGCGGAATCGACTCTGTCAAGCGATTTTGCACAACGTCCCTGGTTCGGGCGAGGGATGTCATTGACCGGGTTATTGCGAATCTGACTCCGTGCAATGCGCATCGGCCGGCCGGAAACTCATTTTCCGGCCGGCCGATGACAAAGCATGCGTGCAGGATGATCGGCAAAGCCCGCGTCATCACAACCTTTCAATTGCATTCGCTTCGACCGCCTGGCACCGGCTATGCCTGGTCTATGCTGAGAGCATTCAGATCAGTTTTGCCCGGATCAGAAGCCGGTCTCTTCGTCGGAAACCGGAAAGCGGCCGATCCTGTCACTGGATGTGTCCGGCATGAAACTGGGGCCAACACTGCGCAGAGCCCGATCCGGCATCGGCTTGTAGTCGGAATAGATGCGTGCATCCGTTGCAGCGCTGTTGAGATCGGGACGCTTGTCCGGCAGCGGTATATCGAGCTTTGCAAGCAGCTTTGACTGCTGACGCAGCAGGAGATGATCGCGCATCCTGGCCACATAGCCATTCCTGTTGCAGCGTTGAAACGCCTCACCGCCATGGTAGTTATAGGCCACCGGAAGATCGGCATAGGATTGCCCTTTGGCGACCGACACCATGTCGGCGCTTTCATCATTGTGATCTTTCAGAACATAGACCGCCATATCCTCTGTCTCACAGATCATGCGGCATTGCGCCAGCGCCGTGTCGGCTCCGCCCTTCTGGCCATATTGCGAATTGGGGGTGGGGAAGTAATAGCCATCCGAAAGGCGAACACAAAACTGCAGCGCGTTCTTCGGCGCACGGCGCTTTCTTGGCATCACATCGGCTGATCGCACCGACGCCCGCCTCACAGCCACCGCCTGTTGCGGTGCCCGTTCTGAAGCGCGCAGCGATTTGACGCGGCCAACCTCTCTTGTCCGCACATGCGTGCAACTGGTCTTAGTCGTAGACCCAAGCTGCTGCTGAACCTCATTGATCTTGATCGCCACTTCCCGACAGGCATTGAAAAACCCGCTTCGGTCCCGGGTCTAGCAGCCGCGCGCCCGTTCAATGGATCTCAAAGCAGATAGTTGTCGCTGCAGCATTTTTGAAGCTGCGTCATTGGCCGCGCTCTCTCCACCACATGTTTGGGCGCGGGCCAGCGGTGGAAGCAGAACCAGCAGCAAACCCGCGAGGAAAGCGATGATCTTCAGCATTGATCCCTCACATTTCTTTCCGATCGACCGTGGCATCGCAACGCGCTTATGACCGGCCGCGCCATGATCGCTTGGCAAAGCCGGGGCCAGCAAAACCCGGGCCCCCTATATGCTCTGGCGCCAGGAGACGAGAACATCCGGCCCGTTTCCCAAAACCGCGCCGAAATGATGCGGTGGGTGGCGCCGGTATCAATCATGCAGCAACAGCCGGGTGAGAACCATGCAGGCGGCGATTTGCACAAGCCCCCCGGCCAGCGCGCCATCGAAAAATGGGCCGATGAACGCCCCGGGATCCCAACCCGTAGCCACTGCGGTATTGCCAAGAATATGGCTGATCAGTTGTCCGCCCGCGACGCCACCCAGCGCCCCTGTCACGGCATTGATGACGAGGCCCGCATCCGAAAGATGGACAATCTTGCCCGAAACCGAGCCTCCGGTCATGCCGCCGAGAAACTGAAAAAGAATTGTCTCCATGCAAAGTCTCTCCAAGAGCGCTTTAACCAAATACTGAAGACTGCTCAAATACAGAATAAAACAAAAGACCTGCCCGCCTGAACCTTCGAGCATTTATAAATTAAGCACTACAATGACATGAAAATACATTTTTATATTGATGATAAGCAGTTTTTATAAGCGCTATATCGATACATTATATTATATATAACTCAAATTATGACTATATAGCTATAAATTATTTATTTCATTCATCTCTAATATTTGCCAAAATTTGATTCCGATCCGGGAAGGACTGCACCCTCGACCGGGCGCAACGGAAGGGCCTTCTCCTGAGCCTTTGTTGATATATGAATACCCCGGGATGGGTGGTGCGGCGCCCTTTGTGGCTCCGAAAACCAGAAACGCCTCATAACCTCGCGCATAGGCATGCGAAGGCGGCGCGCGCCGGGGAAAACGCGAGAGCGGGCAAAGCAAGCGATCATTTTAACGGCGTGATATCTCGTACCCCTTCGATCAGGCGACGATCCTCATTTGCGTAAGATGATGGGCGTGCCGGCCTGATCCAAACAGATCGAAACATGTTCGCGGACCGTCGTGATTGACCTGTTTGGGCCGCAGTCGCCAGCCGGACCAATTCAGGGCATGGCCGCGATGTGATCAGGGCATATTCTTCATCATGTCATGGCTAACCGGCATCATGTTCGCATTGAGGTGATGCATGACCCACAGCGAGCCCGCAAGGGCAATACCCACGATAATCAGCGTGAAGATCAGCGCCATCAATGTCCATCCGCCCTCCGAGCGCGGGCTCATATGCAGAAAATACACCATATGAACCACAATCTGGACGGCACCGATCGCCATGACCAGCATCGCGGTCAGTTGCTTGCTGGCCAAGACATCTCCCATCACCAGCCAGAACGGGATCGCAGTGAGAATGATCGACAGGACAAAGCCCGTCATATAGCCGCTGAAGCTGGCGTGAATCTCCCCCGTCGCCGAAGCATGCAGGTCGTGACTGCCTTTTTCCAGGTCGTGCTGATTGCCGTCAATGCTCATCCCAGCACCCCCAACAGATAAACAAAGGAAAACACACCAATCCAGATCACATCCAGGAAGTGCCAGAACATCGAGAGACACATCAACCGACGCCTATTCTCGACGATCAATCCATGACGCGTCACCTGCAGCATCAGGGTGATCAGCCAGATGATGCCAAAGGTGACATGCAGCCCATGGGTGCCAACCAGTGTGAAAAAGGATGACAGGAACGCCGAACGCCCCGGCCCCGCCCCCTCTCTGATAAGATGGCTGAATTCGTAAACCTCTATCGCCAGGAAGATCGCACCAAAAATTCCAGTGATCGCCAGCCAGAACAATGTCGCGGTCTTCTCGTCGCGCTGCATCTGCAGCATCGCAAAACCATAGGTGATCGATGACAACAACAGCATTGCGGTATTGATCGCAACCAGATTGAGGTCAAACAAATCCGCCGGCGCCGGGCCCGCAGCATAATTGCGACCGAGCACCCCATAGGTGGCAAACAGAACCGCAAAGATCAGACAGTCGCTCATCAGATAAAGCCAGAAGCCCAGCATGGTGCTGTTTTCCGGATGATGATCTTCAACCAGATAGAATTGCGGCTTTTCGGCAGTGTCGAGACGGGTCTGGGTCATGGTGTCAAACCTACCGGGCCAGAAGTTTCGAACGTGCGTCCTCGGTCACCGCCACCGTCTCGGCGGGGATGTAGAAGTCACGGTGATAGTTGAACGTATGGGCGATCGCCGCCAGGAGCAAAGACAGCAGCGACACTGCAGCCAGCCACCAGATATGCCAGATCAGTGCGAAGGCAAGAACCACACTCAAAGCCGCAAGGATCACACCGGCACCGGTATTGCGCGGCATATGGATAGGGCGAAAACCCGTTAACGGCCGCTCATAGCCGCGGTTCTTCATGTCATACCAGCTGTCATGATCATGCACGACCGGAGTGAAGGCAAAATTATAATCCGGTGGCGGGGACGCCGTCGACCATTCCAGCGTGCGCCCACCCCAGGGGTCGCCGGTCCAATCGCGCAAGGCGTCGCGCTTGCGGTAGCTCACCACCAACTGGATCAGAAAGGAGGCGATGCCCAGCGCGATCAGCCCGGCGCCGAAAGCCGCCACAATGAACCATATCTGCAGCGAGGCGTCTTCAAACTGACTGACGCGGCGGGTCACGCCCTTCAGACCCAGCACGTAAAGCGGCATGAAGGCAAAGAAAAAGCCGATCTGCCAGAACCAGAAACTCATCTTGCCCCAGAATGGATCAAGCTTGTAACCAAAGGCCTTCGGCCACCAATAGACCAGTCCGGCCATCAGGCCGAAGACCACACCCCCGATGATCACATTGTGAAAATGGGCGATCAGAAACAGCGAGTTGTGCAGCACGAAATCAGCAGGCGGAATGGCCAGCATCACCCCCGTCATACCCCCGATCACGAAGGTCACCATGAAACCGATCGTCCAGTACATCGGTACTTCAAACCGAATGCGTCCGCGATACATTGTGAATAACCAGTTGAACATCTTTGCCCCGGTGGGGATTGAGATGATCATCGTGGTGATCCCGAAGAAGGCGTTGACCGACGCGCCCGAACCCATGGTAAAGAAATGATGCAGCCACACAATATAGGAGAGGATCATGATGACGCAGGTTGCGTAGACCATCGATGCGTAACCAAACAACCGCTTGCCACAGAAGGTGGCCACCACCTCCGAAAAAATGCCAAATGCCGGCAACACGAGAATATAGACCTCCGGATGGCCCCATATCCAGATGAGATTGATATACATCATCGGATTGCCACCAAGATCATTGGTGAAAAAATTGGTCCCGACATAACGGTCGAGCGACAGCAGGGCCAGCGTTGCTGTCAGGATCGGAAATGTTGCCACAATCAGCACATTGGTGCAGAGCGCCGTCCATGTGAAGATCGGCATCTTCATGAATGACATGCCCGGCGCCCGCATCTTGACGATGGTTGCGATCAGGTTGATCCCCGACAGGGTAGTACCGACCCCCGCCACCTGCAGACCCCAGATATAATAGTCGACGCCAACGTCGGGACTGTAGTCAATCCCCGACAAGGGCGGATAGGCGAGCCAGCCGGTGCGCGCAAACTCGCCGACGAAAAGCGACATCATGATCAACACCGCACCACCGGTCGTCATCCAGAAGGAAAAATTGTTCAGAAACGGAAAGGACACATCCCGCGCGCCAATCTGCAGCGGCACGACATAGTTCATGAAACCGGTCACGAACGGCATCGCCATGAAGAAAATCATGATCACGCCATGGGCGGTGAAAATCTGGTCATAGTGATGCGGTGGCAGATAGCCCTCATAGCCATTAAACGCTATCGCCTGCTGGATGCGCATCATGATCGCATCGGCGAAGCCACGCAGCAGCATCACCAGAGCCAGAATGATATACATGATGCCGATCTTCTTGTGATCGACACTGGTAAACCACTCATGCCATAGATAGGACCAAAGCCGGAAATAGCTGATCAGTCCGACCACGGCAATGCCACCGATCGCCACCCCGATGAAGGTGACCAGCAGGATCGGCTCATGATAGGGAATGGCCTCCAGCGTGAGCCGCCCGAAAATCATACTGCTAGCACTGTTATCGCCGATCATGATGGACATTCCCGAGGTTAACGTTATCTGTCGCCGCGGCTTGACGCTCACTCCCGTTCAAACAGCGGATCGCATCGAAATTCTCCATTCCGCGCGCAGGCAGGATGCGGATCCGGCCGGGTTACGGCATGCTGTGGTGTTCATGGCCTTGCTGCTGCGCTGCGCCTGGCAGCGTTGCCGCTTCGCTGGCATCGATCGGCAGGGCTTGACTGCCATGCCGATTGTCATGTTCGAGCCTCGACTTATTGTCGTGACTATCCAGACCGCCGCCGCCCATCGCGTCAATATGCATCATATCGTGCATGCACATCTGGCCGGGACGCACACACATGTTCAGCACCGCTTCGTAAAGCCCTTCCTCGACCGCCCCGAAATATCGCACCGGTTCACGGATACTCGGCTTTTCCAGCTTGAGATAACTATCCCGGTTGAGCATGGTGCCATTCTGCTTCACCTTTGCAATCCAGCTGTCAAAATCCGGCTGTTCAAGCCCGCGAAACGCAAAGCGCATATGCGAAAAGCCCTCACCGCTGAAATTGGAGGAAAAGCCTTCAAAATCACCCGGCTGGTTGATCACCGCATGCAGCCGTGTCTGCATGCCGGGCATGGCATAGATCATGCCTGCAAGTGCCGGGATGTAGAAGGAATTCATCACCGACGACGCCGTGATCTTAAAGGCGATCGGCCGATCAACCGGCGCTGCCATCTCGTTGACGGTGGCAATGCCATAATCTGGATAGAAGAACAGCCATTTCCAGTCGAGCGCCACCACTTCAACAACCAGCGGCTCGGTTCCGGCAGCAACGGGACGGGCGGGATCAATCCGGTCAAGCGGCCGGTAGGGATCAAGCTTGTGCGTATTGACCCAGGTGATCGCCCCCAGAGCGATGATGATCAACAAGGGCGCGGTCCAGATCACCACTTCCAGCGCTGTCGAGTGATGCCATTCCGGATCATAACGGGCGGCGGTGTTGGACTGCCGGTAGCGCCAGGCAAAGTAGAATGTCAGGAAAATGACCGGAACAATGATAATCAACATCAGGATTGTCGAAATGACAATCAGATCCCGTTGCTGTGCCGCGATGTCACCCGAGGGAGACATGACAACCATGTTGCAGCCCGCCAGCCCCAGTCCCACAACAAGGAGCAGCAGCGATTTTCGTGTGAAACTCAAGAATGCGTCCATGTTTGATCCGACCTACATTCTGTTCCTTTCAACATGATAAGGCACAATTGGATTTCGGAAAGTCCAATTTTTCAATTTATACAGATTTCGTAGTAAACCGGGCATTTGGGCAACTATATCTACTTTTTTTTTCGCCTTTTCCTTGATATCGTAACCTGGTGCGACATCATAAAACCATTGCTACGCTTTTGGAGAGTTTCATGAGTTCGTCAGCCACACCGACTTCAAAAGGTCTTGAACAAGACGCCCGCCGCATCCACAGCGACGGAAAGCCCCTGTCCCCCGGTAATGTCGCCATCGGTGTTGTCATCGGACGAACCTCCGAATTCTTCGATTTCTTTGTGTATGGCATCGGCTCGATCCTGGTGTTCCCCAGGCTGATCTTCCCTTTCGCACCAGATCCGGTGACCGCGACGCTGATGTCGTTTGCGGTTTTTTCGCTGGCCTTCATCGCACGCCCGATTGGCTCCTTCATCTTCATGTGGATCGATCGGCAATATGGTCGTGGAACCAAGCTGACTCTCGCCCTGCTGATCCTGGGAGGATCCACTGCCTCGATCGCCTTCCTGCCAGGCTTTGAAACGATCGGATATTGGGCGGTGCTGCTGCTGGCTCTGTTCCGGCTGGGTCAGGGCTTTGCCCTTGGCGGGGCCTGGGACGGGCTTGCGTCGCTGCTCAGCCTGAGTTCGCCCCCCCAAAAACGCGGCTTCTATGCCATGATCCCGCAATTGGGGGCACCGATCGGTTTCGCGCTCGCCAGCACGCTGTTCGCCTATTTCGTTCACAATCTCAGCGAGGCGGATTTTCTGGCCTGGGGCTGGCGCTATCCGTTCTTCGTAGCCTTCGCCATCAATGTGGTGGCGCTGTTCGCACGCCTGCGCATCGTCGCAAGCAGCGAGTTCGGTGCCGCAATGGATGCCCAGGAACTGCAGCCGCGGCCGGTGTTTGAAATGCTCAGCAAGCACAGTATCGACGTCATTCTGGGGGCATTTGTCCCGCTGGCGAGCTTCGCCATGTTTCACCTTGTCACCATCTTTCCGCTCAGCTGGGTGATGCTGACAGGCGCGCAACCCGCTGAACGCTTTCTGCTGGTTCAGATCGCCGGCGCAGCCGTCGGCATTGTCGGCATCGTGCTGTCCGGCTTCATCGCAGACCGCATCGGTCGACGTCGGGAATTGATGCTTGGGGCCATATTGATCGCCATCTTCAGCTTTTCCGCCCCCTTCCTCCTTGATGCCGGCAGCGCCGGGCAGGACGCCTATATTCTGATCGGCTTTGGCGTGCTCGGACTGACCTTCGGGCAATCTTCGGGCGCCGTCTCCTCGCGCTTCACCCAATATTACCGCTATACCGGCGCTGCCCTGACTTCAGACCTCGCATGGCTGGTCGGCGCAGCTTTCGCGCCGCTCGTCGCGCTTGGCCTTGCCACCAGTCTCGGTATCGTGTTTATCGGTGGCTATCTGATATCGGGTGCGATCTGCACCTTGTTGGCGCTGAGCATGTCGCGCGTCCTTGATCGGAACGACTGATAGTCTATGGGGGCGCCAGGCGCCCCCTCCTTGTTTCGCCTCAGATCAAAAGGGCTGTTGCGGCCCTGTTTCCCTGGCACCGGCCTGGGTATGCCGGCGGTCGGGCAAGGGTTGAGGGCTGCGACGCGCGTTCAAGATCAATCCGGCAACCAGGCCGATCATCAGGCCCCAGAACGCCCCACCAATGCCTAAAAGCGTGATATTGGCCGCACAGGCAAGAAATGTGATCAAGGCGGCTTCGCGTGTGGCAGCCTCTGCCATCGCCCCCGCCAGGCTCGTCGCAATCGCACCCAGCAGGGCAAGGCCGGCCAGCAGGGTGATGAAACTCGACGGTAATGCCATGAACAATCCTGCCAGGGTGACACCAAATATTCCAACCAGGACGTAAAGGCTTCCCGCAGCAATCCCGGCGATCCATCTTTTACCCGGATCTTCATGGGCTTCACGCCCGGTGGCGATGGCCGCAGTGATGGCGGCGATATTCAGGGCATGCGCGCCAAATGGCGCCATCACAAGCGAGCCAAGGCCGGTCACCGCAACAATGGGATTGGCGCTGGTGTCAAAACCATCATTGCGCAGCACCAGCATCCCCGGCATATATTGCCCGGTCAGCGTGATCACAAACAGCGGCAGGGCAATGGCGAGCGTGGCATTGACGCTGAATTGCGGCCAGGTCAATACCGGCATCGCAAATTCGAGCTGCAGTTTCGAGACATCGATCCGGCCTTCAAAAGACAGCATCACCAGACCAGCCAGCAACACCGCAACGATGGCGTAGCGAGGCAATGCCCGCTTGACGAGCAGATAAACAGTGATCAAGACCGCTGCCAGCAGCGGGTCAACGCTCGCCGTTGCGAAGGCGCCGATCCCGAATTGCAACAATATCCCTGCCAGCAAACCCGACGCAATACCGGCGGGGATCAAACGAATGACCTTGTCGAAATAGCCCGACAGGCCCAGCAGAACAAAAGCAAAGGCCGAGATCATGTAGGCGCCCACCGCTTGCGCATAGGAGGTGGTGGCAAGTGCTGTGACCAGGAATGCTGCAGCGGGCGTCGACCAGGCCGTGATGATCGGGGCCCGGTAACGCCAACTGAGATAAAGACCGGTAAGGCCCACCCCGACCGATACCGACCAGACCCAGGATGCGGTCAGTTCCGGACTCAAATCGGCGGCCTTGGCCGCGTGAAAGACAAGAATGAATGTTCCGCCATAATTGACGATCACCGAAATAAAGCCCGCGACAACGGGATGAAGCATATCTGCGGCTGTAATGGATGGGTTGGATGGCTTAAACGGCATCAATGGCTTTCTCCAGAAACGATGCGATAACTGGCTTGACATCTAACCGATCATTGGCCTGATATTTCCAGCCATTTTCGCGGGGAAGATCAGACCATTGTTCAAGCATTCGCAACTCGAATCGGTGAAGGCCTGGTTGAGTCATCCAACCCATGCCAGCATGCCGCTTCACGCTCGCATCCAGCGGGCAATCCGTCAGCTGATCGTTGATGGACGTCTGAAGCGGGGCAAGCCTTTGCCTGCCTCACGCAGCCTGTCCCAATCGCTCGGCGTGTCCCGGGATACCGTGGAAGCCGCTTATGCACAGCTGCATGCCGAAGGCTTCATCGATCGACGGGTTGGCAGCGGCAGCTTCGTTGCGCAGACCCCGGAATTGCAATCGCGGCAATCCCGCCCGCGCCCCCATGCCACCCGGCAATCATCCTCGCAACTCAGCAGGCGCGGCGATGCGCTGTTCGGGCTTGGCGGTATCACTGAAATTCAGGCACCGCGACCGTTTGCGCCCGGCGTTCCGGACGTGCGGAGCTTTCCACTGGCGATCTGGGAAAGATTGCAACGCCAGGTTATCAAGGAACTTGGCGCGGACGCCCTCTGTCATGCCGATCCGCAAGGCGTGCAGCCGCTTCGCCAGGCCATTGCGGATTATCTCAATCTTGAACGCGGTGCCCGCACCTCAGCCGATCAGGTGCTGATCCTGACCTCCTCACAACAGGCCCTGACGTTGTTCGCCACCATGCTATTCGACCCCGGCGAGCGCATCTGTATAGAAAACCCGGTCTATCAAGGTGCGCAAAAGGCATTTGATGCAGCCGGGCTCATCTCGGTTCCGGTGGCTGTGGACCAGCAGGGCATGGCCCTCGCTCCTATCATCAGCGACCCCGAGCCGGGGCGGGGTGTTTTTGTGACGCCATCCCATCAGTTTCCGACGGGCACAACGCTTTCACTGAAGCGGCGACTGTAACTGATAGACTGGGCACAGCGTCACAACGCCTTCATTCTCGAAGATGACTATGACAGTGAATTTCATTATGTCGGAAAGCCCACCGCCTGTCTGCAGGGGCTCGATACCCATGACAGAACCCTCTATATCGGCACCTTCACCAAATCGCTGTTTCCCGGCCTGCGGAGTGGCTATGCGGTGCTGCCGCAGAGCCTGGTAAAGCCAATGACCGCCGCCCGCACATTGCTTGACGGTCACAGCGCGTCCATCGCCCAATACACGCTCGCACGCTTCATCGAAGGCGGACATTTCGGCATTCATATCCGCAGCATGCGGCGTATCTATGCCCAGAGACTGGTGGCATTGCAGCAGCTGGTTGACCAGTACTTCTCGGAATTCGTCATCCCACAGGTACCCGCAGGCGGATTGCAGCTGCCCTGCATCCTGGCCTGCAATCTGTGCGAACAGACTGTCGTCGAGGCGGCCGCAAGGATCGGTATCGAATTGATTGGCCTGTCTTCACTGCACGCTGGCACCACCGATAGGAAGGGCTTTCTGATCGGCTTTGCAGCCTATACGCCTTTGCAACTCGAGGCGGCGACCCAGAAACTCGCGGCGCTGTTTCAATCCTTGACAAACAATCCGCATGCGCGGATGCCCGGCAATTCTGCCGGCGCGTTCGCCCCCCATTCGGGACGATCGCGCCCTCGCCGCGATGATCGCGGCTCCGACAACAAAGGCGGCAAATGAACCAGAGCCCAAAGGCCCGCCGCGTTTCGTTCCCGCACCTATTCGCCGGCAATGCGGCGATCAAGCAATTTCATGCTATCAGACGCGGGACAGGGATCGAACAACAACCGGTGACGGACCATGCAATTGGCAAGACAACAACTCTTTCCGGAACTCTTTCCGGATTTCAAGATGCAGGATGTGCAAACCAAAGCTGTTCGCTTTGCGGTGATGTCGGCCGGACAAGGCCTGCCGATCCTGCTGCTGCACGGCTATCCGCAAACCATGGCCGCCTGGCACAGGATCGCGCCCGCGCTGGCTTTGTCGCATCAGGTTATTGTCGCGGACCTGCCCGGTTATGGTCGCAGCCGGATCACCGCTGACGCTCAAGGAGCCGGTTCAAAACGCCGTATGGCCGCAAGCCTGGTGGAGATGATGCAAGCCCTTGGCCATCAGCGTTTCGTGGTCTGCGGCCATGATCGCGGTGGACGCGTCGCCTATCGCATGGCACTCGATTATCCTGACATGGTGCTGGGCCTGATCTCGGTGACCGTCGTCCCCACCCCAGAAATGTGGGAGGGGGCCAGCAAAGCCTTCGGTCTGGGCGCCTGGCACTGGTTCATGCTCGCCCAGCCCGAACCACTGCCGGAAACACTGCTGTCGGGCGATCCGGGCTTCATCATCGATGCGACCCTGGCAAAAATGGCCGGCAGCCTCGATCAGTTGCATCCCCTCGCCCTTGCCGATTATCGGCAGGCCTTCCGCGACCCTGTGGTGCGGCATGGCATCTGCGAAGACTATCGCGCCGCAGCAGGGATCGATGAAATAGATGATATTAATGATCGCGCGGCAGGACGGCGGATCACCGCCCCGGTGCTGGTTCTGTGGGAACAGGGCCGAACCTATGGCGGCAACAGGCAACCGCTCGCCATCTGGAATGACTGGGCGAACGATGTTACCGGGCAAGGCCTCTCCGGCGGTCACTTGCTTCCGGAACTGGCCCCGGAAGCACTGCTAGCGCAGATGAAACTGTTCCTCTCCCGGCATGAACAGGCCTTTACGCATCATTACAGCGGCTGAAAATGCGCATCGTCCCTGTCATGTAAAACAAGCCGGGAAGGCTAGATGGAAGAGACGTAATAAAATTTTGTTTGCCGGGCCGCGCAGAGAAATCTAAACCATGCGCAGACCGAACAGCACAGGAGCGCCCGCATGGATTTGTCCCCAACCCGCCGACAGGCCCTGATCGGACTGAGTGCTATCGGCGCCAGCGTGGTGCTGGGCTCGCCCGTCCGCGCCGCCACCCGCAATCTTGCCGTTCTGCATCTGGCAAGCCATGCTCCCAGCTATATCGCCTTTGAGCGTGGCTATTTCAAAGATGCCGGGCTCGATATCGCACTGAAATTCTTCGAAGCCGCCCAACCCATGGCGGTGGCGATCGCATCGGGGGATGCGGATTTCGGCGTCACCGCCATGAGCGGCGGTCTGATCAGCCTGGCGGACAAGGGTGCAATCAAGGTGATTGGCGGCGCGCTTTGCGAGGAACAAGGCATCACCGGCAATATCATCCTTGCCTCCAACAAGGCTTATGATGGCGGCCTCACCGATCCCTCCAGGCTCGCCGGGCATAGTTTCGGCATCACCACCGCGGGATCCTCGTTCCATTTCATGGCGCACAAGATTGCAAAAGCCAACAATATTGCGCTTTCCGACATTCAATTGCGGCCGTTGCAAAAGCTCGGCGCGGTGGTTGGTGCCCTGTCGACGGGCCAGATCGACGCCTGGGCCATCCAGCCCAATGTCGCCAGAAAGCTCATCCGTGACGGTGCCGCCAAGCAGATCGGCCTTGTTGCTGATTATGCGCCGGACTATCAGGTGACGACCGCTTTTACCTCAACCCGCAATGCCAGCGATCAACGCGCCATGACCGAGGCTTTCGTCAAAGCCTATTCACGGGCCATTGACGACTATAATGCCGCCTTTGTCGACAATCACACCGATGATGCAGCCCGCGATGATCTCGCGCGGATCGTGCATAAATATGTCGAGAGCGACAGCCCGTTTGAGACAGCACGACAGAACCTGGTTGATGGCGCCATGCGCATCAACAAGGGGCTTGCTCTCTCCCTGTCCAGCTGTATCGAACAACTCGACTGGTTTCGCGCCGAAGGCATGGTCAAGGAAGCGGTGACAAAGGAAAAGCTTTTCGACACCTCCTTTGTCAAAACAATCTAACAAAGTGATGCCGCAACGCTGCAAGCAACGCTTGATTGGCGGCAGATCGAAAACGATCAGCCGGCAACAGCCTGCCGGATCAGCGCGTTTCGGTGTGGGGAGTTAAATGGATCTGCTGCTTGAAAACATCAGCCATAGCTATGGCCCGATTGAAGTCCTCAAGGACCTGTCGTTGCGGATACCAAACGGACAGATTGTCTGCGTGATCGGACCTTCGGGCTGCGGGAAATCGACATTGCTGCGTTTCCTGGGTGGGCTTGAGCGTCCGACCGCCGGCAAGGTGCTGGCAGTTGGAACGCCGCCGTCAGACTCGCTCAACCCGCTCACTTATGTCTTTCAGCATTTTGCCTTGCTGCCCTGGCGCAGCGTCGAAGGCAACATCCGACTGGTGCTTGAGGATCACCCGATCAGTCGCGCGGAAACCGAGCAGATCATCAGCAATGTGCTCAAACGGACCCGGCTCGTCGACTTCCGCAAGGCTCTGCCCAAGCAGCTCTCGGGCGGGATGCGTCAGCGCGTGGCGATTGCCCGCGCTCTGGCGGTACGGCCGGCGGTGATGCTGATGGATGAGCCTCTGTCGGCCCTTGACAGTCAGACACGCGAATTGCTGATGGACGACCTGGTCACATTGTGGAGCCGACAACCTTTCACAGCTGTCTATGTCACCCACAATCTCAATGAAGCGGTTCGGCTCGGTCATCGCGTGATTGTGCTGTCGCGGCGCCCGGGAACAATCCGTGAGATCGTCGACATCGATATTCCGTTGGGCGAGCGCCGGCTTGGCCATCCCGTGCTGGAAGAAAAGCAAAAGCAACTCTGGGAATTGATGCGGGCGGAGGCCGAGGCCGCAGATCAGGAGCTCATTCATGGTTGAAATCGCCCCGCTCAAGCAACAAGCACAGATCGTGCGTCCGGTGCCGTTTCGCGGGGGCGGCTTCGCACCCCGACCGGTTCGCCATGTCGCGCTCATTCTGTTCATTGCCCTCATCGCGCTGGCCGAAGTCGGAACACGTGTTGGTTTTATTTCCAATCTGACGCTGCCCCGCCCTTCCGCCGTCCTCGAAACATTTGTCCAGCTCTGGCAGACGGGTCTGTTATGGCAGCATCTGTTGCCATCGCTGCGCCGCCTCCTTGTGGGCGCCAGCCTTGGCATTGCAGCCGGCGTCAGCCTTGGTGTGATGATCGGTCTGTTCAGCCATGTGCGCGCCGGTCTGGTACCGCTCGTTGCCGCCTTGTTTCCGATCCCGAAAATCGCGCTGCTGCCGCTGTTTGTCATTTGGTTCGGCATTGACGAGATGTCAAAATATATGCTCATCGCCTTCGGAACATTCACCCCGACGGTCGTTGCGACCTATGGTGCGGTCGACAATGTCGATCGCTCCCTTATCCGTATGGGCCAGAGCTTCGGCCTGGGCTGGTGGTCGATCGTCCGCAAGATCGTGCTGCCTGGCGCCTTCCCTGCCATCCTGTCAGGTTTGCGGGTGTCGATCTCCATCGCCATCATCCTTCTGGTCGCCGCTGAAATGCTGGGCGCGCAGTTCGGCATCGGTTCCTACATTCTGGAAGCCGGATCGCTCTATGATCTCGAAAAGCTGTTTGCCGGTGTAACCATCCTCTCGCTGCTGGGTCTGATCGTCAACGCCATCATCACACAGATCGAAAGACATTTCCTGAACTGGCGTGGTTGATCTTTCGATCATGCCTGCCTTCAGCCCGCCTCGGAAAGCCCGCTTCAGAAGGAAGTGACGACAGGCGAGCTATGAAGTCAAAATCTGCCGCACCCCGCAGACCTCGTTGCAACAAGGCCTGTGGGGTTCTATCCCTCATGCGACATTGAGCACCGTTTCCGCTGCATAGGCCTGATAACCGAGGGCTTCCGCCACCGGTCCGTTGGTAATCCGCCCCCGATGGACATTCAGCCCATTGCGCAAATGCCTGTCCTCGGCAAGCGCACGCAACCCCCGGTCAGCGAGCGCAAGCCCGTGACGCAGCGTGGCATTGTTAAGCGCACGGGCTGCAGTAACCGGCACGGCACCGGGCATATTGGCCACACAATAATGCAGAATTCCCTCCACCAGATAGGTCGGGTCAGAATGCGTGGTCGGCCTGGAGGTTTCAAAACAACCGCCCTGATCAATCGCCACATCGACGATGACCGCGCCAGTTTTCATGCCCGACAACATGTCATGGCTGACCAGTTTGGGGGCGGCTGCGCCCGGTATCAGCACGGCGCCGATCACCAGATCCGCCGCAAAGACCTCGTCCTCAATCGCCTGCAGACTGGCATAACGCGTATGCACACGTCCCGCCAGCAAATCATCGAGCTGGCGCAGACGCGGCGAAGAACGGTCGAGAATGGTGACATCGGACCCGAGTCCGACGGCCATCCGGGCCGCATGCAATCCGACCACCCCGCCGCCGATGATGGTGGTCTTGGCTGGCAGCACGCCCGGCACGCCACCCAGCAGGATGCCGCGTCCACCATTGGCTTTCTGTAACGCAGTCGCGCCCGCTTGAATGGACAGTCGGCCGGCCACTTCCGACATCGGCGCCAGCAGAGGCAAACCACCACGATCATCGGTCACCGTTTCATAGGCGATGGCTGTCACACCCGATGAAAGCAAACCCTTGGTCTGCTCTTTATCAGGAGCCAGGTGCAGATAGGTGTAAAGGATCTGGCCCTCGCGCAGCTGTTCCCATTCTTCGGGCTGCGGCTCTTTCACCTTCACGATCATGTCGCATTTTGAGAAGATTTCCTGCGCTGACGCGACGATCCGCGCGCCGGCTGCACTGTAACTGGCGTCATCGGCGCCGATGCCGGCTCCGGCGCTGGTTTCCACCAGGACATCATGGCCATGGGCCACGTAGTCACGCACTGCATCGGGGGTCAGCCCAACACGATATTCATGGTTCTTGATTTCCTTCGGGCAACCGACACGCATAGACGTTCCTCTCTGTTCGCCCACGTTCTGTGGGTCATTATCCATTCTGAAATCAAACCATCTCCAGCACGCAATGTCCTTGCAAAGAGGATTTGCAACCATCGGTATTCTGGTGGATTATTGCGTACCCAGCCCTTTATTTCGAAGGTTCTTCGAATGAGCACTCTTGATCCGATTGATCTTGCAATCCTCAGCACTTTGCAGGCCAATGCCCGTATCACCAATGCGGAGCTTGCAGAAAAAGTCGGTCTGTCGCCATCTGCCTGTTCGCGCCGGCTCGACAGTCTGGAAAAGAACCAGATCATTGCCGGCTATCACGCCCGCCTGTCACCCAAAGCTCTGGATTATCGGATGATCGCGATTGTCCATATTTCCTTGTCGGGCCAGTTTACCAAAACCCTCGCCGAGTTCGAGGCCGCAGTCAAACGGTGCCCCAATGTGCTGGTCTGCTATCTGATGTCGGGGGAGTATGATTACATCCTGCGGGTCGCAGCAAAAGATCTCGAAGACTACGAACGCATTCACCGCGACTGGCTGTCCGCGCTGCCGCATGTGGTCAAGATCAATTCAAGCTTCGCTTTGCGGGAGATCGTCGACCGGCCCTATGTCGGACCTCATCAGACTTAAGAGCGTCATAGGGCAAGAAAGAGCCCGGCGCGGGCGACGGGCTCTCCCGAGACAACTTACTTTTTGTCGTTTGACTGGCTGGATTTGCCCGTCTGGCCACTGCCAGACTTCTTCTCTTCATTCTTATGGCTCTGCTCGCCAGCCTTGACATGCTGTTCGTGGCTTCCGCCTTGCTTGCCAGAGGCCTGTTTCTTGTTGTCCTGCTGATTGTTCGCCATGGTCATTCCTCCACATGTACCGGAATGGTACGGCGTCCTAACCGGGGCGATCAGAAAAAGTTTCACCCGCAACGCCTGAATGTCATGCAACGTACCAAACGAACTCTGAGCAGCTTCGCGCCGCGTTGTCGCCGGTCTTCAGCCTTGTCCGCAGGCTGGAGATCAGGGCTTCTCGCCAAGCATTTGCAAAGCCTCCCGATAGCCTCTGCTGCGCTCCGCGTCCTCGCGGTGAAGACGCAGATTATCCCGCAAATCGGCGATCTTGACCGGTCGGGCAATTGGATTGGAGCAGGCACGCTTCACAAAGACCAGATGGTCTTCATCATCGCGACGCGTGATGGCATTGAGCGCTAAGACAATAGCGTCATCAAAGCCAAAGGAATAAATATCATTCAGTGATGTCGCCGTATGCTCAATCATATCATGCATGACAGCAAGTATCTGTGTTTCCCTTGTGGTCTGCGCCATCATCACCCGCAAGGCATGCAGGATATAGGGATCCCCGTTGCAATCCTTCTGATCCATATGGGCGGCTGCGGCAACCGCGATCGCTGTTTCCAGATTACTCAATTGTCTCTCCTGCCCGACGGCTTGTTGGGGTGGCACTGCTTGCTGCGGCCGATAACACAATCCTCAGCAAAGATAAATTTGCCAAAGCGAGCGGCACAAAAACCGACTGTTTCAAACATTCCGTGACTCCTGCTCAAAAAAGCGTATAGTCGTCGCATCGTCACCAATACGAATATGTAGGCGGTGACGGCTAAGGGTTATTTGTGCTCTTGCCTGCTAGCAAGGAGGAGCACGGATGGTACTCCCCAATCATGCATGCAGCCATCTCGAAGATGATTTGCTCGACAATTCCCTAATCGATAATGATCTGCGCTTGATGCTTGGCCGGCGAGCCGAACATTATTCACCCGGGCGTCGCATGCAAAATCGCATTGTCGAAGCAACGATCGCGCGGCTGATCGACTCTCCCGAACAATTATCGGAAGGTGACCCCGACCGGGTGCTGTTTGCCGTGCTGCATCAGGTTGCTGTCGATCTTCTGCAGATGCCGATACCATTGTTGGGCTTTCCAGAGGACGCGGCTGAGGCTGCGGAATGAATCTGCGTTAGAACCCTCAGCCATGGTGCCCGCGCGAAGCTTGCAATTGATCAAAGGTTGTTCGGAATAAACCAAAGTCTGACATGACCCACCAACGGCTTAATGGTAGAAAACTCCCCTCAACCCAGGGGGGAAGAAATGGGACACGATGCTGATCTGCACAAATCAGAAATTTTGAACGCATTGCTGGCGCAAGCAAAAGATGCAACTGCGGCCCGCAATGGATTTCCACGCGCAAACTGGCTCGACCGGATGCCGGCGAGTTATTTTTCTGCATTGGCGGGTTGTTGTATCCTCGCTACACTGTTTCTCATCACCACACTTGTTTGACAGCCGGCTCGCACTTTTTTGGTGACCACAACATAGGCACTCAGCCAGGTTTGATCCCTTCTGATCTCGCAGTGGTGGCTGCACGACATCCCCATAGGGACGCGCGACGCTTGAGCGCCCGATGCACACACGCCAACCGCGCGCGCCGCTGCCTACACCCGCTCAGCAACAGGATGGCGTAACAAACGGGACCAATAATTTCCCAAAACTGATTTGCACTCTCGGCACCCCAGCCCCTTTTCATCGCGCCATCGTCGATCATGGCGTGCGCAATCCCATGACCTGCAACTATTCATCCACCATTATCGGTGATAATGCAGCCAGCAGCGCAGCAAAGGAATAACAGGTCGATGGGCATTTTCGCGGGTGGCAAAACAACTGTTCTGGTTGTCGAAGATGAAGCACTGTTGCGCCTTGTCGCCGTCGGCGAGCTCGAGGATGCCGGCATGGCAACCTTGGAAGCGGAGAATGGCAGCCAGGCGCTGGAGATCCTGGGTTGCAATCGCAGCATTGATGTCGTCTTCACCGATATCGATATGCCCGGTGCCATCAATGGCATTGAACTGGCCAATATCGTCCGTGAAACCTATCCGCATATACGGGTGATTGTCGTTTCTGGTCTTAGCAACATCGAAAATACCACACTGCACAAGGCTATTCCCTTTTATTCCAAACCCTATGACATGGCGCGCATTATTGAGCAGATGCAGGCGATTGATCGGATTGCCCGACCTCAAGACCAGACCCAATCCGACATCTGAACCGCATGGCTCGCTTTTCGAGGATGGACCGCTCGGACCGACACTTTCCGCGATGCGAAGATGCCGCTATAGCAAGACAATACTGGCAGAGGCGGGGGGAAATGGCTCACACAATCATTGCCCAAGGCAAAGTCATTCGGCTGTTCATCGCCGCAATCATAGCGATTATCCTTGCTCTCTTGCCGGTCTCGCAAGGCAGGACGCAAGACCTGCCTCCCTATCAAACCCTGGAGGTTCGCAGGCTGTGTGCGCCCACCCAGATCAGCCGGACGCCCGGCCAGAGGGCCAACCAGACAGGTCACATTCTGCTGAATTCTGGCGGTGAGGTCAGACTGGTCGACATCACATTTGGCCCCGATCGTCGGCCTTATTTCGCGGTCGACTATGCAACAGGCAAAGGCCTCGAGCGCGCAAAAGGCTTTGTCCCGATCGAAAACGCCTCCAACTTCTGTGGATTTTCACAGCGCGCGGAAAATGGTCAGCCCTTTGTTTCCCCGCCCAACACCTGCCATCTCATCGCCGCTGTAGCCCCCTCACTCGCCGCTTTGAACAGCCAGGCGCGGGCGCTAGCGGCCTTCCGCCCATCAATGGCGGCGTACCTCCAGTCCGACGGTCATTATGCGCTGTCGCTGGGCCTGCTGAATATCAAAGCCAGTAGCAGCATTCTCGCGCGCGCAACACGGCTGCCAGAAAACAGTCATTGCTCGACCGGCAACGCATTCATCGCTTCGCTGGTAAAGACCGGCAGCGCATTCTCGCAACCTGAAACAGCGGGTTATGCCTCCACAGAAGAGCGGCTTGCCGCCGCAGGCGCGCTGCTGCAGGCTGCGGCTCAGACGCAAGACAGCAATGGCCTCAGGAAAGCCTGCCATCTGGGACTGGGCTCGGCTTGCAGTCTTTACGCGCAGGCGATCTATGACGCGGCGGATCCCGACGGGGACCTGCCTGCAACCGTGACCCATTATGCCTTGCTTGGCTGCATGAGCGGCGATGTTCTGGGCTGCAAGCTGGCGATCAATCGTTCCGAGAACACGCTGGAAAATGCCCAGTTTCGCGCAATCGAAGGTGGCACCGGCGATGCCAACGATCTTGTCACCCCGGAACTCGCCAAGCCAGGCTGTGATGCAGGTGACGCTGTGAGTTGCGTTTTACTGGCACGTGGAACCGCAAGCACCACCACCGCAACAGCTGTCGAGGCAAGCTCCAATTTTGCCGCCCTCTATACAGCCTGCGGTGCCGGCATTGCCTTTGTCTGTCGTGATCTTCCCGACAGTTTTGATCCGGTCATAAGCGCGCGTGGCCAGGCAGTATCCGCAACACCGGACGAAAATTATGCGCTGGCTGCCCTTCTCGAGGAAAGCTGCGAACCGGGCCCCGCACGAGCCAACCATATCCATTGCAAACCTGCCTATTACAAATATCGTGACTTTCTGCAGGACACGGAGCCAGATCGCCTCGAAAAGCCCCGTCTGACAAAGGCCAAAGCCCTGCTCGAGCGCGGCTGCGCTGACGGCGATCCATCGGCCTGTATCGCACAAACACGGCTTGCGGCGCACTGGGCCTTGGATGCCCGCAATCACAGCGCAGCCCGCGCGATCGCTCTTTGCGCAGAGCAGACTGAGAAGGATAGTGCCTGCACCGGGCTGGGGTCGGCGCTCGATCCCGGCCTTGCTGCGGCAGCGCCGGCACAAAATGATAGCTATCAGGCTCTTTCCGACAGCTGTCGCACCGATACATCCGCCAGCGAACCGCAGCCCTGCGCGGCAGCCGTCGCTGCCGCTCTCGCTTCCAAAGACATCAAGCGACCACAACTTGAAGCCATGCTCGACAGTGCCTGCGGCGATGAAACAATCAATGGATGTCAGGCATTGGCCTCATTGCTGTTCGCCAATACCAAGGAGCAATCGCCGCCCCCGATCAAAGCCGACAACGATGCCAGGGCGTTGGCGGCCCTTGAAAAAGGCTGTCGTTTCGACAATGCGCCAGCAAGCACCTGTCTGTCGCTGGCGCGACTGCATGGCGACGCCGGTGAAATTGCTGCAGCGATGAACCTGTTTGAAAAAGGCTGCGCCGCTCAGATCGCGCAGAGCAGCAATAGGCCGGAAACCGTCAGCCTCTGCTACGAGGCCGCAAAATTCGCGTTGCAACACAAGACGCATTATCCGGCAGCGCTGCAATGGGCGGACTTTGCCTGCAAGGCCGCCGATCCCGGGCTTTCGCCTTATGCCTGTAAACTGATCGGCAATATTTACGCTCTCGGCCTCGGCACCGCTGTCAACGCCCAGCAAGCAGCAATGGCCTACCAGAGCGGCTGTTTCCATCCTTTCGTCGCCACCACCGATGGCGAAGCCTGCATAAGATATGGCAATCTTCTGCTTGGAGCAAAGCCCCCGATCGTGCTGGCCGGTGACGCCTATGCTGGCGATCAAACCGCGGCCAGCTTGATTACCGAAGCCTCACGCGCATACGACATGGGCTGCATGGACAATATAGAGCAGGCCTGTCAGCTTAACCGGACATTGCTCGAAGACTGGAGCAGGGGCCGCTATCCCCATGACCGCACCACCTGCAGCGTTAAGGATGATGCCGGAACAACCCGATCTGAAAAAACCTGCCGCAGGTTTTCCTTCTATCAGGCGGCAGCCGAACGCAAACCAGGACGTCGTCAGCTTCGTCTCAACGTCCATGTCTGGCCTGATGGCGATAAAACCGTGATCTATCAGGACAATGGCCGTTGGCGTCTCAATGAAGTGATCACCGATGGTCCCCAGCGCAAATCCGACATGACGTGCTGGCGCAACCCGATCTCAAAACGCAGTTTTTGCGCAAAGCCCTTATGACGCGCGTGCCTCGCTATCAGCTGCCCCTGTCAGGCGGCCCCTGTCAGCCTGTCCATGTCAGGCTGCCCATGTCAGGAGAATGTCAGGCGAATGTCAGCAGAAACCAACCCGGTCGAAGAAGGTGATTGACGAACAAAACGAGAACTTCTAATCTTGGTTCATGGCTTCCATGACCCTGCAAAGAAAACTTGAAATCCTGTCGGATGCGGCAAAATACGACGCATCCTGTGCTTCCAGTGGTGGCGAAAAGCGCAATGCCCTGAAAGGGGGCCTGGGATCCTCCGGGGGCTCGGGGATTTGTCATGCCTATGCGCCCGATGGGCGCTGCATTTCTCTTCTCAAAATCCTGATGACCAATTTTTGCATGTTCGATTGCGCCTATTGCGTCAACCGGGTTTCCAGCAATGTCGAACGCACGCGCTTTTCCGTTGACGAGATTGTCACCCTGACCCTCGAATTTTATCGCAGGAACTATATTGAAGGCCTGTTTCTGTCGTCGGGGATTATCCGATCACCCGATCAGACAATGGGGGACATGGCGCTGATCGCCCGCAAATTGCGGACCTTGCACGGTTTCAAGGGTTATATCCATCTCAAGACAATTCCGGATGCGGCCCCTGAGCTCATTCGGGAGGCCGGGCTTTATGCAGACCGACTCTCAATCAATGTCGAATTGCCACAGGACCAAAGCGTACGGCAACTCGCCCCTGAAAAGCGCCCGGAAACCATCCGCGCCACCATGGCTCAGGTCCGGCTTGAAGGCGAGGCAGCTTCTGACAAGACCATCACAGGGCGCAAGCCGCCAAAATTTGCGCCTGCCGGGCAAAGCACCCAGATGATTATTGGCGCCGATAGCTCCAATGATGCCACTATCCTCAATACCGCCGTCCGGCTCTATACCGGCTACAAGCTGCGCCGGGTCTATTATTCCGCCTTCAGTCCGATCCCCGATGCAACCAAGGCATTGCCCTTGATCAGGCCACCGCTTGAACGCGAACATCGTCTTTATCAGGCAGACTGGTTAATGCGGTTTTATGGCTATGAGGCCTCGGAAATAACCGCAGGCACCCGCGACGGATTTCTCGATCTGGATATCGATCCCAAACTTGCCTGGGCACTGCAGAATCGCGGCCATTTTCCGGTTGATATCAATAAGGGATCACGGGAAATGCTGCTGCGTGTTCCCGGTTTTGGCGTCCGAACCGTCGATCGCATCATCAGCGCGCGTCGGCTGCAGCCGTTGCGGATCGGCGATCTCGTGCGCATCGGTGCACTGACACGCAAGGCCAAACCATTCATCACCGTCACCGACTGGACCCCCGGATTGGTGCTCGACAGTGCGAATTTGCGACAGCGTTTCATGCCCGCGCCCAAACAGTTGAGTTTGCTCTGACAGGAAAAGATTGAAAGCGGCTGCATGTCTTTTTGTGCCACTATTGACGAGATCGGAACGGTCAACAGCTGGCGTCAGGCGGCGCGGCGCGCCATGTCGCATCGTATCCCGCCGGAGAGCATGAACTGGAATCCCGCTGATGGCCTGTTTGATGGCGATGGTTTGCCGCAAAGTGAGGGACCGCATGCGACCCTTGCCTCCAAGGCCTTCCTTGAAACCATGCGCAGCGTGATATGGCATGCCGACGCCGAACGATTTCATCTGCTCTATCAAGCCTTGTGGCGTCTGGTGCAACGCGACGGCGATCCGCTGTCTCCGGTAGATCCCCTCGGTTACCGTCTGATCCGGATGAGCAAGAATGTAAGGCGGGATCTACACAAGATGCATGCATTCCTGCGCTTCCGCGAAATCAGCGCAACAACGCAACGCCGGCGTTTCATCGCCTGGTTCGAACCCGACCACAATATCGTCGAACCAGCCTCAACATTTTTCGTGGCACGCTTCTCCGACATGGACTGGACGATCCTGACCCCAAAACGCAGCGCTGTGTTTGAAAATGGCGTGCTGGAATTTCGGGCCGGTGCCGCAAGACCCAATCTGGCGCCGGATGACAGCGAGGCGCTTTGGAACGCCTATTTCAGCAATATTTTCAATCCAGCCCGAACCAATATACGCGCCATGCTATCGGAAATGCCGAAAAAATACTGGCGTAACATGCCCGAAACGAGCCTGATCCCAGCCATGCTGAAGGACGCGGAGGCGCGCACCACCAAAATGCGCGAGGCGCAGGCCACCCCTCCACGAAAAGGCTCCGAGCTGATCACGCAACGCTATCGCGACCAGTTCCCGGCCGTTGCAGCCACCGCAGACACAATCGACGACCTGAGCCGCGCGATCCGCACTTGTCAGCGCTGCAGCCTTTGCGAACAGGCCAGCCAGGCTGTCTGTGGATCTGGAAGCCAGAACGCCGCAATAATGATTGTTGGCGAGCAACCCGGAGACCATGAGGATTTAAGCGGCCTGCCTTTCGTTGGACCAGCTGGCCAGATCCTGCGTCGGCTGATGCAGCGAGCCGATATAGCTGACAATAGCGTGTTCCTGACCAATGCGGTCAAGCATTTCAAATTCACACCGCGCGGTAAAAGACGCCTCCACCAAACGCCAAATCGCGATGAGATCAATCATTGCCGATGGTGGCTTACCCAGGAAATAGCGCTGGTAAAACCCAGGCTTATTGTGGCACTCGGTGCATCGGCGGCTTTTGCTGTAAGCGGCACCGCGCGCCCGATCTCCCAGCGGCGCGGAACCGTGGAACAGTTGCAGGATGAAACCCGTATCCTTTTCTCATGGCATCCCTCCTATATTCTGCGGTTGCCTGATCCGGTACACCAGCAGCGCGCGGAAGGCCAATTGCTCGACGACCTGGGTCAGGCCAGAGACCTTATCGCAGCATTGGGCAGCGCTGGCTGACGTGCCGCAATTGATCGATGACCACAGGGCCGGCAATCCCATGGCCATCGCAATCAGATCTGCATCCGCATCAATGATTTCAAACAGCCCGAAGCGAAACTGGTAGCCCCAGTTGGACTTTGAACGCGTGAAGGAAAGCGCGTTGAGCATGGGTCTGATCAGTGCCTGTAGTGCCGGCAACCAATTCACATCGCGCCGCCATGGATTAAAGCCGGGTGCCATCTCGACCTGGTAGGGCTGATGATCACGAAGATGGCCGATCGTCGTAAATGCCTGCAGGCTGTCATTGCCACCGAGACTTCGCATTGGTGAATAGGTGAAGACGCGATCACCACAGCGACGCCGGCGTAACGGTGCCGCCTTCCCGTCACCCGGGCTGGTGGGGGCGGCTGGGGTTTCAAGTTGAGTGTGCTGACGAGCTCGACAGACTGCATGTCGGCATCCTCTTCCCCAACTTCTCCGTCTGTCACCCGTGCCCTCGGCGATCATAGCCTGATCGCTGCCAGCAGCGAGCGATGTAAGGGTCCCAAACAAACAACGCAATCCCAACTATCACCTCCCATTCACGTGGATATCTTTCCGAGAAGCCGCATATTTAGAAGCGTCCCCGGGAACAGATTGCCCGCCACCGGGTTATACCCACTCAAAAAACAAGGAGGATTTGAGATGGATCACAGCAAACATATTAGACTAACAGCGCCGGAACTGAATTCGGACACGCTCGATGGCGCCACCGTCTATGGTATCGATGACCACAAGATCGGAACCGTCGACCACCTCCATGGCATGGGGCCCGATGCGCAGGTCATCATTGACGTTGGCGGGTTTCTGGGCATTGGCGCAAAACCGGTCTCGGTTCCACTCAGCGGCTTTGATTTCATGCGCGATGATAACGGCAATGTTCATGCGGTGACGTCCTGGACCAAGGATCAGCTTAAAGAGCTGCCTGAACATCGCGACTAGCTTTCTCCTGCGGCTTGCTGGCGCTGACGCGCCTGCAGCTGTCCGCTGCAGCCTTGTGATGGCCGTTGTGCCCGGCGTGTGTTGGTTGTGTCAAAGGAATGGTGGCAATGCGCCCCGAGTCAGGACCGTCTAAGCCGTTCAGGTGTAACGCAAATCACTGGTGCAGTGCCAACAACCGGCACTGCGCCCAAATAAACCATGAGGATAGTTATGACTGAAATCACCGATGCCAATATCGTCATTCTCGCAACAGATGGATACGAACGCTCGGAGCTTCGTGTCCCCTTGGAAAAACTGCGCGAACGGGGGGCCACGGTCAAGATCGCCTCTCCCAAAAGTGGAACAATCAAAAGTTGGGACGACGGCGACTGGGGTGACAGCGTTGATGTCGACCTCACGCTGCAGGAGATTGCACTCGATGACACCCATGCGCTGGTTCTGCCGGGTGGGCAAATCAACCCCGACAAATTACGCGCCGATGAAGATGCGATAGGCGTGGTACGCGCATTCCTGAAATCGGGTAAAATCGTCGCGGCAATCTGCCATGCACCCTGGTTGCTGATCGAAGCGGACGCCGTCAGGGGCCGCAAGGTAACCTCCTATGGTTCGATCAAAACCGACCTGAAAAACGCCGGCGGCCACTGGGTCGATGAAGCAGTCATTGCCGATCAGGGCATTATAACCTCGCGATCGCCCGATGATCTTGACGCTTTCGTCGACAAGATTGTCGAGGAGATCGCGGAAGGCCGTCATCCCCGTTAAACTGCATTCCCAAATCAGGACCGCCAGTTGCGCTGGCGGTCATTATCTTAAGCCGAAGCCGGGAGGACCGCATGCGAAGCAAACTTTTGTCCAATGACAGCGAGCGCGTCTTCATATTGGTGGTTGAACCAGGCGAGGAAGCTTTCGAGACAATTCGCCATTTTGCCATCAAACATGACATCAACGCCGCATCGGTTTCGGCGATCGGCGCGTTTCAGGAAACAATGCTCGCTTTCTTTGATCTCCAAGCCCGGCGCTACCAGGATATTCCTGTGACCGTGCAAAGCGAGGTCTTAAGCCTGATCGGTGATATCACATTGAACGAACAAGGTGAGCCGCACCCCCATCTTCACGCGGTGCTGGGCTTGTCCGACGGACAGACACGTGGCGGGCATTTCGTCAAAGGCTATGTGAAGCCAACCCTGGAAGTCATTATTCGAGAAACACCCGCATCACTCAAACGCAGCTATAATCCAGATTTTGGCATCGCATTGATTGATATCGATCTTTCAGACAGGACTAACGAGTAGCAGATGGCGCTGGCTAAGCCGGCGGTCTCCGGTGTCCTTTAAGGAAGAACACGTGCTTCACGATACCACAGAACGCAGGCTTTAGCCCGCGCAAGCCTTGTTCGTTCCCGTTAAAACTTCTCCTCGATCATCCTCACTGAGCCGCACCTGCGGGCACGATTGGGGACAACGGATTGGAGTATCGGTCGCCGAGCCCAAGTCTCATCTGCTCAAATGGAGGCAGCGCGTTTCAATCACGCATCAATACCGATGTAGGTCGCAAAATCTGGTTCAGAGAAAGCTGCATTTTCACCGAAAAGATCGAGTTGCGATCAGCTCGTGTGGCTGGGTTGATGATTCATTTTCTGACGGAGTGATTCTGCCGAAGGCCACTGATATCGCATTTGTTCAATCCTATCATTTCCCCACCGGCTCCTGTCACGCTTATTTTCAATTACCGTACCACCGAGCTTTTCATAGAAAACTACAGCATTCGAATTCTCCGCGAATACCAGAAAATAACATGGCAAAAAGCATGGTTCGCCTCTCGCCATCGAAATCTTCAATTGCGTGACGAAGGAGCGCCTTCGCTACGGGGGAGCGTCCCTAATATTTTGGCGAGTCATATAGGTTAAGAAGGTAGGTGCCATGCTCCGTTCAATCACTCAGGCCAGCAAATCGCTTCTCCCAAATTTCCTTCCACCCTATCACGCCTCATCCGGTACTCTTCATCTACGGCGACGATCCGCACACCCTGCCGCTCTATGGCCGGCCTGCGGCCGCCTCTGTTTTTTCTTCGCCCAGGGGCCGGGGAAAATCTCAAGCAGAAAGATCATGAGCATCTACACTAAAAGCGCTCGCTTCGACCAGACCCATTCCCTGACGGGGGCGTAAATGCAGGCGCGGGCACCCTCGATTTTTGCAGACACCGCGCATGCGAGCCGCTCGCAACAGTTCACCCAATTCCCACCCTTGAAATAATACGCGGCCTCAAAAAGGAAGGCTTTGTCACGGACGGAGCAAAACAATCCGCAAGCCGCAGTTTAGACAAGGCCCATTCCACCACGCATCTCATTCGGTTGCGCGATGTTGAAGATGGCAACATCTATAATGTCGGTGACAATCTGTGCGAAATCCTGCTCAAAAATGCCAATGATGGCACCAGTCCCTGTGAGTTGATGGCCGGGCTCTATCGCATTCGTTGCATGAACTCGCTTGTCACTCAAACAGGCACCATCGACGCCATCCGGGTGAGACATTCCCACGACGCCACGCAAAAAAGTCACCGAGGGCAACTATCAGGTGCTCGAAGAGGCGGAGCGGATCCTCCTGGCACCGCAGCAATGGTCACAGCCCTTGCCCACTGCGCCCGCTTGTCCACAATGCGGGCGAAAGGCAGAATCCGATCAAACCGCAGCAATTGCTGCAGCCCGACGCAGCAGCGACCAGGCTATCCGGCTCAATAAGGCCCTCAGGGTGTTGGGTGAAAAAATGGCAAGGAATTCAAACTTGTGCCGAGGCGTTGATGGAAACAATTTCCAGTTCAAGCGCCCCTATCTCAACAACCTCGCCTACCGCCTTACCCATCAGGGCGATTGCAACCGGTGAACCATGCGACAACGTGTCCCGCGATGGATCAGCCTCATCTTCACCGACAATTTTGAAACTCAGCCTGCGACCATCCGAGCGCTGAAAGGTGACCACATGCCCAAAACCAACAACATCAGAAGATGCGGAGGGTTTAACCAGCTCAGCCGTACGGATGCGCTCACTGTAATAGCGCACATCACGCAGCCAAACCGCTGACTGACGCCGTCTTTCATTGATATCCTCGAGCCGGTTTGCAGCGTCAAGCCTGCTTTGCGCCGATGCAAGCGCTTCGTGCAGCATTTCAAGCCCGCTCTCCGTCACCAGATTGATTCGACCAGAAATCGGTCGCGGCGGCAAAATTGTCTCCGCAGCAGCTTCCGCACTTTCTTCTTTGACAAAAGCGACGCTCAAACTGTCAGGCTCCCTGTCGATGTATCCTCGTAGAGATTAACGCATTAACGATTAAAAAGCTGCAGAAATTGTCACTGGAACATTAGACAGCGGTTTGTTTCTGCCACCGCTTCGTGGCATTGCTCCGAGATTTTGCCGAAAGGGTGCAACAGGCGGAGAAACCCGCACCCTGGAACAAATTGTGAGGCAAGTCCGTTTTCCTTGCAAATCCGGCGTTTTGCAACTGTGGGACACGAGAGGCCGCAGACAATTATCACTGTCCACCATGATTGAGCAGGAGGATCTTGATGTTTCCACATGTCGATTACATGACCGCGCCATCGTCTGATAAACTCACCCGGGCGCAGCACGACGCCCTGCGGGCCATCGCCTTCTTCCGCCGTCAGAAAAAGATCGGCAGCGACTGGCTCGTTGGTGACAAACGACTGTCCCATCGCGTTATCGGACGGCTCGAACAGCTCGACCTCGTCGAGGAAAGTGTCATTCGAGGCGAGCCCATGCTGCAGCTTACCATTTTTGGTCAAGCAATGAAGGCCAAGCTGCTGCAGTAACCACTTCCCTGATAAGCCGGCCATATCTCGAATCTGTGCTCAAAGCCCTCAAGGCCGTGCCCGCTGTCACGGGCATCGCAGAAGGCGCGTAAGGCCAATGCGGACCCGACGCCGGCATTCTTCCCGCCTGGCATTCTCTGAAACGCCCAAGCCGACAGGTTGACGCAACCCTCCAATCTTCTTCCAACAACCGCTGCGTGGGGCGACGTGGACCGCGCTTTGGGCCGGGTGCCCGAGCGCCTTCGACGGATAGTCCAGACCCGCTCTTTAAATCGCCCCTCTCTGTGTTTATCTGAAGCCATAAGCACATATCCTGATTAGACGGGGAACCACGGCAATGGCACAGCCTTCATGTCCAGACGAAGCTTTGGAAATTGAGATCCTGCCCCCCGAACCGCGCTCGGATGCAGCGGCCATTCTCTGCGATTGTTGTCGGCAGAAAAAGCCTGCTTTCTGTTTTGACGAGGACTGTTGCGGTCTTTGTATCGATTGCCTCGAAAGTTGATAATTTTCTGGCAAACAAACTGTAGCCAGCAATACCGCGTGCTTGGCGGCCTGTCATGCACCCATCAGGCATCATTGCCCACACACCCCAATCAATTTTCCTGCAAGATGTTGAGCTAAACCCGTCCGTCAGCGCGATGATAGTCTGGGGGGCAGGTTCAGGTTTGCATGGAAGTGCTTTCTTCCATTTAAATAGCTGGAAAGTCATATTTACATCAATCGCCGTGCCCGTTGACCGACCGGTCGAGAGGACGTCGATTGGCACCATGGCGCCAGTTCCGATATTCGCTATTGTCAGATGGCGGGCAAGGCCGGTCAACACATGGCGCAGGATATGTATGGAAGGGCTTGTTCCCAAGGGCCTCTTGTCAAACTGCAAGCCGGCAGTCTGATCGGCGCGTTGTTTCTTGAGAGCGTGATGCAACCCTTGTCTGGCCTAGCATAACGGAACGAAGCAACTCCCTGAACAAGGGCGACGTCTTTAAGGACGAACCATAGTGTGGCGGGAAACCATGCTCACTCCCTCGTTTTTCCTGCTCGACGCGCATTGCATTTTTGTCCTGCCGCGGTTCCTTTTTTGTATAAGGTCGTGGACATTCGCAGTGCTGCTCGCCACAGTTCTGTCTTTCGCTGCCATGCGAATGTTTCCGTATCGCCCGGCAAGTGCTGTGCGGGAATTCAGATCGGCGCTTGCGGTCCTCTGCGCCAGCCCTTTGGCGACAACAGACTGCGTCCTGTGGTGGATTACGGCTTTGAGTATCGCATTTAGGGCAAAAAAGCGCTTCAGTCATTGGAGCGCATTCGCTGTTTGTTGCCGATGTCCGCCGTGTAAAGCTCCACGCTTTTGCAGGTTTTTTTCGGGTGCGCAGAGCTGGCAGGAACAAAAACTATCTTGCGCGGTTGTTTTCTCAGTGATCAGGTGCCTGAGGAGACCGCGGAGCCAGCGACGGTCAAGCTCTTCCCCTGTCGTCTCGTGCCAGCAAGACGCTGTGGGTCAGAATTGAGCAGTCTGGCATCACCGCTCTATAGTGGACGCATCGATGGGGCACTGACAGCTAGATGAGGACAGTCATGGCCCGCGATAAACTCGAAACCTACAAAAAAAAGCGCGACTTTGAAAAGACGCAGGAGCCAAAAGGGGTGAACCGGCCAAAGGCCTCGAAGAAGCTGCGCTTCGTTATTCAGAAACATGCTGCGACGCGACTGCATTACGATCTGCGTCTCGAACTTGACGGTGTCTTCAAATCCTGGGCCGTGACCAGAGGACCCTCTCTTGATCCCGGCGACAAGCGTCTGGCGGTCGAGGTCGAAGACCATCCTCTTGATTACGGGGATTTCGAGGGAACGATCCCCAAAGGCCAATATGGCGGCGGCACAGTGATGCTCTGGGACCGTGGTTACTGGACACCGGAAGGAGAACTGACCGCCAGCGAGGCGCTTGCCAAAGGCGATCTGAAATTTACCCTAGAAGGTAAGCGACTGCATGGCAGCTTTGTGCTGGTGCGCATGAAAGCGGATCGCAACGGCTCCAGACGAACCAACTGGTTGCTGATCAAGCATCAAGACGCGTTTGCCGTATCCAGCAACGGTGCTGCTGTTTTGGACGACAATGACACCTCTGTCGCATCCGCTCGTTCCATGCAGATGATAGCAGCCGGCAAAGGCAGAAAGCCGCGCCCCTTCATGATCGAAACTGACGCTATCGCGGCAGACGCCGTTTGGGATAGCAGTCATGGGCTTGCTGCAAAAAAGCGCGAAAAAAACAAAAGGATGTCGGAGACCGTCAAGTCAACGCCCGCCACCATGCCGGACTTCGTCCCACCCCAATTATGTGAAACCCACGACAGGCCGCCGGCTTCGAAAAACTGGATTCACGAAATTAAATTCGACGGCTACCGCATCCAGATGCATGTCAATTCTGGCGCAGTCACATTGAGAACCCGAAAGGGTCTCGACTGGACCGAAAGATTTCCAGCCATTGTAAAAAGCGCGGCAGCACTCCCCGACGGCATCATAGATGGGGAAATCTGCGCGCTGGACGAAAGTGGAGCACCTGATTTTGCAGCATTGCAGGCAGCTTTGTCCGAGGGCAACACCGATGCCCTGGTTTATTTCGCGTTTGATCTGCTTTTTGACGGCATCGAGGACCTGCGGCAACTTGCTCTTACCCACCGCAAGCAACGGCTCGAGCAGATGGTAGAAAGCGTCAGTGAGGATCCGCTGATCCGCTATGTGACACATTTTGAAACAGGCGGGGAAGCGGTTCTGCGTTCCGCCTGTCGGCTTTCGCTGGAAGGCATCGTTTCCAAACAGGCGGACGCCCGCTATGTCTCGGGTCGTTCCGACAGCTGGGTCAAGTCCAAATGCCGTTCAGGCCATGAAGTGGTGATTGGCGGTTATGCCACGACCAATGGCAAATTCCGTTCTTTGCTCGTCGGCGTCAATCGGGGCAGACATTTCGTATATGTTGGTCGTGTCGGTACCGGCTATGGCGCAAAAACCGTTGCGGGCATTCTACCGAAACTTCGTGCGCTTGAGGCCAGGAAATCGCCTTTTACCGGTATCGGTGCGCCCAAGGGAGGCACCGATATCAAATGGCTGAAACCGCAATTGGTCGCAGAGATACAATTCGCCGGGTGGACGGCAGACGGCCTCGTTCGCCAAGCTGCGTTCAAAGGGTTGCGCGAGGACAAGCCAGCGAAAGAGGTGGTTGCCGAAACGCCGGCAGCGCCGAGCGACGTCGATGTCCCTGAAAACGACACCGCAAAGCCTGGAGATATTCTCACCTCTCAAGCAGGCGGCAAACCCAATATCATGGGCGTATTGATTTCGAGCCCTGATAAGACACTCTGGCCGGATGCTGGGGATGGAAAGCCAGTCACAAAACTCGATCTCGCCCGCTATTACGAGGCGGTGGGACCGTGGTTGATCAACCATGTCAAAGGCCGGCCCTGCTCGGTGGTTCGCGCGCCCGATGGTTTGCAGGGCGAGCAGTTCTTCCAGCGTCATGCGCTCCCAGGCACCTCGAACCTGATCGAACTTGTAGAGGTGTTTGGTGACAGGAAGCCCTATCTCCAGATCGATCGGGTGGAAGGGCTCGCAGCAGTCGCTCAAATGGGTGGCGTCGAACTGCATCCGTGGAATTGTTTACCCTATCAACCAGAAATCCCTGGTCGGCTGGTGTTTGATCTCGATCCTGGCGCTGACGTGGCTTTTTTCAGCGTTATCGAAGCGGCGCTGGAAATGCGCGATCGCCTTGATCAGCTTGGTCTGGTCAGCTTCTGCAAAACCACGGGCGGCAAAGGACTGCATGTGGTCACGCCGCTTGGCGGTGGCAATGGCAAAAAAACTCAACTGGGCAGAAGCCAAAGGTTTCGCACACGATGTTTGCCAACAAATGGCCGGCGACTATCCCGACCGCTACCTGATCAAAATGGCCAAAAGCCAGCGCAAAGGCCGTATTTTCCTGGACTACCTACGCAATGACCGCATGTCGACAGCCGTTGCACCGCTCTCACCCAGAATGCGCGAGGGGGCGACGGTGTCGATGCCGCTCAACTGGACCCAGGTCAGAAAGGGCCTCGACCCCAAGCGATTTACAATCCGGACTGTTCCCGCGCTACTCGGAAAGAAAAAGGTTTGGGAGGACTATTTTGACGAGCAACGATCTTTGCGTGAGGCGATAAAGAAGCTCGAAAAATCGATACGTCCACGAGCTTGAGCATTCGTCAGCACTGTACGCGCGCGCGATGAGAATGGGGTTGCATCCGTAGGGCAATATATGAATCCTTATACGATATCATATTCTGCAAGTGTTTCCACCACGATTTGTGAAGCTCAGGTGCCCTTCGCCTAGCCTCATCTTTGCCGCCAACCCAAACGCCGGTTCCGCTGATCGACTGTCGAGGAGAAGCTCGTGGTTGTAAGATCAGAATTCTGCAACTCGCCCCGTGCTAGCTGCTGGGGTATCTTCAGCTTGTTTCAAAATCGAAAAGCGATGAATGCCATGGGCTGCAGCTATTATCCGGTTGGTACGTGTGCCACCAACCTCAACTCGTTTGGTCTCTGTTGGTGTACTATAAAAAGCCAGCACCAGTACGCAAACAGCATCGCAACCAACGCCGACTGCGCGCTGGATAGAGAGGGCCCATGTTTTATCGTTTGCAGTCAATCGACCCACGCTGTGATAGGAAGACGTTGCGGCTTTCTATAAATATATGCCCCCAAACTTCTTTGCCGCATGCACTTTCCCAAGGGATAAGCAATGAGACTGATGCTTTCAACCTCTCTATATCATTCACTGGAAATAAGAGTTTTTTGCGAGCAAGCCGGTTGTTCGGCTGAAAGACTTTACTGAAGGGCTCCAGCGCGATGCTCATTTAGCAGAAACGCCAGCAACTATAAAGGAGCTGCATTCGCATCCTCCCGCGTCGGTCTCGTTAACGCCACATCTTGCGCATTCTCGCTCCAACATCCATTCTGACCGATGCCTTGCTGCGCTCCGCTCTTGCGGCTGAGAGCTTTGGCCAACTTGTGATCTCGAACAGCGGCAGCAAGTTTTTGGGGATGAAGCGGGTTCTGGACGCATATACGTGCCGGTCCCCCTGCGTGTTCTGCCCATAGGTGAAGAAGCGTTGTGGTGTGATAAGGCTCAGGCTATCTCGCGCGCGGGTCATCCCCACATAGAGCAGGCGCCGCTCCTCTTCGAGTTCCGCCGTCGTTCCGGCACCGAGATCCGACGGTATACAACCGTCCACCACATTGAGCATGAAAACCGAACGCCATTCCTGGCCCTTGGATGAATGGATAGTTGAAAGGATGAGATAATCTTCGTCCAGCAGCGGTACGCCCGCCTGGTCACTGGTGGCATCGGGCGGATCAAGCGTCAATTCGGTCAGGAACCGCTCACGGTTGGGATAACCGCCAGCAATCTGCTCAAGCTGGAGAAGATCGGCCTTGCGGGTTTCAGCCTCCTCATGAAGACGTTCAAGATGCGGTTCATACCACAGGCGCGCCTGACCGATTTCCCCGGGCCAGCCGCCTTCTGCTTTGCGCAGAGCTGAAAGCATCGCGATAAAGGCAGGCCAGTCGTCGCCAGTCCTGGGTGGTGGTGGAATTTCGGCGAGAGATATCAGGGGTTCAGGGTCTGTGGCAATGGTGTCGAGTATTTTGCCGGCTGTCTGCGGACCAACGCCGGGAAGCATTTGCAAAAGGCGAAAGCCCGCCACACGATCACGAGGATTCTGTGCAAAGCGGAGCGCCGCCAGCAAGTCCTTGACATGAGCACTGTCGAGAAATTTCAATCCACCGAATTTGACGAAGGGGATGTTGCGTCGCGTCAGTTCGATTTCAAGGGCACCACTATGGCTCGATGTCCGAAACAGCACAGCCTGTTGCTTGAGCGTCATACCGATCTCGCGATTGGCCAATACCTGCTCCACAATGTAGTGGGCCTGGTCACTTTCGTCCCGGACGGTCACGAGCAGGGGACGCTGCTCCGAGCAACGGTCCGTCCATAGGTTCTTGGTGAACCGCTCGCGTGCGAGGTCGATCACTCCATTGGCTGCAGCCAGAATGGGTTGTGTGGAGCGGTAATTGCGATCAAGCGTGATGATGTCTGCCGGCTTTGGCGCGAATGCTTCCGGAAAATCAAGGATGTTGCGCACCGTTGCCGCGCGAAATGAATAGATCGATTGCGCGTCATCCCCGACCACAGTCAAGCCCTGCCCATCGGGTTTTAATGACAGAAGAATGGAGGCCTGCAACCGGTTGGTATCCTGATACTCATCGACAAGGACATGGTCAAAACGCCCGCCAATATCCTGCGCGAGTTCGGGATCAGACACCATCTGCGCCCAATAGAGCAGAAGATCGTCATAATCGAGGACGTTCTGCGCCTGTTTCGCGTCGACATAGGCCGCAAATAGCTGTTTGAGTTCCTCTTCCCAGCCGATCGCCCAGGGATAGGCCGATTTGAGGATCTCGCCGATGGAACTTTCGGCATTGACCACCCGTGAATAGATGGCAAGGCAAGTCCCCTTGGTGGGAAAGCGGCTTTCTGTCTTCGACAGGCCCAACTCGTGCCGGATCAGGTTCATCAGATCCGCACTGTCTTCGCGATCATGAATTGTGAAGTCCACATTCAGGCCGATCTGTTCGGCATAGATCCGCAACATCCGCGCCCCGATGCCGTGAAAGGTCCCGGCCCAGTGGAGCGCATCGCGCATGATGGCAGCGTTCTCACCCACAACTTGCCGACAGATCCGCTCTACCCGTCGGCCCATTTCGGAGGCCGCCCGGCGCGAAAAAGTCATCAGCAAGATCCGTCTTGGGTCCGCGCCTTTGACAATGAGATGGGCAACCCGATGCGCCAATGTGTTGGTCTTGCCTGAACCAGCACCGGCAATCACCAATAGCGGACCGCTGACACCAGCGTCCCCCACGCCATATTCCACTGCTTCCCGTTGCCGGTCGTTGAGCTTTTCCAGGTAAGCCGTCATCTGTCCCCGTCATATACAAAAAATTCCTGCCGCTGGGCTTCGCCGATATCCCCTTGAAACCCTTGCAGGATTCAATTGAACACCGCGCAAAAGCTGTGATTTCAATTCAGCAGGCCCGATTGACTCGCAAAGGCAATCGGAACAAATAGGGAACTTATCAGCTTTTACTGAAGCTGCAAACCCCTGCAAGGAACTGTATCGCAATGCCCGAACCCGCCGCCAATCCCGTTATTGCAGAACTGCGGTCGCGCATCGAGCGGCTGGAGGGCGGACATGCGCGACAACGCCACGTTCTGCCTTTCGGTTTGCCGGCGCTCGACAGCAAACTGCCGGGTGGCGGTCTGGCCTTAGCTTGCCTGCATGAAGTGGCTGGCGGTGGCAATGGTGCCGTGGATGGTGCTGCTGCCGCCTTGTTTGCAGCAGGGATTGCCGCACGCACGCAGGGCAAGATCCTCTGGGTGGTCACGCGCCGCGATCTATTCATGCCGGCCATCGCTCAGGCTGGCCTTCATCCCGACCGAATGCTGCATCTGGAGGCGGGGGATGAAAAGTCCCTTCTTGCCTGTTTTGAGGAGGGCTTGCGTCACGGCGGTCTGGGCGCTGTGATTGCCGAAACGGCCCGCCTGTCGATGACAGCATCGCGACGGTTGCAACTTGCCGCCGAAAATGGGGGAACTATCGGCATTGCCTTGCGGCGCTGGCGTCGACAGAGCGAAGCCGGTGATTTTGGTCAGCCCACGGCCAGCGTCACGCGATGGCGCGTGTCTCAAATGCCATCCGCACCCCTTCCCGTTCCAGGACTCGGCCGGGCACGCTGGCTTGTCGAACTCATCCGTTGCCGCGCTGGTGACAGCGCAGATTTTGAAGTGGAGGCCTGTGATGACCAGGGTCGTATCGCTCTTCCTTCCAAGGTGGTCTACCGATCGCCTCAGAAGGAAATCGGACGTCGGATCGCTTGATGACACCGCCCCGCTGGTGCTTGTCGGACACGATAGCCGGCGGCGTGTCATCATGGCACTCGACGACAATGCAGAGGCGCTCGGCCTGCGCCTTGGCATGCCCGTCGCCAAGGCGCAGGCACTGGCGCCTGACCTTCGCCTGATGGATGCCAATCCCGCCGCCGACGCGGCGGGACTGCAGAAACTCGCTCATTGGGCCTTGCAGCGCATCTCTCCGATCGTCATGGCTGATCCACCCGACGGGCTTGTCATTGACACGACCGGTGCAGACCATCTTCACGGTGGTGAAGCCGCGATGCTCGGCGCAATCCTGCAGCGCTTCGCCTCTTCCGGGGTCAAGGCGCGCATAGCGCTCGCTCAAAGCTGGGGGGCAGCCCATGCGGCCGCCCGCTTTGGTGAACACAGCATTGAGATCATACCAGACAACAAAACCGCATCTTTTCTGGCGGCGCTGCCGCTTGCAGCGCTGCGTCTGCAAAAAGACATGATCGTCGAATTGCACCGGTTGGGTTTTGAAACCATCGCCGATGTGATGAACCAGCCCCGCGCACCGCTGACCTTGCGCTTTGGTCCACAGATTGCCCGTCGGCTCGATCAGGCTTTCGGGCGATTACCCGAACCCATCACGCCCTACCGCGTCCCCGAAATTATCGAAGCAAGAAAGGTGTTTGGTGAACCGATCGGTGCGGCAGAAACCATCCGCCGCGCAATCGGCAAACTGGTATCCCAGCTCTGTGCCGAACTTGAAACCAGGGGAATGGGTGCACGGCGGCTTGATCTGCTGATCCATCGCGTCGACAACGCCCGACAGGCACTCCGGGTTGGCGCAGCGCAGCCTATCCGCGACCCCCAACGCCTGTCACGGCTGCTCAATGACAAAATTGCCAGCATCGATCCCGGCTTTGGCATCGAAATCATGGAACTTGCAGCCGTGATTGTCGAACCGTTGCGTGAAAGACAGCCCATGGTCACACTCATCGATGCGGCAAACCCCGATATTTCCGACCTGGTTGATGTGCTGGCCAACCGCATTGGCGAAAGCCGACTGTGTCGCTTTACACCCGTCGAGAGCGACGTCCCCGAACGCTCGGTGGCAATGATCGCAGCACTGTCACCCGAAACCGGCGCCACTTGGAACGGCAAATGGCATAGACCAACGCGCCTGTTAGCACGCCCCGAACCGATCGAAACCATGGCTCTTCTGCCCGACAATCCGCCGGTCTGGTTTACCTGGCGCGGTGTGAGACGACGGGTGCGACAGGCAGACGGCCCGGAACGCATTCGCGGCGAATGGTGGAAGCGCGATGCCGAAATGGCAACGGTGCGCGATTATTTCCAGGTTGAGGACGATGCCGGTGAACGCTACTGGATTTTCCGTTCCGGCGACGGCGAGCACAGCGAGAGCGGTAGCCAGCGCTGGTTCCTGCATGGGGTCTTTGGATGAGAGAAACAGCCTATGCCGAGCTGCAGGTCACCAGCCATTTTTCCTTTCTGCGCGGCGCCAGCAGTTGTGAGGAACTGTTTGCCGAAGCCGCGCGATTGGGCATTGCCGCGCTCGCAATCGTCGATCGCAATTCGCTGGCAGGTCTTGTGCGGGCGCATCAGGCCGCCCGCGACAGCGGTGTGCGTCTGGTCGTCGGTTGCAGGCTGGACCTTTGCGATGGCATGTCTGTTCTTGCCTATCCCACCGACCGACAAGCCTACGCCCGGCTATGCCGGTTGCTCTCGTTGGGAAAAATGCGCGCCGGCAAGGCAAAATGTCGGCTCGAATGGGACGATCTCGCAAGCTATAGCGAGGGATTGCTCGTGGTGCTGTTGCCCGATGAGGCCAACGCAGTCGTAGCCACCCATCTTCGCAAACTCCATGCCGTATTCGCTGATCGTGCCTATATGGCATTGACATTGCGGCGCAGACCCAATGACCAGCTGCGCCTGTGGCAGCTTTCCCAAATGGCCGCAGCAGCCAAGATCAGCACCGTGGTCACCAATGATGTGCTGTTTCATGAGCCGGCACGCCAGGTTCTGCAGGATGTGGTGACCGCTATCCGCCACAATGTAACGATTGACGAACTCGGACATCGTCGAGAACGTTTCTGCGACCGCTATCTCAAAAAACCGGATGAAATGCATCGGCTGTTTGCCCGCTATCCGGAAGCGCTTTCCAGAACAAACGAGATCGTTGATCGCTGCAGATTTCAGCTCGATGAATTGACCTACCAATATCCCGAGGAAAAGCTCTTCCCTGAACTCTCGACCCAGCAGGCGCTGGAGAAACTGACATGGGCGGGTGCTCTCGAACACTACCCGGAAGGGCTGCCCGATAAGGTCCGACGCGGGCTTCAGCATGAATTGCAGCTGATCGCCAAGCTCGACTACGCCCCCTATTTTCTCACGGTCAACGCAATCGTGCGCTTTGCCCGCTCAAAAGGTATTCTCTGTCAGGGTCGTGGTTCGGCGGCCAATAGTTCGGTCTGCTACGTTTTGGGCATTACCAGCATTGATCCCGACCGCAATGATTTGTTGTTCGAACGCTTCGTATCGGAAGAACGGCGCGAACCACCCGATATCGATGTCGATTTCGAGCACGAGCGCCGCGAAGAGGTCATCCAGTGGATCTACCAAACCTATGGGCGGGAGCGGGCAGCCTTGTGCGCAACCGTTGTTCGCTATCGTGCCAAAGGCGCCTTGCGCGATGTCGGAAAGGCGCTTGGCTTGCCCGAAGATCTCACCAAAACACTCTCGTCACAGGTTTGGGGCTGGTCGGAAAGCATTGAAGCCAAACATGCCGAAGGGCTCAATCTCAACCTGCAGGATCGTCGTCTGCGTCTGGCGCTCGACCTTGCCCATCAGCTGGTGGGGACACCGCGACATCTGTCCCAGCATCCCGGTGGCTTTGTCCTGACGCGCGACCGCCTTGACGAACTGGTTCCGATCGAACCTGCCGCAATGGCTGATCGGGCGATCATTGAATGGGACAAGGACGACATTGATATATTGAAGTTCATGAAGGTCGACATTCTGGCACTCGGCATGCTGTCCTGCATGCGCCGGGCTTTCGATTTTCTGGCACAGCATAAAGACACCCAGCTTAATCTTGCCTCCATTCCTTCTGAGGATCCGCGGACCTATGCCATGATCAGACGCGCCGATACGCTGGGCACATTTCAGATTGAATCGCGTGCACAGATGGCGATGTTGCCGCGCATGAAACCCCGCACTTTCTATGATCTGGTCATCGAAGTGGCGATCGTCAGGCCAGGACCGATCCAGGGTGAGATGGTCCATCCCTATCTCAAGCGACGCGAAGGCCGCGAGGAGGTCATCTATCCCAGCCCGCAACTGGAAGCCGTGCTCGGCAAGACATTGGGGGTTCCGCTGTTTCAGGAACAGGCGATGCGGGTGGCAATCGAATGCGCCGGCTTTTCTGCTGGCGAAGCCGATCAATTGCGCCGTGCAATGGCAACCTTCAAACATACAGGCGGGGTTTCCAAATTCGGTGAAAAGCTGATCGAAGGCATGGTGGCCAATGGCTATCCACGCGAATTTGCAATGCAAACCTTCAAGCAGCTTGAGGGCTTCGGCTCCTACGGCTTTCCGGAAAGCCATGCGGCGAGTTTCGCGCTCATCGCCTATGCCAGCAGCTGGATGAAATGCTGGCATCCCGATGTCTTCTGCGCCGCACTTTTGAACGCCCAACCGATGGGGTTTTACGCCCCGGCGCAGATTGTTCGGGACGCGCAATCCCATAATGTCGAGGTTCGTCCCGTCTGTATCAATGCGTCCCGCTGGGATTGTACCTTAGAGGCGCGCAACCCCGATGACGGCCGGCTGGCCGTTCGGTTGGGCCTGCGCATGGTGAAGGGATTGGGTAATGCCGATGCCGCGCGGCTGATTTCGGCGCGCGGTGATCGACCCTTTGCTTCGGTTGACGATCTCTGGCATCGCGCGGCAGTTGGTGTGGAAACGCTCAATGAACTGGCCAAGGCCGATGCTTTCAAACCCTCGCTCGGCCTGCAAAGACGGGAAGTCTTCTGGGCCATGAAGGCGCTCAGGGATGAGCCATTGCCGTTATTTTCTGCTGTTAGAAACCGGGAGCTGGCAACATCAGGCCAGACATTCCGGCAACAGAACGGGTTCAAAGAACAAATCGAGCCCAAGGTCAAGCTGGCGCCCATGACCGCCGGCAGCGAGGTGGTCGCCGATTACGGCCATACCGGTCTCACCTTGCGCCAGCATCCGTTAAGTTTTCTGCGCTCCGAGCTTGCAGATCGTGGCGTGGTGAGTTGCGCCAGAGCGACCGCCATGGGTGATCGCCACTGGGTCGACATTGCAGGGCTTGTGCTTGTGCGGCAGCGACCGGGATCCGCAAAAGGGGTCATGTTCGTGACGATTGAGGATGAAACCGCTGTTGCCAATCTCGTGATATGGACCAAAACATTCGAAAAGTTCCCTCGAATTATATTGGGGGCAAATATGATGGGTGTGCGTGGCCGCGTGCAACGAGAAGGCGAGGTCGTTCATATCGTCGTCCACCACTTGACCGATCTGTCACACGAACTCGCCAGCATCGGCTCACGTGAGTGTCGGTTTCCCCTCCCCCATGGCAGGGGCGATGAGTTTCACCATGGATCCCCGACACCCGATCCGCGCGGCCTGCCCAAGCCACGCAATATGCCGGACCCCTACCTGCATCTTGACGAGATCGCAATGAAGACACGAAATTTCCGCTAGAATAGCTGACTGCGAAGATCTTCGCAAAAGCCAGGCCTGCCCATAGCGAGACCCGCCCTCGGCCATGATGTTCTCTCACCCTCGAAATGGTCCGCTAGCGTACCAACGCCCCTTGCTCCAGACTGCTTGGTGCAGCAAAACCGCTGTATTCTGCACCATCAGACCTGCTCAAAGCCGTTTTCGCGCGCGCGCTTAATGATGTCTGGTGATGAAGGCTAAAACCTGCATGCACCCCCTCTTGTTTAGCGCTCACTTTCGTGCTTTCTGGTTGTCGGGTTTCGGCGATTGCAACCAGCCTGTCACCGACAGAGCCATTGGTTGCCGCGCTTGATTGGGCGTGTCTCGGAAGAGGCATCTCGCATGATGAGGGTCATGCGAAGAAAAATTTGGGGCTGGGATGAAATCTTCTGTTTATTGGATGCGTCGCAGCCTTGCGACGCGAAGCGCGACACTCCTTGCAACCACCGCGCTGACTGCCATTCTCGCAATGAACACATTACCGGCTTCTGCCCAGCTTGCCTGGGACGGCATCAACACCACTTCGGGTGCGGATGGCGGCGCCGGCACCTGGTCCGCGGGTTCGGCAACCAACTGGGTCGATGCCAATGGCAATAATGTTGCCTGGATCAATGGCAGCCATGCGGTGTTCGGCGATTTCACGGGTGCTTCCGGCGCAGTACAGGTCGTGGGCAATGTGGCGGCGAGTTCTCTGACCTTCAACCGCACCAGCTTTCCCGGCTATAATATTTATGGCGGGACCGTGATGGGCGTGGGGGCAGCCGGTACTGAGCTGTTTAGCGACGGATCGCTCGACGTCTCGGCAAATCTTGCGGGCGGCGACTGGATAAAGACCGGAACCGGGATTATCCGCTTTCTTTCTGCCAACAGCCATACTGGCACCACCTATATCAACCAGGGTGCCATCGCAATCAGCAATGCCAACGCATTGGGAAGCGCTGCGGGGGGCACCGTTGTTGCATCCGGCGCGGCCTTGATCTTCAACGGGAATTTCACCGTCGCCAATGAAGCCCTGACCCTTTCGGGCACCGGTCTGGGAAGCGGGGCGCTGACAAACAATGTGTCAAAATCGGTCTGGGGCGGTTCGGTCACATTGGCGGCTGACACGATGATTGGTGCTTCCGGCGCCGACCAGAGCCTGTCGCTGACGGGCGCAGTCGACAGTGGCGGCCATACGCTTACCTTCAATATTGGTTCCAACGCCAACGGACTGATCTCCGGCATCATGTCGGGCACAGGCGGGCTGACCAAAGGCAGCGCCGGAACATTGACCCTGAGCGGCGTCAACAGCTTTACCGGCGCCACGACAATTCTTGGTGGCTCGCTCGTCATGGGCGCACAAGATGCCCTGGCAACATCCTCAACAGTCCAGCTCGCAAACGGCACCTGGGATCTCAAGGGTTTCAATCAGACGGTCAAGGGACTGTCCAGCAACAACAGTTCGGCCAGTGTAGCGCTCGGTTCAGCCGCTCTCACGGTCAACAATGCCGGTAATTTCACCTACTATGGCGACATTACCGGAACGGGAAGCCTCACAAAGTCAGGTGCCGGAACTTTGACACTGGGCGGTGTGACAAGTTACACAGGCGCAACCGCGATCAATGGCGGTATTTTGCGAACCGGCGTTGCAAACGCTCTTACCCAATCGACAGGCATCGCGCTCAACGGCGGCACCTTCGATTTGTCCGGCTACAATCAGACAGTCGGCGCCCTGAATGGCGGCACCGGAGCCAGCGTGACTTTGGGATCTGCCATGCTGACCGTTGACACCGCCACAAACAATAGTTTCTGGGGAAGCATTTCCGGTGGGGGCGGTCTGACAAAAGCCGGTTCCGGCCTATTGGATCTGCGTTCTGCGAACAGCTATTCAGGCGCAACCGCTGTGACTGGCGGCACGCTGAGAGTAGGCCCGGGCGCTTCCCTCGCCAATTCTTCAGCCATCTCGATCAGCAATGGCGGCACTCTCAGTTTGACGGCAGCCAATGCGCTCTCCTCCAACGCTGCCGTCAGCCTGACAGGTAACGGATCCCAGCTTGGACTCGCCGCCGATCAGCAGATCGGTTCCCTTGCCGGCACGGCGGGCACGTCGATCTATGTCGACCCAGGGGTGACACTGACGACCGGAACCAGCAATACCAGCTCGATTTTTTCTGGCAATATCGGCAGCAATGGCGAGGGAAATCTCGTCAAGCTCGGCAGCGGCGGCCTGACCTTGTCCGCTACCAACAATTATAGCGGCACCACCACTGTTCAGGCTGGCTCGCTGATCGTCAACGGCTCCATTGCCGCTTCCTCCCTGACCACAGTCCAAGCCGGTGCCGCCTTGGGTGGCGGCGGCCGCGTGGGAGCGACCACGATCAAAGACGGCGGCACACTTGCCGCCGGCGCACCGGTCGGTACATTGCACATTGATGGAAACCTGACACTCGATCAGGGAAGTCAGATCGCCTATGAGGCGGGTGCGCCGGGCGTGGACTATTCGACGCCCGGGACATCCGATAGTCTTTCGGTCACCGGAAATCTCACACTGAACGGCGCCAAGCTCAACGTCACCGACGCGGGTGGATTTGGCCCCGGGCTTTATCGCATCTTCGATTACACCGGCACGTGTGTGGACGCTCCCTCGAATGCAAGCAAAATCTTCACTCATTCTTGAACATTGGTCGGGTGCTGACGTGTGTCCGGCCTCTCGTTGCGACCTTATCATGTCGCGGGCCCATATGGGAGTTCGCAGATCAGGTCCAACACGCTCACGCGCACTCAAGGTGCCGTCCGGCAGAACTGGTTTTCCTAATCCCGTCTCGTGACCGTTTGTCCATATCCTTCGTTCGACCTGCCTACACTCGCAATGGCAGATGAGAAACCCTCTCCGCCAGAGCCGATCTATGCTGCCAACCTCTTTTCCTCGTAGCAACCTCCGTTTGTCATAAGCGCCCACGCAATGCGCCCCATTCGGTTTGCGAGTGCCACCGTAATCAGCATAGGCGGCTTTTTGCCGATCATGCGCGACAACCAGGAATCTTCAACCGCGCCGCGCCTTGACGCCCAGCGAACAACGGCTGATGCGCCAATGATCAACAGTCGTCGAAGATCTCGCTGCCCCATCTTCGAGGTCTTGCCAAGGCGGGCTTTGCCGCCTGACGAATGCTGTCGCGGTGTCAAACCCATCCACGCGGAGAAATCTCGACCTCGTGTAAATGTCTCAGCTGGCGGCGCTAAAGCTTCGAGCGCTGTTGCGATGACAGGACCAACCCCGGGAATGCTCATGAGCCGCTTGGCAACATCATCGTGCCGAGCCCTTCGACCAATCTCCAGATCAAGCTCTCGAACCTTATCGATGAGAGCCCGCAATGTTGAAATCAGTGCCAGGCAAGGCGCACGTGCCGCATCCGTCAGGCTCGAGCTATCGTCTTCGACGTAGCTGATCAGAATACCGACGTGCGAAGGGCCTTGTGGAACAGTAACTCCGAACTCTGCCATAAGTCCGCGCAGAGCATTGATGATTTGGGTCTTCTGTCGCACCAGAAGGTCACGTACCTTGAACACTGTCGCCGCGGCCTGCTTTTCTTCGCTTTTGACTGCTACAAAACGCATAGTCGGTCGCATTGCGGCTTCGCAGATGGCTTCCGCATCAGCCGCATCGTTCTTCTGTCGTTTCACAAAAGGCTTGACGTAGATTGGTGCGATCAACTTTACTCGATGCCCGAGACGGGCAATCTCGCGGCCCCAATAGTGGCTTCCGGCACATGCTTCCATAGCCACGATGCAAGGATCAACATCCGAGAGAAAGGCAAGCAACTTCTTGCTTGAAATTTTTCGACGAAACAGAACGGCCCCATCAGCACTGGCACCGTGAACTTGAATTATGCTCTTGGCCAAATCCAGGCCGATTATGCTAATTTTTTCCATGGTCGCTCTCCCTACGAATGGTTCCAACGCAACCATCTTGGCACAAAGATGCCGTTGAGTGGGAGCGTCCACCCCATCGCTCACAACCACCAATGGCGGCTTGTCAATCAACCAGGCGCCGGCCGGAGCGCCCCTCACCATTCAAATTCTGACCGCAGACAAGCAGATCAATCTCATCAATGTCGGCAATCAGACGCTTGGGTTCTGGAATGCCGACGGCACTGCAAGCGCCAGCCAATTGGGCGGTGGAAGCGGAACCTGGTCGGTGGTCTCCCCGGTCTGGACCGATGAAAGCGGTAGTCTGACCGCTCCGATGCAGCCACAGCCAGGCTTTGCCATATTCGGTGGCAATGCCGGGACCGTGACAATCAACAACAGCGCCGGATCCGTCCAGGCGACAGGCATGCAGTTCGCCTCCGATGGATACCGGATGACCGGCGATGCCTTGACGCTCATCGCAGATGCAGATCATCCGGCACCTGTGGAAATAAGAGTGGGCGACGGCAGTGCGTCAAGCGGATCCTATGTCACAAGCATCGACAATGTAATCACCGGCAGCGACGGGCTCAACAAGACCGGCGCCGGAACGCTTGTGCTAAACGGATCCAATCTCTATTCCGGCGGCACAACATTGTCGGCAGGCAGGCTTTCCGTGTCCTCTGACGCAAATCTCGGCGCAGTCAATGGCGGCCTGACCTTTGCGGGAGGCGTCCTCGAACTTGGTTCCTCGTTCGATCTTGCAACCGCGCGCTCCGTGCAACTGACCGCAGCGGGTGGAACAATCGACACCAATGGTTTCAATTCGACCCTGCGTCGCGAGATCACCGGCAATGGCGATCTGATCAAAGCTGGCACCGGCACGCTGACACTCAATGGCATGAACAGCTTCACCGGCAAGACCCGGATCGATGCAGGCGGAACGCTGGCTCTGGCGGGTCAGGGCCGGATCAATAGCTCCAGTGGTGTCGAAGTCAATGGTACGCTTGACATCTCAGCCGCCGCAGCCGCGCAGATCAAGACATTGTCTGGCAATGGATCGGTTGTTCTGGGCTCCAATTATCTAAGCATAGCACAGGCCGCAGGCGTCTTTTCGGGCGCAGTCACCGGGACTGGCGGCGTCATGGTGACCGGCGGCAGCCAGGTTCTGTCCGGCAACAGCAGCTTCTCGGGCACATTGGGGATCTCCGAGGGAGCTACGGTTCGCATCGGCGATGGCGGCAGCGCGGGATCAATCACCGGCGACATCAACAATTGGGGCATGTTGGTATTCGACCGCTCTGACGCTCTGACCTATGGCGGGACGATCACGGGTGGCAAAGGCACGCTCGGCATCAGCGGTGGCGGGACATTGACGCTGACAGGCGCCAATAGTTACAATGCCAACACCATTATCGACCAGGCGACATTGATGATCGGCAATGGTGGAACAGGCGGACGTCTGGGCTACGGTGATACCATATTTGCTGGTACCAGCGCCCTGGTGTTCAATCGCAGCAACAGCTACGCCTATCGGGGAGCGCTAATTGGCGACGGCACGCTCCGGCAGATCGGCAGCGGCACCACCATCCTTGCCGGCGATCTGACGCGATTTGCCGGAAACACCGAGGTTTCAGGCGGTACATTGCAGCTCGAGAGCCTGCCAGGCGGCGATATGACGGTTGCAAACACCGCAACAATCGATTTCGCTCTGCTCAAGGATGCAGTCTTTCAAGGCGCAGTGACGGGCAATGGCCAGTTGCTCAAATCGACGAATTCCGTGTTGACACTCTCCGGCGACAATAACGGTTTCACAGGCCAGACAAAGGTTAATGCCGGCACGCTTGTCATTACCGGATCATTTGGCGGCGACTACAGTGTCGGAAACGGCGCAGTGCTGATTGCTGACGGCAACATGAAGGGTGGCCTCACCGTAACAGCCGGCGGTCTACTGGGCGGAACTGGTGTCCTGGGCGATCTGACAATCGAAACGGGCGGCGTGCATGCGCCGGGTCATTCGCCTGGTACCCAGACCATCGTGGGCGACTATATCAACCATGGCACTTTGCTGGTGGATGTCACACCTGATGTCTCCGACAGGCTGGTGGTTACCGGTGGGGTCGATATTTCAGGCGCAACACTCAGCCTGTTGCTGTCGCCGGCCACAGCCGAGAGCTGGAACCCACTCAACGGCCCTTACACGCTCATCGCAAATCAGGGCAGTGATGCCGTTTTGGGGCGTTTTGCCTCGGTGAGCAAAAACCTGGTCTTCCTTAATGAGACCCTCGATTATGCGGGCGGTGATGGCAATGATGTGACCTTGCAGCTCAACCGCAATGATGTCGGCTTCGACGATGTCGCCGCGACACGCAACCAACGCAGCACGGCACGGGCGATTGCATCGCTGGCTTCCGGAAACGCGGTCTGGAACACCATCGCCTTGCAGCCCGACGATCAATCGGCACGGGCAGCCTTTGACGCGCTTTCAGGCGAAATTCATGCCTCGGCGAAATCGGGCCTGATCAATGACAGCCATATCCTGCGCGATGCCATCAATGATCGACTGCGCGCGGCTTTTGCCACCGCTGAAGTAAAAACCTCCTCCGCATCGACCGCCAATCTCGCGGCATGGGGCCAGGCACTTGGCTCCTGGGGGCGTTTCAACGGCAATGACAATGCGGCCGCCTTCGACACTTCAACTGGCGGCTTCGTGACCGGCTTAGATACACAGCTTGGCGACACATCCCGCCTCGGACTGGTCGCCGGATACAGCCATTTGAGCATGCATGCCAAAGACCGCAGCTCGTCGGCTTCCGCACAGAGCTTGCATCTTGGCCTTTATGGCGGCAGCCAATTTGATGCGATCAGCCTGCGTGCCGGAGCGGCCTACAGCTTCAATGCGCTTGAGACGAACCGCTATGTGGGCATCCCAGGGCTTACTGACTTCCATGATGCCGATTATGATGCATCAACCTTGCAGCTTTTCGGCGAACTGGGCTACCGCATCGATACCGACCTTGCCGTGTTCGAACCCTTCGCCAATCTCGCTTATGTCAATCTACATACCGATGGCTTCAGCGAGACCGGCGGGGCGGCTGCGCTTTCAGCAGGCAGCAATTCAACCCAAACCACCTTCACGACGATCGGCTTGCGCAGCTCGAGCACCTTCACGCTCAATCATCTCACAGCCAATGTGAATGGCATGGTCGGCTGGCGTCATGCCTATGGTGACCTCGACCCGGTTACCCGCCTTTCTTTTGAAGGATCAGACAGTTTCCAGATGACGGGCGTGGCGATCGGCAAAAACGCGGCTGTGGTTGAATTGGGCGTCGATTTTAATCTCGCCCCCAATACAACATTGGGCGCTGCCTATCGGGGTCAGTTCCTGGAAGGCGCCATCGAGAACGGCTTTAACACCAAACTCGCTGTCAAATTCTAGCAGGACAATCATCAGGCGGCGATGACAATTGCCGCCTGATCTGAGCGCGCTCCGATCGGCAGTCCCCTCTCCATGATACGCTGATCAACTGCAATGAACACCGCTAAAACACCGCCTATGTTTTGCCGGCTATATATTTCTCCGCAGGAATTGGTATACCCTCCGGATTGATGCTCTGTATTCTACGCACAACCACTGATTTCAGGACGTATAGCAGAGCCATGCCATCAACGCTTTCTCTCCATGATTATGATTTGACGCTTCGGGACATCAATGCCATCTGCCGCGAGGCCTTAAATCGCGACAGACTCAGCTTTGACAGCGATTTCTTTGCGCTCGGGGCCGATTCCCTGACCTTGGTGGAAATTCAGCTGCTGATCGAAGACAAGTTTGGCATTGCGGTCGACTGGCGTGATATATTGCGATGCCGCAGTGTCTCTTCGCTGGCTTATTTTCTCTGTTCACGAGACTATCAGGATGCGCAGCCGCATAAGCAGGCAGCATTTAACGGCGTGACATTCTGCTACCGTGTCATCGGTTCCCTCAACGCCAACAGCGTGCCCAAGCTGATCATCGGCGGCGGCTTTCAGGACATGTATTCCCTGCCGCATCTCGAAAGCCTGCTTGCTTCAGACGGGCCGCTTATTTTCGTTGATGTGCCAGGGACCGGTGCTGCCGACGACATTCCGGAGAATGCCGGCTTTGCTTTCCTCGCGGCCTGCATCAATAAAATTCTCGAGATCGAGACCCTCGCAGAAATCGATTTGATCGGTATTTCCTATGGCGGATTGATCGCGCTTGAATTTTCATACCAGTGGCCAGAAAAAATTGCCCATATGATCCTGGTGGGGGTCGCTGAAACCCACCCGCTGGCCGTGAAAGCGAAGCTCGATCACGCGCTTAGCCTGCTGCGTTCGGGTGCCAGAGAACAGGCAGCCGTTGAAATTGTCGAAAGCCTGATGTGCATGGACGCAACAAAAGAAGTGCAACTGCGGGACGAACTCTACAAATTATTGAAAACCGCTTTGATGTCCTATGCTGAAATACAGCAATCCCGCTTCGAGGCGCTACGCAAACGAATGACAGAGCGAAAGCCTAGAACCGCCCCGGTCAAGCTTGACGCACCAACGCTGTTTGTGACCGGCGAACATGACAGCATCACTTTGGCAGAAGATATCGCGGCCTGCGCGGCGCTTTTTGAAACCGCCACCTTCTACACGATTACCGAGGCTGACCATCTCGTCTTCATCGAGAAACCAACCGAGCTGGCCGAGGTGATCATTCGCTTTGTCCATGGGATCGACTTCACCCAGGCGCCCTCTCTCAAGCAATACCACCGTCTCGATGAGGCAGCGCTGGCCTGATCGCAGCGCCGATCAAGAGCCGTTCAAGCGCCGTTCAAGCGCCGCAAAGCCCAAAGCCCCGTCAAGGCGCCAATGCGGCGCCTTGCAGACCGTCGCCAACGTACTGCGTGCCGTCCAGGAATTCACCTAGGAGTTCACTTAAGATTTCACCGGGAAATTATCCCTCGCATTCGAACCGAATCCGGCGCCCTCCTGTGACGGAGAATTTCGGTCTTGACTAAAGGGGCGCTGAAAGCCGATGGGACACGTTCTTGACCACCGTATAGTGGTGCAGCCCTTCCGCACCGCCTTCACGGCCAAGTCCGCTCTCCTTCACACCGCCAAAGGGCGCTTCCGCGACAGAGGCTTCAAGCGTGTTGATCGAAACATTTCCCGCTTCAAGGCCCGACATCAGTCGATCGACATTATCCGCAGAGCGCGCAAAGCCATAAGCCGCCAGACCAAAAGGCAGCGCATTGGCCTTGGCAATGGCTGTCTCAACGCAAGCAACAGGGTTAATCAGAGCCAGCGGGCCAAACGGCTCCTCCGACATCGCGCGCGCATCATCGGGCAGTTCCGCCAAGGCTGTCGGCGCAAAGAAATATCCATTGCTGTTCAGCCGCTCGCCACCAAACAACAGTTTCGCCCCCCTCACCTTCGCATCCTCGACCAGCATTGCCAAAGCTTCCAGGCGGCGCGCATTGGCAACCGGCCCCATATCGATACCTTCCACCATTCCATTGCCGACGCGGATCGATTGCGCCGTTTCAACAAAGGCTGCGGTAAAACGCTCATAAAGCGCTTCGTGAACAAAGAAGCGGGTTGGTGAGGTGCAGACCTGACCGGAATTGCGATATTTTCGGCGTGCCGATATAATGCCGGCTGCCACCGGATCCGCATCCTCGCAGACAATTACCGGCGCGTGGCCGCCAAGCTCCATCAAGGCAGGCTTCATGTGCCGCGCCGCCATCTCCGTCAGATGCTTGCCGACGCTCGTCGATCCGGTAAAGGCAATTGCCCGGATTTCCGGGCGTGGGATCAGGAAACCGGAAATATCGGCCGGAATCCCGAAGACCAGATTAAGCACGCCGGCAGGCAAACCGGCATCCACCAGCGCCCGGGCAACATGAACCACCGCGGTTGGCGTTTCCTCCGAGGCTTTCAACACCACAGAGCAACCAGCAGCCAGCGCCCCGGCAATCTTGCGCGCCGGCTGGCTCATCGGAAAATTCCACGGCGCGAACGCCGCTACCGGACCGATCGGTTCATGCAGCACGATATAGCGAATGCCCGGGGCGCTCGGCACGACCCGTCCATAAAAGCGCACACATTCACCGGCATCCCACTCGAAGAACTCACAGCCTCGTATCACCTCAAGTCTTGCCTCACTCAGTGGCTTTCCATTCTCCAAGGTAATCGAACGGGCGATCTCTTCCTGCCGGTCACGCATCAGCGAGGCCGCCTTGAGGAGGACGGCAGCGCGCGCCGCAGGTGCCGTGTTCTTCCAGAGCTGGTAACCACTCCAGGCCGCCGCAACCGCTGCATCAAGATCCGCAGGCTCGGCAATGGCGACCCTGCCGATCTCGCTCTCGTCGGCCGGATTGATGATAGGAAGCGTGTTGTTGGTCTTGCGCCATTCGCCGCCTATGAAAAGCTGCACCTCGGTTTTTTGCATCACAAAGCCTCTGCGATCTAGAAATTCGGGCCCAGCCCGGATCAGTCATTGCGAAAGAATGCGTCGCTTTAATTCATGCGACAATCCACGTTAAATCCATATATCCATGACATTATTCTCATGAATTGATCAGCGGCTTGAATGGTTTTGTGCAACCGCCGGCAATCACCGCAGGTTGCGGTGTCGCTGCAGACCCCATTTCAGAAACCGTGTCAGCCGATCGCGCGAATGCCCGCAAGCAGCGCTTGCGAAAGCTCTGTTTCTGGCGAACACCAATCCAACAGAATATCGTAGTGGTTGCGGTTCGCGACCTCGATCTGTCTCACCACCCCGCCAGCTTCTGCCCAACAAGCGGCAAAGGCGCGCGACTGCCGCGTGAAGCCCTCTGCCTCCTGTTGCGACCACGCCACGGTGATCGGGCAGCCCCGTTGCGGAATGTGGCGAATTGGACTGAGTGCATCAATATCGGCAGGACCAAGCCTCAGCCATTGTTGCGGAAATGTTGCGGCCAGCGGCGCCAGTTCAAACAGGCCACTGACGGGCATGCCAAATTTGACGATATCGGCTGGAAGCCGAAAATCATCCTGCCATCCTTCAGCCAACAACGCCGCCGCAAGATGACCACCCGCTGAACTGCCGCCGACCGTGATGCGCTCTCGATCAAGTTGAAATTGCTGCGCGTTGCGCCAGACAAAGCCCAGCGCAGCCCGCACCTCACGGGTTATTTCTGCAAGACTGACATCGGGCGCCAGCCGATAGTCAACCACGACGGTCGCGATGCCTTCGGCCGCCAGCATGCCGGCCATCATCGCGGAATCCTCCTTGCCGAGCGCCCGCCAATAGCCGCCATGGATGAACAGGAACACCGGCAGCAATCCTTGCGAGCCCGGGGGAGCGAAAATATCAATCCGCTGTCCGCTCTCCTCATCATAGACCACATCAAAATGTCGGCCCCAGCGCTCACGCTGCGCAATGCTTTCTGCGCGATAAAGCTGCATCTGCGCCGCAAATTCCGCCGCCGAAACGGTTGCCTTGGCATTATAGTCGCGCTCAAGGCGTGCCGGATCGATACCGGCTTCTGAAGACAAAGCGCTCATGCGTATACATCCTTGGTCATGCTCTATCTTTCCTCACATCACCAGGGATCCGACCCGGTTTTCAATCAGTCGAACAAGGCTGAGCGCTGTCATTTCCGAGGATTTGGGGTTGGTCCTGAGTGGCGCATTTTCAAAGCGCAGCTGCATGGTTCCAAATGCACCCTCGGCAAAGATCTCATGCAGGTTGCTCTCGGCATCAGGGTCCGCCACCAATGTGACCTGGGTCTGATCAAGGCCAATTCCCGCAAGTGCGGTGATTACTGCGACATTGGCATTCTGCGGAAAGGCATCGGCCGTGTCGCGGGCGCTGGCGCTGAAAATCACTGTGGGCTCGGTGATCCGCTCAAGGTCAATCAATTGCGCGGCACGGGTGCCGTGCCATGCCATTGCCGGCTTGGTGATCCGGTGTTCGACCCGATCAACGGCCAGTCTGGATGCGGCGGCGAGCGCATCAATACCGCCAAGCGCGCCGGGCGGAATGATCAGCTTGCAGCCTTTCTGCGCAGCCAGTGCCTGCAGCTCTTCAAGGCGCCCCGCCTCGACAAATGCAGATGTCGACGACACCGCGAAATCCATGCCGTGCGAAAGTGCCGCCATGCCATAGGGAATAACACTCGAGCGACCCGCCATTTCGATCACCAGGCTCGCTTGCGTCGCGGCAAGGTCTTGTGGATCATCAATCAGCAGAGCGCCGTCCGGCAGCCCCTCCCGTGACCGCGAGCGGTCGCGCACGGCGACCGCAACGATATCAACCGGGCATTTGCGCTTAAGAAGAAGGCCGGCGACCCGGCTGCCAATGGCGCCCCAGCCGATCAGTGCAATTCTTTCAGATCCCGACATAGCCCTGCACCTTGTCATGCTCACGCTCCAGATCGGCACCACTGCCCTGCCAGACCGTCCGTCCCTTCTCAACGATATAATGGCGATCGGCCAACCGCTTTAACACCGCAATATTCTTGTCGATCAACAGGATCGACTGCCCCATCTCACGCAAGCGCATGATGCAATGCCAGATCTCGGTGCGGATCACCGGTGCAAGTCCCTCGGTCGCTTCGTCCAGGATCAGCAATTGCGGATTGGTCATCAAGGCGCGTCCGATTGCCAGCATCTGCTGTTCGCCACCCGACAGGGTCCCGGCGGTCTGGCTGGCCCGCTCCTGCATGCGCGGAAACAGCGCGTAGACCTTCTGCAGATCCCAGGGAGACGCGCGCTTGCTGCGATTGGATGCAGTGGCAACGAGATTCTCCCGTACCGTCAGGGTGGGAAAGATCTGCCGACCCTCCGGAACAAGGCCCACACCAAGCCGGGCGACTTTTTCCGGCCTGTAGCGCGTCGTATCGCGACCGGCTATCTCAACGCTGCCGCCCGTCGCTTCGAGCAGTCCCATCATTGTCCGTATCGTCGTGGTCTTGCCCATGCCATTGCGACCCATCAGGGTGACCAGTTCGCCCTCTTTCACTTCCAAACAGACATCATGCAGAACCTTTGAATGCCCATACCCAGCCTGAAGTCCCTGAATTTTCAGCACAGCTGTTCCTCCCCGCCAAGATAGGCATCCCGCACAGCCTGGCTTGACCTTATATCCTCCACCGTGCCCGTCAGAATGACACGCCCGTAGACCAGCACTGAAATGCGATCCGCGAGTGCGAACACCGCCTCCATGTCATGTTCCACAAGCAACATCGTTACCTTGCCGCGCAAGCCGTTGAGCAATTCGATCATCTCCCGACTTTCCGCGGCCCCCAGTCCCGCCATTGGTTCGTCCAGCAGCAGGAGTTTCGGATTGAGAGCCAAAGCCATCAGCAATTCCAGCTGCTTGCGCCCGCCACTCGACAGATTTCCGGCGCATTTGTCGGCATGATTGGCCAGCCGGCTTCCGGCGAGTATCTCCTCAACCGCGTGCCAGATTGACCTGCGCCCTTTCAAACGGTCGAAGATCTGGAAATTATGCCCTTCGCGCATCTGAACCGCCAGCGCGATATTCTCACGCACACTCATCTCGTCAAGCAGCGTGCTGATCTGGAAGGTGCGACCCAGACCGCGCGCGACACGTCTGGCCGCGCTCAATTGTGTGATGTCTTCACCCATCAGGCGGATCGAACCGGAACTGGGGGCGAGTTCGCCGCACAATTGATTGATGATCGTGGATTTTCCCGCACCATTGGGACCGATCAGCGCATGAATATGGCCCTGCTCCACGTCGAGGGTGACATGATCGGTCGCAACAAGCCCGGCAAAGCGCTTGACCAGATCACGAACTTCAAGAAGTTTGCTCATGTCCGCACCTCGACCTTGCGCAGTCGTGACGACCAATGCCGAATTCTCAGCCAGGCGCCGACAATCCCACCTTTTGTCCCCATCACCACAAGCAGAAGAACAAGGCCCATCGCAAGCTGCCAATGCTCGGTCCAGGAGGCAAGATAGGTCTGAAGAATGAGGAAGGCTGCCGCGCCCCAGAGCGGACCAAAGAAACTGCCTACCCCTCCCAGAATAACCATCACCATCAATTCCCCTGACTTGGTCCAGTGCAATGTGTCCGGGCTCGCAAAACGCATGAAGATGGTCAGCAGCGCGCCAGCGAGACCAGCGCCCATTCCAGCCAGGACAAAACCGTAGAGTTTGTAGCGATAGGTTTCGATCCCCATGGCGGTCATCCGTCTTTCACTCTGCCTTATGCCGGAAAGCACCGCGCCATAGGAGGAATGCACGACGCGCCAGAGAAAGCTGAGATAGAGGATCATCGAGACAAGGATGACATAATACATAGTTGTCTTGTCCCGCAGGCTAATGCCGAACAGATCATTGGCCTGGCGCACGATGATGCCGTCTTCGCCACCATAGGTCTTCAGTGAAACGAACAGGAAAAACAGCATCTGCGCGAAGGCCAGAGTTATCATGATGAATTGCACACCCGATGTGCGCAAGGCCAGAGCGCCGATGAACAGCGCAGCGATCCCCGAAACCAGCACCGCTGCCGCAACCGTTATCGGAAACTGATCGGAGCCGGGGATGAACCCGAAAAGCAGGGTGTCCTCAGCATGGTGGAAATAGAGAATACCCACAACATAAGACCCGATGCCGAAAAAAGCCGCGTGACCAAACGAAACCATCCCACCATAGCCGAGGATCAGGTTGAGACTTGCAGCGGCAATCGCGTAGATCATGATGCGGGCGACAAGGCTTGTGGCGGCATTCTGCCCCAAGGCGTCGGCCGCCAACGGAAACAACGCCAGCAAGCCACAGCCAGCAACAATGAGCAGCATACGATAAGACATGATCTATCCTCCCACCGGAAACAGGCCTTTTGGGCGGAACAGCAGAACGATGGCCATCAAAAGATAGATTCCCATCGAGGCAATTCCCACGCCCAAGGCATCGGCTTGCGCGGCAGCCATCACATTGCGCAGGATACCAGGCAGGAACGCGCGCAGACAGGTATCGATGATCCCCAGTGAAATGCCGGCGATGAAAGCGCCTTTGATTGAACCCACCCCGCCGATGACCACCACGACAAAAGTTGCAAGCAGGATCTGCTCTCCCATCCCGACCTGAACGGCAAGGATCGGACCGGTCATGAAGCCGGCAAGCCCGGCAAATGCCGCACCGAGTGCAAAGACCAGCGTGTAAAGCAGTCTGATATCAATACCCAATGCCCGCACCATATCCCGGTTTGTAGAGCCTGCGCGCACCAGCATGCCGATACGGGTCCTGTTGATGAAAAGATAAAGTCCGACTGCGACCAGCAGACCCGCGGCAATGATCATCAGCCTGAAAGGCGGGTAACTCAGCCCCTCAAACAGCTCAACTGGCTGCGAGAGCGATGCGGGCAGCTGCGTGAAGACCGGCTGCCGCCCAAAAGTGAGAACGGTCAACTCATTGAAGATCAGGATCAGCGAGAAGGTCGCCAGCACCTGATCAAGATGATCGCGCTGATAAAGCTTCCGCATGATACCAAGTTCGATGGCAATACCCACCACCATGGCGGCGAGAATTGCCACTGGCAGCCCCAGCCAGAACATTCCCGACTGAACCGCGACAAAGGTGCCGATGAAGGCACCGATCATATAAAGCGACCCATGTGCCAGGTTGATCACGCCCATGATTCCGAAGATCAGCGTTAACCCGGCGGCAAGAAGAAACAGCATGACTCCGTAAAGAAGGCCATTGAGAAGTTGTTCGACGATGAGTGTCATTATGGAAACTGACCTTCAAAACAGATAATAACTGGGTGGCGCGCAACCTGTGCGCGCCCGCAACCCGGCTCAGAGCTTGCAAGCCTGCGCGTAGGAATCACCGTAATTCTCAATCAGTTTCTTCTTGATCCTGGTTGTCGGATTGCCGTCCTCGCCAGCCACGACATCGACCAGATACCAATCCTGCAGCGGATGCTGGTTCGGTCCGAAAGCGAAGCTGCCCCGGACAGACTGGAAATCAGCCTTGCGCAATGCTGTGCGCAGCGCTTCGATATCATCAACCCCGCCCGTCTGCTTTAAGGCCGAGGCAATCAGACGGCCAGCATCATAACCTTGCGTCCCATAATAGGTCAGCGGCCGGTCGGGAAAGGCTGCTTTCCATTTTGTCACCAGCGCATGACTTGCGGCATTGTCGATATCCGGGCTCCAGTGACTGGTCGCCATCAAGCCGATTGCCGCCGCGCCCAGAGATTTGAGGATAACTGCGTCACTGGATGGCTCCGAGAGAACCATCGGCACCTTGCCCAACAAACCGGCTTGCTGATATTGCCGCATGAATGCGATGCCCATACCGCCCGGATGCGACTGGAAAACCACGTCTGGATTGGCCGCGCGGATCTGCGCCATTTCTGCCGAATAATCGGTCTGATCAAGCTGGGTGTAGATTTCGCCGGCGATCTCGCCCTTGAAGCCGCGCTTGAAACCGGCGAGCGCATCCTTGCCCGCCTGATAATTGGGCGCCAGAATGAAGGCCCGCTTGAACCCCTCCTGCTCGGCGGCGATCCCCGACGCCTCATGCAGCGCGTCATTCTGCCACGAAACCACGAAGTAATTCGCATTGCAGTCCTTGCCCGCCATATTGGAGGGAGCGGCGTTGGCGCTGATATAGATGCCATCATTATCGACAATATCGGGCACCGCTGCACCCAGCACATTGGAGAAAATGATCCCGGTGAACAGCTTGACCCCGTCTTCAGACATGAACCGTTCAGCGATTTGGCGTCCGTTTCCCGGCTTGGCGGCATCGTCCTCAACCTTGAGCTCGACTGCAACACCGCCCAGTTTGCCGCCCTCCTCGTCGATTGCAAGCTGCAGGCCGTCGCGAATATCCTGACCCAGATAACCGCCTGGGCCCGACAAGGTCGTTATCACACCGATCTTGACCGGTTCCGCAGCAGCGCTTGTCGCCAGCCCCGATAGAAGGCCGATCAGCAACAATTTGTCTTTCATCGCATTCCCCTTTGAATTTTTATTGCTTGTTCCCGGAAGGCGCCCGATCATTAGCCCGGGCGCTGGCGTTTCAAAGTGCCACCCAGCCCTCTGGCGGGTTCTTGCCGGGGTGGATGCTGCCGCAATGCGGGCAGGTCCGCAGTTTCTCGTCATTGTAGAAAGCAGCGTAAAGCGGGGGCAGATCATCCACGATGGATTCAAGATCGACCTCGGCGCGGTGCACCAGGCCACTGCACTCGAAACAATACCATTCTACAGCGTCAAGCGCGCCTTCGGGCCGCGCCGGCTCGATCACCAGTCCGATCGATCCCTCCTGCGGACGCTGCGGCGAGTGTCGGATATGGGCGGGCAGCAAGAATATATCGCCCTCGCGGATCGGCACATCATAAAACTCACCGGTCGCCGTGTCGTGCAGCTTCAGCAGCATGTCACCCTTGAGCTGGTAGAAGAATTCTTCGACCGGATCGTCATGATAATCCGTGCGCTTGTTGGGCCCGCCAACCACAGTGACCATCAACTCCGCATCCTTGAAGACCAGCTGGTTGCCGACCGGCGGCTTCAGCAGATGCTTGTGCTCATCAATCCATTTTTGAAAGTTAAATGCGGCTCGTCTTGTCATATTGTTCCCCTTTTCGGTTTGCTTTAGGAAAGTTTCAGATCACAGCGCTCAAACGCCTCCCGGATCACGCGTTTTTCGGCTTCGGTCAGTTCCAGCATTGGCGCACGCACCGGTCCACCCACCTGACCCAGCAATTCCTGCCAGTATTTCTGATGCGCTGTCGGCTTTTCCGCAGGTCGCGTCGACTTGAAGGCGTGACGCAGGCTGTCAAGGCTTTTGAACACCGCCCTTGCCTCATCGGCTTTGCCGGCAAAGGCAAGATCGGTGTAATCGCGCATGCGGCGGTCAGCACGGCTCTGCAATGTGTAGGGTGGCGACGAGCACAGATAGAGCTGCCAGCCCAGTTCCAGAATATTATCCAACCATTCCTCTTCCGATGCGGTGGAAACCAGAATGCGATCCCCGGCCAGTTGCGTGAGCTCGCGATACATCGCACGGGGAACCGAATATTTGATCGCTACCACCGTTTCAATGTCGGCCAGCCGATTGCATAATTGGGGGCTCATCAAATAGCCACTGTCGGGATGCGACCAGAGCGCAAGGCCGATATCCACACGCGAAGCGATGGTCTCATAGTAGCGCAGCAGCGTCTCGTCCTGGGCACGCAGGAAATGCAGTACCGGCGCATGGACAACAATATAATCTGCACCGCAGGCCTGTGCATGGCGAGCAAGGTCAATGACCACATCCATGTTTTGATCCGAGCAGGACATGATCGTCTGCGCCTTATCGCCCACCGCCGAAACCGCCAGCTCAAACATCCGCTTGCGCTCGTCCACCGACATCGCGAAAAACTCGCCCTGCTTTCCGGCAACGAAAAGCCCGTCAATGCCAAGATCATTGATCCAGTGATCGACATTGTTGCGAAAGCCCTCTTCATCGATCGCGCCTTGATCGGTAAAAGGCGTGTTTGCCGCAGCCCAGATTCCGCGCATGGTCGCGCGCGAATGGGTCTTGGCATTATGCCGGTCATACTTCATCGGAAATTCCTCGCTTCAGCACGGGTCACTCCAAACCCGCTTGTCTCTGATCGAGCCTGACTTTCTTTCATTCGGGAAGTATTGTAAGTAGAATATATTCATAAACAAAAACACATAAGTGATCGCATGCGACCCACACTGCGTCAGATTGAATGCTTCCAAGCCGTCGTCGAACTGGGAAATTTCTCCCGCGCCGCCGAGCGCGTGAAAACCACCCAGGCCAATCTTTCTCACACGATCCGCGATCTCGAGGCCGTGCTTGACGCACGACTTTTCGATCGTACGACCCGCCGGGTGAACCTGACCGAAGCCGGACGCGCCTTCGCGGTCGGCGCGCTGGCAGGACTTGCCGAAATCGACCGCGCCTCCGATAGTGTACGTGATCTTGGCAAGCTGCGGCGCGGTCAGGTCAGTATCGCAGCACCGCCGCTTCTATGCACCACGATCCTGCCGCAGCTGGTTCGTCGCGTGGCCGATGAACACCCCAATCTCGTGGTAAAGATCGAGGATGTCGGTCCGGAAATCGTGCTCGAACAAGTGAGAACAGGTCGGTGCGACTTGGGAGTGGGTACGTTTTCAGGTGAGGATTCCGATGTCGAAAGCCAGACGGCACTGCGCGACCAGCTGATGATCTTCGTATCGCCCCATCATGATTTTGCCGGCTATGATCACGTCACCTGGCCGCAACTCGATGATCAGCCACTGATCACCCTCACCCAGAAAAGCAATATCCGCCTGTTGACCGAAATGGGGTTCGAACAGGCAGGACTGTCGTTGAGGCCGCATATGGAAGTCAACCAGATCCATAGCGTGCTTTCACTGGTCGAGGTCAATGCCGGAATTGCCGTGCTGCCTGCCTATGCGTTCACTGCCCTGCGCGGTCGCGGCATTGTGGGACGCCCGCTCACAGAACCGGCGATCATACGCGAAGTACGCCTGATCACCCCGCGTGATCGCGAACAATCGGCGGCGACCGCTGCGGTGCGTTTGATCCTGCGCGACCTGCTGCGTCAGATGATCCCCGAACTCCCAGGAAGCGGAAAAAGCTGCTGACCTAAGCCCATTTATACTTGCCTCCTTTGTCGTTGCGGGATCAAATGACAAATTCGTTGTTTAGAATCAGCTGAAAAGGCGACTGCAACAACCAACCACGGGACGCCGATCGCCACGGCAGCAAGGGAATGCAGCCTCATGAAAACCTATCAAAAACTAGTATCAGCAGCCCTGATTGCGGTTGCGCTCAACAGCACGGCGATCACCGCGGTCTTTGCCAAGACGCTGATCTATTGTTCTGAGGCCTCTCCCGAAATGTTCGACGCCGCACAGACGACGTCCGGCGCTGTTTACGACGCTTCTGCGCGCAATCTTTCCAATGGGCTTGTCAAGATCAAGCGTGGCTTTACCGAGCTCGAGCCCGGTCTCGCAGAAAGCTGGGAGGTATCGGCCGACGGCAAGGAGTATAGTTTTCATCTGCGCAAGGGCGTGAAGTTTCACACCACCAGTTATTTCACGCCGACCCGCGATTTCGATGCCGATGATGTCATCTTCACCTTCGATCGCCAGGGCAACAAGGACAATCCCTATTATAATCAGGGGACCTGGCCGCAATTCGGTGCCTATTCCTTTCCCGCGCTGATCGACAGGATTGAGCGGGTCGACGATTACACTGTCAAATTTGTACTGACGCGGCCCGAAGCAACATTCATTCCCAGCCTGTCGCTGACATTTGCAGTCATTCAGTCCAAGGAATATGCCGACAAGCTGGTGGCCGAAAATCGCATCGCCGAGTTCAGCCAGCAACCGATCGGAACTGGGCCCTACCAGTTTGTTGCCTATCAGAAGGACAGTGCCATTCGTTACCAGGCCAATCCCAATTATTGGGCCGGCAAGCAAAAGATCGACAATCTCATTTTCGCCATCACCCCCGATGCGGCCGTGCGCCATCAAAAGCTCAGTACGGGTGAATGCCACGTCATCGCCGCTCCCAATCCCGCCGATATAGCGGAGATGAAGAAAGATCCGGCAATCGAAATGCAGAACAAGGAAGGGTTGAACCTCTCCTTCCTGGCCTATAATACCCAGCAAAAGCCATTTGACGACGTGCGGGTGCGAAAGGCGCTCAACATGGCCGTCAACAAGCCGGCCATTATCGACGCGGTTTATCTGGGCTCAGCGGTCGTCTCCGTCAATCCGCTGCCGCCCAGTGTCTGGGGCTATAACAAGACAGTCAAGGATGACGCTTACGATCCCGAACAGGCGCGCAAGCTGCTTGCCGAAGCCGGTGTCAATGATCTCAACATGAAGATATGGGCAATGCCGGTGCAGCGGCCCTATATGCCCAATGCACGCCGGGCGGCTGAATTGATTCAGGCCGATTTTGCCAAGGTCGGGGTCACTGCCGAAATCGTCACCTATGACTGGGGTGAGTATCTCAAGCGCTCGCTCGACAAAGACCGGGATGGTGCGGTCATGCTGGGCTGGACAGGCGGCATCGCTGATCCCGATAATTTTCTTGCCGCTCTGTTGAGCTGCCAGGCCGTCGGCAGCGCCAATCGCGCCAACTGGTGCGACCAGGATTTTGAAAAGCTGATCCAGGCCGCCAAACTGACAACCGACCAGGCTGAGCGCAGAAAGCTTTATGAACAGGCGCAGCTGGTGTTCAAGGAACAGGCGCCATGGCTGACCATCGCCCATCAGATCGTCGAACAGCCGGTCAGCAAGAAGGTCAAGAACTTCCGGATCGACCCATTCGGGGGCTATCTTTTCGAGGATGTCGACATCGAGGAATAGGCCCGCAGCGACGCGAACCACATATATTGCTGACAAGCGGTTGAAGCCACACCGCTTGTTTTTGAGCGCCCCGCCGCAGCCCGGCGACAATGACTGACATATGCCGAGACTTGAAAAATGGATATCGTTGAGCGCTTTCTAGCCTATACCCGCATCAACACCACCGCCGTGCCAAATGCGGATACCCTGCCCTCAAGCCAAGGGCAGCATATCCTTGCCCGCCTTCTCGCCAACGAGATGCGCGCGTTTGGCATGGAGGTCGAGGAGCGAGAGCATGCGATCGTTGTGGGCACATTGCCTGCCAATGTTGACCATAGCCAGATTGCAGAGTTTCCAACCATTGCCTGGGTTGCGCATCTTGATACCTCCGCCGAATACGCAACCGACACCCACGCGCATGTGGTCGATTATGCAGGTGGAGATATCCTGCTCAACAAGGCGACCGGCTCAGTGATCCGGCTTGAGGCCTTTCCTGAACTTCAGCACTATATTGGAGACAGGATCATCGTCACGGATGGCAGCAGTCTGCTGGGCGCAGACAACAAGTCAGCCATCGCCGAAATCATGCACGCCATGCAGGTCCTGACCGCGCATCCCGAGATCAAACACGGTATTGTCAAAGTGGTGTTCGTCCCCGACGAGGAAATTGGCCTGCTCGGCGCCAAGGCTCTTGACGTACCCTCCCTTCATGCCGATTTCGCCTATACGCTTGATTGCTGTGCGCGCGGGGAGATCGTCTATGAAAACTGGAACGCCGGTGAGTTTCACCTATCGTTCAAAGGCCAGCCCGCCCACCCGATGTCAGCCAAGGGCAAGCTGCGCAACGCCATCCTCTATGCTCAGCAATTCATGGCGATGATGCCAGCCGGTGAGCGTCCCGAATATACCGAGGGCACCGAAGGCTATTACTGGGTCAAGGCGATCCAGGGAACGGTTGCCGAAACAAAGCTCACTATCGATATCCGCGATTTTACAACCCAAGGCTACGAAACGCGCCGCGCATTCATCGAGAATCTGGCAGCGAGTTTCAACCGTCTGTATGGCGAAGGCAGCGTGCAGCTCCACTATAAGCCCGTCTACAGAAATGTCGCCGAGACGCTACGCGGCAACAATTATTATCCTGTGCAGATCGCGCTTGAGGCCATGAAAACGCTCGGCGTCGAGCCACGTCCTTTACCTATGCGCGGCGGCTATGATGGCGCGGTCTTATCGGAAAAAGGCCTGCCCTGCCCCAATCTGTTCTGCGGCGCGCATAATTTCCACTCCATCTATGAATTTCTTCCAGTTTCTTCGCTGCAGAAAGCGTCGGAAATGGTTGTCGAGATCATCAAGACAGCACGCAAACCCAGCGGCTCTGCCTGACGCAAAAAGGCAGCAGCGATCGACGGCTTGATGGCAAATTCAGCAAGGCCTGCAGACGCTTTCTGCGCTCAAACCCTTTGCCGCCCGTCAAGCGACCGAGCAACCGGCCATCACCCGCTTTTAGGCATGGCGTTGCAGTGTGCGGCGCCCAGCGCCATGGGGTTTGCCATACGTGGCACGCCTCGCTGCCTGCGCGCATAAGGCAATTTTTTTGGAATAATGAAAAAGCGAGGGATCGTTTCCGCGTCATGGGTGTTGTTATCAGCAATCCATTGTGAGGAATTTCAATGACCAACAACAAAACACCCTACGCGCTCGTGGCCGATGACGATGTCATTATCCGCATGGACGCTGTCGACATTCTGGAGACGGCCGGCTTTCGGGTCAAGGAGGCGAGCAATGTTGAAGAAGCATTGGAATTGCTCGAAGCTGACGCAGACCGTTTTCAATTGCTGTTCACCGATGTCCAGATGCCGCCCAGCGAATTGACCGGTTTTGACCTCGCCCGCCGCTGCTCTCAAGACTGGCCTCATATCGGAATACTCATTGCCTCCGGCATGGTTCAGCCAGAAGGGGACGAACTGCCAAAAGGTGCGGTCTTTGTGCGAAAACCTTTCAGCGCAAATGTGGTTTATGATCACCTGCAGACGATTTTGCCGGATGGCAAGAAGCCGGAGCCACTCAAGACGATGGCGCTATAGCACCATTAGCAGCCGATCTTCAGATATCTGCAGACGAAATCAAACGGAATAGCGGCGGGCGAGGGGACGAGTTCGATTGAATAACCTCTCGCCTCAACAGTCTTGCTTATATTGACAGCCTTCTCGACTTCAAAGGCCTTATCCTTATGCGGCTGGGACCAATGCTGAATTTCTGCCAGCGCGCGCGCCTTGGCGGTTTTGGCGTCGGGACAAACCAGCAACACGTTGCGATGCAACTCGCCAAATTCAGCGGGGTCATATCCACCCAGATTGATAAAGAATAGCTTGTTGTTATCCAAATTGTTGCGCCGCGGCACAATCTGGATGTCGTAACCGTCGAAATGGCGGATCTCTCCCCAGCAGTCCACATGCAGGCTTTTCGGATTGCCCCACCATTGCGACCGCAAATCATCATAGCAGTCCGAGGCGGTCTTTCCGACACAGAAGCGTATGTCGTGCAGCTCGACATTCGAACCGCCACAATCACCACCAATCTGGAACATGAACAATTTCATCGCGGAACCTCGCATCAGGAAATGTCTTCTGCTCAATCTAACGCAGATGGCGACAGAGGCAAATAAAAAACCGATTATCTTCATAGGCTTAGCGAGATTACATGAATTGCGCCGCCCCGCAGATTGCTTTCCATGTCAAGCATGTCCTAATATAGAGATCCGTAAAGCGGCAACTGATCATCAGTTCTCTTGCTTGCCAGATGTGAAAGAGATCTTGATGAACAATGATTATGCGTTCTTGAACGCAGACGGACAATCTGCGGATGAAATACGCCGCTTTGATTGGGACAGCAGCCCGCTGGGCGCACCATCGCAATGGCCGGCCGCGCTGAAGACAGCGGTGCAGATGATGCTGGCATCGCATTTTCCCAAGGCAATTGTCTGGGGTCCGCATTTCATCACAGTTTTCAATGATGCTTTCCGTCCTATCCTTGGTGCCAAGGAAAACTGCATGGGCAAGTCTTTCAGGGCTATCTGGGCAGAGGCATGGCCCGAAATTCAGCCCATCGTCGAGAAGGCCTATCAGGGCGAAGCAACCTTCATCGAGGATTTTCCGCTGGTGATCAATCGCTACGGATATCCTGAAGAATGCTATTTCACGTTCTGCTACAGCCCGATCCGGCTTGAAAGTGGTGATGTCGGGGGGATGATCGACACGGTTGTCGAAACCACCGGAAAGGTTGAGGCCGAAAAGCGCGCCTCGATCTTCAATTCGGAACTCGCCCACCGCATCAAGAACACCTTCAGCATCGTCAATTCCATTGCCAATCAGACTTTTGTCGATGCCGACACCGAGCAGCGCAGCAAATTCACCGAAAGGCTGCATGCCCTTAGCCAGGCACACGAGATCCTGCGCCTGCAGAACAATTCGCAGAGCTCCCTCTCGCAACTTATAGGCGGTATTGCCTCTGCTCTGGGCGTAGCCGAGAAAATGGATATTGAGGGCCCCGAGATTGCAATAGGCTCAAAGGGCGTCGCATCGATATCGCTTCTCATTCACGAATTGACGACCAATGCCATTAAATATGGTGCACTTTCAAAAGAAGGTGGCCGCGTGCAGATCAGGATGGAGATTGTGAAACTGGACGGTACCGAGACGCTGACCCTTTACTGGAAAGAAAGCGGCGGACCCCAGATCACGGCACCAAGTCGAAAGGGCTTTGGCACAAAGCTGATCCGAACCGGCTTGCTTGGAACCGGCGATGTCAACCTGCGTTACGAGACGACCGGGCTTGAGGCGGTTATGACTGCCCCTCTCTTCAAACTCCGAGCTGACACGGGAAAATCTTGATCGTCAAGCGATATTAAGACCGTCCTGGAACCAATTGCCCTTCCGGTGATTATCATCGCGTGCACGGGAAGGCTTGCTAGAACGGAACAACTAGATTGGCGAATGAAGAGGCGCGCTGCGCCCATTTAATGGGACAGCTATATAGTTTGCGCAACGTTCTCAGAAGGATCATTGCGCAGCTGGACGCTGATGCGAAAAAAGCACTTATATCCAGCATTTCCGATGATATTGTTATCCTACAACAGCAAGTTGAGGGGTTGGATGACGACAAATCGCGTGCCTTTGTGACAGGAGCGCTGGAGGAAAACAGACGAGTTGCCCTGTTGATGAAGTGATGAAAACTGAAAAACCACGGGCTTTCCCGTGGTTTTTGCTTTTGGCTGATGCGAGATATAGACCGCGGATAATCAAGCCAGTTTGTTTATCTGGCGTCGGCACCAGATCAGCTGTGAAACCGGTGAATGTGCTGAATTGCGATCATAAACTCCGCTCTCGCATCCTCTGGGCAGATCCCATCATCAAGGACGGCGATCAGTTTCTCAAGCGGCTTGAGCATCGCGGCCGTCATCTCGGCCGGCCATCGATCCAGAATGAAAGCGGCGGCTTCCTCGGCGCTCCTGATCTGATTGGTCACGCCATTGATTCCGGCGACCTCAATCGGCTTATCCCAAAATCTGTTCATTGGCTTTCCCTTCTCTTTTAAAACGAGAATGGCAGCGCTTTGTTCCGCGCTTTAGAGCTTCCGCCACCGTGAAACCGGCTATCAATCCAGGCAATTTTCAGCGGAGTTGACCTTGCAGGAGCGCCCTTGCTACAAAGCAGTGATCCTCGTTGGGGTTGCATCCCCTTGCGCTCTCAAGCTGTCAGCCAAAGATGCAACGCGACTTTGTCCAAACTGAGACCCAAGTTGCAGGGCAATGCAGAATGCGGCCAGCCTCTCAGAGCATGCTTTGCATGCCGTTGCGCGCCATGTAATGCCTGGTTGTTAATCGGAGGCTCCGGGTTGGCCCTTTAAGACCGATGTTAGAAACAGATTATTGATAGAATAGATATTTTTAGATGTTGAACTTTCCCACGCTCTCCAGCACCGCCTTTCCTGCATGCCTTCTGCGATTTGATTTCAATCGCGGGCGTCGCTTTTTGCAGTGCATCATTGCATGCAGCAGATGGTGTCGATGGACCCGTCGCTTCTTGAACCGGGACGCTCAGCCGGTCAGGGAATTGCCTCAGCAGATCCTTGCGAGAATGCGACGGCCTTGCACGCGGAACACTGCCAGCGCTGCAGGATCGACTTTTGTTGCCATTGTTTACGATCGGAAATAGCTTGACCACACGATCGGCATCCTTTCCACGATCATCGGTCCGTTTCGTCTGCTCCCCGGTTTCAAACCTTTCAAGCCAGAGATTATAAGAGACAATCATGCATGAGATCATCTGCCCCCATTGCAGCAAGGCTTTCAAGATTGATGAGGCAGGATATGCCGATATCCTAAAACAGGTCCGGGACACTGATTTCGAGGCGCAGTTGCATGAGCGGCTGGAACTGGCCGAACAGGACAAGCGCAACGCTGTTGAACTTGCGCAGGCAAGGGTCGCGCAGGAATTGCAGAAAGTCAGCTCAGCGAAAGATTCTGAAATCCAGCAGCTGCAGGCGAAGCTTGAAGCCGGCGAAGTTTCAGGAAAATTGGCGATCGCCGAGGCATTGAGCGCTGTGGAAAAGCAGCGCGACGCCCTGCTCAACGACCTTGAGAAGGCCCGACGCGATCAGGACGCATCCTCCAAACTCGCAGAGGCAAAGCTGGTCGCCGAACTGCAGAAAACGGCGTCAACCAAGGATGCCGAAATCCAGAGCCTCAAAGCCAGGCTTGATGCAAGTGAGCTTGCACAGAAACTTGCTGTGACCGAAGCGGTCAGTGTGGTTGAGAAGGAGCGCGAGGCGCTGAAGAATGGTCTTTCTCGGGTCGAGCTGGAAAAGCAACTGGCCGAAACAGCTCTCCGCGACAAGTATGAAACACAACTCAGAGATCGCGACGACGCCATCGAGCGCTTGCGCGATATGAAACTGAAGCTGTCGACAAAGATGATCGGTGAAACGCTCGAACAACATTGTGCCACAGAGTTCGACCGCATTCGGGCAACCGCATTTCCCCGCGCCTATTTTGAAAAGGACAATGATGCGCGTACCGGCAGCAAGGGTGACTTTGTTTTCCGCGATATGGACGACACCGGTGCCGAAATCGTTTCGATCATGTTCGAGATGAAGAATGAGAATGACGAGACGGCGACCAAGAAGCGGAATGAGGATTTTTTCAAAGAGCTCGACAAGGATCGCACCACCAAGGGCTGCGAATATGCGGTGCTGGTTTCGCTGCTTGAACCCGAGAGTGAACTTTACAATACCGGTATTGTCGACGTCTCGCACCGCTATCCAAAAATGTATGTGGTCCGGCCACAATTTTTCATGCCAATCATCACGCTTTTGCGCAATGCGGCGATGAGTGCTCTCAAATACAAGACTGAACTGGCGCTGGTGAAAGCGCAGCATGTCTACATCACTCATTTTGAATCTCAGCTTGACGATTTCAAAACGGCTTTCGGGCGAAACTGGCGGCTGGCCTCAGATGGCTTCGAAGAGGCGATCAGGCGGATCGATGAAGCCATCAAAGACTTGGAAAAAACCAAGGATGCGCTGCACAAATCAGCAAACAATCTTCGTCTTGCAAACGACAAGGCGGAGGATCTGACGGTCAAGCGTCTAACGCGAGGCAATCCGACGATGGCCGCCAAATTCGCCGAACTCAAACCGGCCGACTGAGCAAGACCTCAATGCGGAATTCCGTGCGTCTCGCGGGAGCCATGGCTATCATCCCTCCTCGCCGGATTTGATGGGCGGCTCTCGAAGCCGTTGCTGGGCCTGCATAGCGTGCAGCCGGTATTGGATGGCTAGGATTTCCGGCAAACTATCCGGCAATCGAATTCGCTGAGTGGGGACAGAAACCGCACCACCGAAACGAATTTTCTGTCACAGAACCCTTCAGTCCGCTATCCCCCTTGCCTGGAGCCGCCATGTTGCTTATTCCCACCCGCAATAGAAGCAGCGTTAAGAGGATCAGAGAGAATGGAAGATGCAATTATTCGTGTCACCGATCTGTCCGTCCTCTTCGACAATGCATCGGCTTTAGCCGCAGTCAGCGTCTCCATTGCGCCAGGAAAAATAACCGTGATCTGCGGCGCAAATGGTTCAGGGAAAAGCACCTTGTTGCGGAGTATGGCGCGACTACAAGCGCCCTCGCAAGGCACCGTCTTCTTCGAAGGAACGGATATCAGCCGTTTACGGCGCATTGATCTGGCCCGCAAGATCGCTGTTCTTGGACAGATGCCCGAAGTGCCGGCCGGGCTGACCGTAGAGGAACTGGTTGAAAATGGTCGACATCCGCATCGACGTTTGTTCTCAAGACTGGGACCGGAAGATCAACGATTTATTGAGGATGCAATTGCCCAGGTTGGTCTGCAAGACTTGCGTCAAAGGCATGTGGCATCGCTGTCTGGTGGTGAGCGGCAACGGGCCTGGGTTGCGCTCGCCCTTGCGCAGAATCCCACTGTACTTTTCCTCGATGAACCGACGAATTTCCTCGACATCCGACACCAATCTGAACTGTTATCGCTGTTGAAAAAGCTGAACCGGGAACGCGCGCTGACGATCGTTGCCGTCCTCCACGATCTCAACCAGGTGATTGAACTGGCAGATCATGTGATCCTGATGCGCGAAGGCCATGTGATGACAACAGGGGAGCCTGCAACCGTCTTCACAAAGCCGCATCTCAAACAGGCATTTGATTTCGAGATCGATATTACCCAGCATCCGGATTTACCGATCCCCTTCTGCCTTCCCCGCTGGGTCCATCATCGCGATCGGCCGTGAGAAAATGAAAATGAATGCTGCAACCACGATGCGATCGCGCGCTTTCGGGCTCGCTTTAATCCCGATCATCCTCGGAATCGTGTTGCTGGTGCTTCTGTCCTTTGCAGACCTGATTGCCGGCAGTGGTCAGGTCACAATAAAGGATCTGTTGCTGGCACCCGCAAGGCCGCAATCGGTTGCACAGATCATCATCGAAACGATCCGGCTCCCGCGGGTGTTTGCAGCCATCCTCGTCGGAGCGGCCCTCGCAACTGCCGGTACCATCATGCAGACGATCCTGCGCAATCCACTCGCCGCGCCTGATATTCTAGCAGTGACCAGCGGCGCACAACTCGCTCTCGTCATATCGAGCCTGTTGTTGCCCTTTGCGTTTCCTGGTTTCGCAGCAACCATTCTCGGCGGCGCGATCGGTGGGATGGTTTGCTTGTCCGTGGGGGGCGGATTGCGCGCGCAACCCGTCAGGCTGGCACTGGCGGGGGTTGCGGTCAGCCTGGCGTTTTCAGCACTGACCGCAGCAATCATTCTAACCGCAGACGATCGTGCATCCGGAATTATTCTCTGGTCTTCGGGCATTCTGGATCAGACCGGCTGGAACAAAATCCTATCGCTCGTTCCACTGGTTTTCGCCGGAATTATACTGCTGATCATGTTTGGCAGACAATTTGATGTCATGAATTTGGGCAATGATATTGCCTCAAGCCTCGGCCTGGGAAAAGCCACAGCCATCATTGGGCTTTTGCTGTCCGTCATCCTGGCTGGAGCAGCTGTCTCCATCGCCGGACCGATTGGCTTTATCGGCCTCGCCGTACCGAATTTCTTGCGGGCAGTTGGTTTAATCAAACATCGTATCCTGTTGCCAGCTGCATGTATTTGGGGTGCGGTCACCTTGTTGGGCGCCGACGTTATTGCGCAAGGGTTGAGCAAGGAAGGCAGGGTCGTTCCAACCGGGATTCTCGCGGCGTGTCTGGCTGCGCCCGTTCTGATCATGATACTTCGCAAGGTGAAAACGGAGGCAGGCAGTCGCGCCAATGTTTTGCTCGCCACCGTGCTGTTTGCTCGAAAGCCCATGCTTTATGGCTGCCTCTTGCTGGTCCTGTCCGCAGCAGTCTTCGCAGGGCTCACATTGGGCGACGGCATATTGGGCAGACAAATCGATTGGAGTATCGCCTATACGCTGCGCATGCCTCGGGTTTTGATCGCGATGGGCGCTGGCGCATTATTGGCCGTGGCAGGATTGTTGCTTCAGGCCGTGACCAGAAACCCGTTATCAGGGCCAGAAACGCTTGGGCTTGCGCAAGGGGCCGCGCTGGCAAGTCTGCTTGCACTCCTGGTAGGCTTTGTTCCGGGAAGCCCCCTCTTTGCCTTGTTCGCCGCCCTGGGTGCAGGTAGCGTCGTTGTCTTGATAGCGGTAGTCGGGCGTCGTTTATCGCCAGCGAGCATCGCCTTGACCGGACTGGCGATTGCAGCCAGCCTGTCAGCCTTAAGCACCCTTGTGGTGATTGAGGCCAAGCTGCAGGTCGCGGAAGCTCTTTCCTGGCTTGCGGGATCGACCCATGCGCGCAGTTGGCGGGATGTTGAAGCGCTTTCGCCCTGGCTGATCCTGCCGCTGCTGACATTGGCGCTTGCAAAGCGGCTTGATATACTCGCGCTCGGTCATGACGGGGCTCAATCGCTAGGGGTTGATCCCGCCTCAACCAGGATATGGGCGATGGTGCTCGCCGCCTTCTGTGTTGCAGGCGCGGTGGCTGCGGTCGGCGCCATCGGATTTGTGGGATTGATTGCACCGCATGCGGCGCGTCTATGCTGCGGCGCACGCTATCGGCATCTCCTGCCCGTCACGGCACTGATCGGCGCGATCCTGACTGTTTTGGCGGACATGATCGGACGTTCCATCATTGCGCCTCATGAAATCCCGGCAGGCATAGTGACCGCCTTCATCGGGACCCCATTGTTTATTGTCTTGATGCGCAAGCAATCCCGCTAGGGTACCGCACTCATCGCACGATTTCCATTCAGACTGCGAGCGCGCTGGTCGTTTTCTCAACCAGCCGCGCCATTGACCTGGTTGATCCGAATGGCCAGATATCACCACCGATCGCATAGACCTGTTTGGCGGCAACCATCGGCAGAACAGACCAGATGGCGCTTTGGCTCAGCTCATCGGGCACAGCGTCACCGAGCATCAGCAGTTTTGTATCGACGCTCACGCTTGCCAACTCTTCAAGCCCAATCGTTGTAAAGCCAAAGGGCTGAGTGCCAAACTCGGCACCAAGCGCGAACCCGGCTTGCAGAAGCGTCCTCATGATCAGAGAATTCGACGTGAAAACGCGCAACCGGGCAACCCCAGGCAACGGCTGTGCAACAATCAGCTTGACGGAATCGCGGTTGTTTTTTCCAACAGCAATCAGTCGCTCCTCAAATGACTGCCATTCTGCCTCCCCGATTCCCGCGCGATCGATGGCTTTTGCAACAGTTGAAAGATCGCGTTTTGTGGCCTCATAGAAATCCGGAGCATTGGTGCCTGCATCCAGGAGAAGCGTCGGAGCGATTGCTTTCAACCGGGCCGCAATCGTCGCATGGCGCAAGGCAGAGGTCACGATCAGGTCCGGTTTGATGCGCATCAGCGCTTCAAGGCTTGGTTGCTGGCGGCCCCCCACGTCAAGGGCGCCAACCAGCGCTTCATTGTCGATCCCAACCCATCGCCTGTAGCCACCCAGATCAGCCACGCCCGCAGGAACAAGCCCCAGTGAGAGAACCATTTCGGTCTCGGCCCATTCGAGGGTCACGATTTTGCGAGGCACGTCGGCGGCACCTATGCGCGGAAGCGCGGTCAAAGCCGCTCCAACCAGAAACCCGCGACGGGATAAGCCTGCTACCATCGAACGCTCGTCGTTGCCACAACGGATCGACCTTGGCCAAAATAGCACTGGCTTGTGGAATTGCACCCTGCCACATATTTCTTGTCGCCAAGATTATAGGCGTTGACCTGCAAGCGATAGTTACCAAGATCGTAACGCAGGAACGCGTCAAGCAGTGTATAGGATGGCACGTAGAATGTATTGAGCGTGTCACCCGCCGTCTTGCCAATACGACGCACCCCGCCGCCAACAATGAGCGTGCCATCGATGCTGTTTGGCAAAGGCATGTCATAGCTGACGAAAAGTGACTGCTGGTTCTTCGGAACCGTATAAGGCAGTTTGCCGATCTGAGCCGGATTCTGGCTTTCGCTGACTTCCGGATCCTGGAAGCTCAGTCCACCCGTGAGGTTCAACCGGTCCCACAAGCGTGCCGTTGCTTCCAGTTCAACCCCGCGAACACGCACTTCATCGGTTTGATAGTAAATGCCGGAGATACGATTGACGACATTTTGCTGTTCAGCCTCAAATGCCGAGAGTGTTAGCGAATAGTCATCGCCTTCCGGCGCGTATTTCAGACCGACCTCCTTCAAGGTACCGGTTGTCGGCTTCAACGGCGTGTCGGCAAGGGTAAGCGTCGGCAGGAACGACGTCGAATAAAGCGCGTAGGGGACAAAACCTGAATCGAAAATATAAGCTACGCCGACCCGCCCGGTGAATTTATCGGGATTCTGATCATAATCCACGCTGCGGCCCGTAGACAGGGTCGTCTGCTCGGAATCGATGCGGGCAAAATCCTTGCGTCCACCGAGCGTAACGCGAAGTTTTCCCGCCTCGATTTGATCCTGCACATAGATTCCGGTCTGATACTGCTTTTGCAACAGACGTGTCGTGGGCGAAAGCCTGGCTATGGATTTGTCGTAGGTCGGGTTGAACAGGTCTTGAGAAGGACCACTCGCAGACGCTGTGTGATTGTCCAACCGCTGCCACTGCTGATCAACACCAAACAGCAAGGTATGAGACAATGGGCCGGTCTCGAAACGGGATTGCAGTTGCGTGTCAAACGCAATTGCATCCAGTTCCGGCTGAGCGAGGTAATTGGTGCGCGGAATGGTATGACCGTCCCAGCCACTCGATGGCAGGACGCCGGTGAACAGGTTGCGGTAGTCGGTTTTCATGTGCGAGTAGCGGAAATTCTGACGCAGCGTGAAGGTATCATTGAAGCGATGTTCAAATGCATATCCGACGTAGCCGATTTCCTTTTTGTAGACGGCGCTGCGTGGGTCTCCATCGGAAAAATCACGGGCAATGTTTTGCCCTGACGGGGTCGGAAGAACACTGCCATAAGCCGGAATGATAACACCGGCCTGTCCCATATCATCTTTGAGATAGCCGCCCGATACGATCAGGCTCGTCTCCGCATCCGGACGCCATGCGATGCTTGGATTGATCGCAAAACGATTGTTCTTTCCGAAATCATAGGAAGTATCGCTGTCACGGAACATGCCATTGAGCCGATAGGTCAGTCGCGGATCATTATTGATCGACCCGGTGGTGTCGAAACCCAATTCTTTGCGCGCGAAGCTGCCACCACGCAGATAGACCTCATGCGCGGCTTCAGCCTGCGGCTGTTTGCTGACCATATTGACGATGCCGCCAACGTTACTCTGTCCAAACAAGGCCGAACTTGGCCCGCGCAGGATTTCCACGCTTTCAAGCGAATAGGGTTCGACGACAAAGCCGGAGTAACCACCCGACTGGCTTGCAATCTGGGGAATGCGCAAACCGTCGAGATAAAGATCCGCAGGAAAACCGCGGACGGTAAAATAATCAGATCGAACGTCTGCACCGTAACGCTGAGCGTTCACATTTGCGCTGTAAAGCATCGCTTCACTCACCGACTGAACAGCTCTGTCATTCATATTATCGCGGGTTACAACGGAGACTGATTGCGGGACTTCACGAAGAGCCATGTCACTTTTGGTGGCGGCGCGGCTGTAGTCAGAAATATATCCCTTCACCGGGATGCGCGGCCCGGTGCCTCCGCTTGTCTGAACCTCAATAGTATTGAGTTGAATAGCACCCGCTTCCTGAGCCATCGCCGGCTTGGACAGCACAAGTGCAGCCACACCCGACAGCAACATCGCCTTGAGTAACGCCTGCAAAGAGAAACGATCTGTTTTGTGATTTGGATTTCGTTCGCAGGCAGCGACGCCACTCGTCTTCAATTCGGCTCTCCTGGTCGTTCATCAAGCGAACGATTTATGTCCCGCTGACGATAACGACCGCAGGCTTTGACTGTCATCTTTGAGGTTGCGCAATTGTAGAATTCAGAATAATTCTAAATTACACACGCATATCCATGCGTTGCGCGCCAGAATATATTCATCATCAGCTGTTGAGTCAGGCCAAACTCGGTTGCAATCGGGTCAAAATTCTGCAATTTCCGTCAAATATGACTTTTTTAGTCAAATTGGGCCAATTGGAAGTTAGAATGCGACCGAAGCATGCCATCGACTATCAGAACATCGACCGACCGCTGGCTGTGATGCGGCGTGAATACAAAACGACTACAAATTTCGGCTGGCATAGTCATCGACGCGGGCAGTTTCTGGTGGGAAACAGCGGCTATATGAACGCGATGACCGAAGAAGGCGCGTTCATGCTACCCGGCGGCTACGCAATACTCATTGCCCCTGACTTGCCGCATGCGGTTCAAACCTTCGGAGAATGCAGAATGCATTCTGTCTATCTGGAGGAAAGCGTCTTGCGGGGCTTCTGGGGGCCGACAAGGATTGTGAAAGTTTCAGCGCTGCTTGATGCAAGCATAGAGGCGCTCGCCAATGAACCGGTGCTCTATGATGAAAGCGGCAGAGGACACCATCTTGCGGCGCTCATTCTTGATGAAATTCGCAATGCAGATCCACAACCCTATACCGTTCCGCTCCCGTCCGAAAAGCAGCTGCGCAGACTCTGCCGGGATCTGCTCGATAATCCAGGCAATAAACTCACCATCGATGACTGGGCTGATAAGGTCGGTATGAGCCGTCGGACAATGACGCGCAAATTTCGATCGGAAACAGGCATGAGTTTCATCGAATGGCGACAGCGACTGCGGGTCTCGCATGTCATGCGTCGCTTAGCAGAGGGGATCCCACTCGCTGTGGCAGGAACGGAAGCCGGCTATCAGAGCCTCTCAACATTGCGCAAAATACTCAAGACATGGTCCTCTTGAACCGCCCCATTTGGCGCAGCAGCAGCGATCGCAACGGCTGATCCGATGCAGGGGTTGGGTGACCGCAACAAAGCGTTCTTGCTGATCGGATTTGAAAAATCAACTTCAAGCCGATTGAACGCTTTGCGTCGACATGAGCAGACCCAGACGAACCAAGTTCAGCGGATGAGCAGCACAGTTTATCGCACCCGTTTCAGGCTGAGCCTTCGCAATTGCCTTGTGAATGCTCGCATCCTGATTGTCTGCGGTGATAAGCTGACGAGCGGCACATTCTTTGGAGCATCCCTGGTTACTCGATGAATTGTCGCTCCCCTCTCACATGGGCGGGGCTCAGAGGACTTTTCGTAAGCAATGGGCCCCTTTATTCGCGAGGAATGCATTCACGCTGCAGCTTCCTTTTGACATGAAGCGGGTGATCGATCACCTGATTGCAGACGCGAAGCGGCATATGGAATGAAGCCCGCTCTTAAATTTTGTGATCGCGCGCGATCCTTGCCGCCCTTAAACGCTGCGTTTTAGCATCCAAGACGGATTTTTCTTGGACCATGATCGCTTTGGCTGTCTTATCGGTCGCGGCTTTCTGCGCTTCCATCCGAGAGAGTACAGGTTTGAAAAGCGCATTGGTGGTGTGGTGTTTGATCAATTTTCTGATCTCCCGTTTTCACCTTTCGTATTGCTAACGCGCACGGCTCCTCGAACAACCGCCGCCACTACGCTGCAAGACGTTAGAAAGTTTAGACCATTCGCTGGAAAATGGCTTCTTGATATCTAGAGAGCGAATGGGTGCCGGTTGGGCCAAGTGAAGAATAGACTCATTCTTTGACGGGGGATAGTTCCTGACCGAATAATTTGATGGCCTATGCAATTAAACCTCCCTGTTAACGTTTGATCACCTTTATGATGCAGCAAATAAAAAAGGCCGAGCGTGCACTCGACCCTTTCGACGTAATCTTCAAATCAATGCCAGTACATCCGTGGTCAAAGATAGAGGAAAACGTCCTTATGCAGCCTGAAGATTACACGCCGACATTTTACCGGACTTACGATCCTGTTCGAGATCGTAAGTCAGCTTCTGGCCTTCTGTGAGTGAAAACAGGCCAGAGCGTTCAACGGCCGAGATGTGAACGAACGCATCCGCACCACCATTGTCAGGCTGAATGAAGCCAAAGCCTTTTGTCGAATTGAACCACTTAACTGTTCCGGTGTTCATGATGAACCCTTTCGTAAAGATTATAAATAACGACACGAGTTTACGTGGCGTAAACAGATACGATTTTTAAAAAGGGGGTTCGTTCAGCGCACCATGCTAACTGTGCAATAAGCAAAAACTCTTCAAGAAAATATCGATGCCCATCATGTAATATTTTTGATGGAAGTTGTCAAATAACATTTTCGAAATATTATAATGAGGCATTTATTATAGAGAAAAATATTTAAAAATAAGACAGATATTTCTAGAAATTCTATACGATAATTTACTTTTATTCTTTCTTTTTTTATCGTGTCATTCAGCGAGCCACGCGACCACCGGCGATCATAGCGCTGGTGACATGGAGGACGCCTTCTCGGGGCTGGCGGTGGCTCCTGATCGATCGGTCGAGTGGTCCGCGACCAAGCCAGAATTGTGCGAGGCTCTAGTGACAAGGAATGACAGTATCATTGGCATGTCGAATTGACATGGCTGAATAATTAGGTTGATATCAATCTATATAAGCAAGATACCAATCGCTTTTCATAGCCGCAGGCCGCGGAGTGGCGAGGCAGCGTAATCATTGCGACGCTGCATGGGTCAGGGAAACCCTGCTGACGGACAGGCCGAGCGGTCGGATGACAGGATATACACGTCAATTTTTAATGGGAGAGAGATCATGAAGATCGTCACCAGCCTGAGTTTTCAGGGTCAGTGCCGTGAAGCCTTCGAATTCTATGCAAGAGTTCTCGGTGGAAAGATTACGGCCGCGATGCCCTATGGCGACGGCCCGCCGGGTATGCCGCTGACCGATGAAAAATACAAAACATGGCTGATGCATTGCTGGCTCGAAGTGGGTGACCAGGCCTTGATGGGTGCAGACATGGATGTGCAATGGGCTCGCAATGTGGACAAGCCAAAAAACGGCTTTGACGTCACGTTGCACACGTCGGACAAAGCCGAAGCCCAGCGCTGGTTCGAGCAGCTTTCTGAAGGTGGCAAAGCGGTGATGCCGTTCGGCGAAACCTTCTGGTCACCAGGCTTCGGCTCCCTTGTTGATCGGTTCGGCATTCCCTGGATGGTGAATACCATTCCAGCATCCGACTGGAAGCCGTCCCAGAGCTGATCCACAAACAAGCACCGAAAACGCGCGCAGGTGCCGAAGGCAGCGCTAACCGCACCTGCTGGGAGCAATTCTCCTCCAGCGTCCAAGGATGCCGAAGATACCTATCGGGGAAGAGCATGCGCATTTCCTACCGTTGGATGATCGTCGCGGCAGGCGGCCTTCTGGGATGTGTCGCCGCCGGGGCCATGTTCTCATTGCCCGTTCTGCTGCGACCCATCGCTCAGGAGACGGGGTGGTCGATCACCGGAATATCCTCGGCAATGACGTTCGGCTTTCTCGCGATGGCGGCGGCAAGTATCGTATGGGGAAGCTTCTCCGATCGGTTCGGCCCCCGCCCGATCGTGCTGGCAGGCTCGGTGATGCTTGCTTTGAGCCTTGCACGCGCCAGCCGGGCTGAAACTCTTGGCGAATTCCAACTGATTTTTGGTCTGCTGGTCGGGACAGCGACTGCCGCCGTCTTCGCACCAATGATGGCATGCGTCACCGGCTGGTTCGAAACCAGGCGCGGCCTGGCAGTCTCGTTGGTTTCCGCCGGCATGGGCATGGCTCCGTTGACCATGGCACCTTTGACGGCGTGGCTGGTGACACTGCACGATTGGCGCAGCGCAATGTTGATTATTGCCGGCATTGCCGCCAGCCTGATGATACCTGCAGCTTGCCTGGTGCGTAGCCCTCCAGCGATGCATAAAGGTTCAAACGAAATGCTGGCCGATGCGCTCCAGGCGGATATGTCAGTGCAACAGGCAGTCCGATCGCCACAATTCTTCACACTGATGTTGACAAATTTCTTTTGCTGTGCAACGCATTCCGGCCTAATCTTTCACACGGTGAGCTATGCCGTGACCTGCGGCATCCCGATGATTTCAGCGGTCTCGATCTATAGCGTTGAAGGACTGGCCGGCATGTTTGGCCGTATCGGTTTCGGGCTCGCCGGCGACCGGTTCGGCGCCCAGCGGGCATTGGTAATGGGACTTCTCGCTCAGGCCTTTGGCGTGCTTGCCTATGTTTTTATCTCAACACTTGCACCCTTCTACGCGCTCGCTGCATTGGTGGGTTTCATCTATGCCGGTACAATGCCACTTTACGCCGTGATCATAAGAGAAAATTTTCCGATGAAAATGATGGGTACCATCATTGGAGGTACAGCCATGGCTGGCAGCCTTGGCATGTCGACAGGACCCCTTCTGGGTGGGTTGGTCTATGATCGCTTCGATTCCTATGTCCTGATGTATATTGGCTCATCGGGCATGGGGGTGGTGGCCGTGCTGATCCTGATGACGTTTCGCCCATTTCCATCACGCCAAAGCACGATGGCGGCAATTTGAAGAACCCTTTGCCCAGGTTCTCCCCTCATCTATCGGCTTCCATCGACTGTTGATCGCCAGCCAAGTTTTCATGCGCCGCCATTCGTCGCGCATGCGGACGGACTCAGCCTGTTGCTGCCTTATGCAGCTTGTCAAACAATTGCCGATGACATCACGCAGATCCTCCGCATGTCCAGTCAAAGCACAACGCGCAGAAAGGGCCTTTCCCGACGCACCGCCCCTTGAGAAGGCAATGAGCTTGCCTGCGATGGCAAAGCCATTCATAACTACAGTCATAACCCTGTTCGATTGGATAGAAGGGCGTTCCGACGCCGCGTTTCGCGCAACCGGAGCCGGACCGGCTATCGCCAGCCAGCAAGTCTACGGCCTCACCGACAGGACATCTGGTTGCCAGCAGATCCTGAAACAGCAGGTTAAGGGACGGGAAGCGCAATGGATCTGGCCAGTATCATCTCAATTGTTCTCGCCGCCACTTTCATCGGGTTCATCATCCTCTTTCTGATGATCCATTTCGTTCTGCGCGACTGAAGAACGCCAGCCCCTGTTTGACTGCGGTTCGCATTCCGATCCCATTTTCATTTCGCGACCTTTTCCCAATCACCAAAATGCCAGGTTCCGCCATCATTTCCATCAGATTGCGCAGGCCCAATTTTAAGCCAAGATAATATCAGATCATCCACTGACCAAAAGCTTGCAACAAAACCTAGAGGTGGAAGGGCGGCATAAAAAGCTTGCGTTATGCACATAAATGAGTCAACTCTTGTACAAGAAAGGATGTACAAAAATGCCCTTCAATATCAATGATCCTACCGTCGATGCGTTGCTGGATCAAATAATGAAACAAAGTGGCGTCCGAACAAAAGTCGGTGCGATCCGCATGGCACTACAGCATGAAGCTGATCGTCTCAGCCACCAGACGCCCTTGCGAGACAAGCTAGCAGCGATCCGTGCGAAAAAAAGGCGGGTTCTGGGTACAGCTGTTCCTGACGTGAACCATAAGCAACAGATGGATGAGTTGTGGGAGGAAGAGGATTGAGTTTTGTAGATGCCTCCATCATTGTTGCTATTCTAAATGAAGAGCCGGGGTATCAGGAAATCGAGAAGCGGCTAAATGAGGAGAAGAAGGGCCTGTATGTTTCTCCCCTTGTTCGTTTTGAGGCTACGATGGCGATTGCACGTATCTCAATAGAGGCCGCCAAAGGTAAGGTTGACCGGTCGGCTATCATAGCGGAAGCGAAAGCTATCGTTGACGAGATAATTGACGTGCTGGATGCCAAAGACATTTCCATCGATGCGAAAGTCGGCAACCTCGCAACCGAGGCTGCAATACACTATGGAAAAGTGGCCGGCCATAAAGCTAAGCTGAACTTTGGTGACTGTTTTGCCTACGCTGCGGCCAAAGCATACCGACTGCCGCTTCTATATAAAGGCAATGATTTTTCAGAAACTGATTTGGCTTAACGATTTTCCGAAAAGCCGCCAGAGAACGACTCGCGGATATTTCCATTGAGATTAATATAGTCGCGATATTGTCCAAACATATACAAGGAAGAAACATCGACTCTACTGGATTGTGTTGCGAAGATATGAGTTGAACGGAGGATGGGTTCTCTCTGGGCGCAATTATGCAGCGAGTGCTTTGGAGTGTTGTTTGGTAGAGAGTGCATTTGCGCTGAAACGATGCCTTTTTGTTTACACATCCTGTGAACGCGTTCTATACCGGCGAGCGTGATACCGGCTGCCGTTTCTGACTTGAAACCAAGCACGAAGCGTGTGGGTCGTGTTATGCGACGGCGATCCTGCTCAATCATGTTGTTCATGTATTTGCTGGAGCGAATGACAATAGGTCTGCCGATCTGTCTAAGCCGGTTCTCTGCATCACATTGTAGAACAGTAATCCTATTGGTCTCGTTTCCATCGATGCTGATGCACACTGGCCTGCCATCGCACGCTATATGTACAGCCGCTCGACTTTGACCTTGATGTACGTCTCATCGCGGTTGCATTTGCGTGTTACCTGACGCTTTTCCGATTGAACAGTTCAAGCAGTTTTGCACTGAAGCAGATGACCCAGCTGTGGACGGTTGAATGATCGAGATCAATGCCACATTCCGCCATCATTTCCTTCAGATTGCGCAGGCTCAAATTGAAAGCCCAGATAATATCAGTCATCCATTGACCAACAGCTTGCAACAAAAACCGGCCGAGGGACGCGCTAAATTTGCTCCAGCCCCGACCGCGGCTTTCGATGTCAAGGCAAGCCTAAGCGATCTCATCACGGTTGCGCCGCCGCAGAGACGCTCTGGAACGATGGCCGAAATTAAGAGGTTGAAGATTAACAAACGAGATGGTTTGAAGGACCTTTTGCAGTTGCCAACTCCAAGAAAGCATCGCTCTGCCGAGCCTATCGCCAAACCTCGCCCACAATCTCCGTTTTCTACTCCAGATAACCCATCAAAGGTTTGCGGTCCATGTCATGAACAAAAATGGTCAGCAGGATAAGCTCGCTGTTGTTTGTTCGCGCGAAGAATACCGCCCCCCCACGGAACGAGCAGGAAGATCGATTGTCCCCACAGGTATCACAAGGATAAATTATGAGTCGTCTTTGAGGCATAAAGCCCAACGAATGCAGGGTTTATCGTTCTACATTAAGAAGAGATGGTGCTTCGCTCGCATCCTTTCGATGAGCAACAAGGGCGAGCGGGCCATCTCCGGCGCCAGATCGCGCTATGCAACGACGCCGTCATCGGACGCTGGATTATTCAGCCGTGTAGCAAAAGCCGTTTGAGCCGCATTGCGTGCCTGCCTGTCAGCCAGTTCGTTGCCGATCACACCAGCGTGGCCCTTGCACCATGTCATGGCCACATGCGGGTAGCGTTCTAGAAGGTGATCGAGTTTCCGCCAGATCTCCATGTCAGGAATGGTGCGCCGCCGGAGGTGACGTTTTGCCGTAAGCCGCTTCCAGCCATTGTTTCGCCAGATCGCTCTCCAGCGATGGCAACCCTCCATGACATAGGCGGAGTCGGTCCAAAGCGTGACCGCGCAAGTCGGCATGGCGGTGGCGATCCAGTTCATCGCATTCAGCACGGCAAGAACTTCGAAACTGTTGTTGGATATGCCCGGTGCACTGCCAGACGCAGCATATCGCTGACAATTGCCCTCGTAGACAATGAATGCCCAGCCCCCCGAGTGCGAAGCAACGTCAAAGGAACCGTCCGTATGGATGTGGTAGCTGCTGTCCATAATGACGTGATAGCACTGGTTCGTGGGTTGATCGAGCCGTTTCTATCGTCGGCGCCGGACCCGGTCCGGCTTGGTGATCTGTCTGCTGAGAGAAAGACCAGCGAGGCGAACCAGCTGCACCTATGAGTTTCGAGGTGTCGTCGGCTGCCGTTCTCACCGGATAAAGACGCACGCGCAAGCAAAAGACAAAAATTTGTCGGGAAGCGTAGGTCAGCACGTACGACAGGCGTCACTTTCCTATTCGCGCCTTGCGGCTCTAATTCCCTGATTGAATTTCTGTCGCAAGCTTAAGGTGTCACAGTCTGGCCAGAGCGAGGGATCTACGCGCGCCGATCATATTCGCTTGCCATGTCCGCGCCAGTATTACAGTCAAATTTCCGGCAAGTCATAAAATATGCGGCTAGGTTTGGTTGAGTTGAAAGATAAGACTAAGGAATTTCGGTTGTAAGACAGATGAACTTATGCTCAGATCATGTCGTTCGGATCTTCTTGATGTATAACCGTGAAGCATTACGAAAGGGAATTGCATGGAATTGCTAAATCCCCTTGTCGACCCCGATGCAACATACATCTCTACAGGCAGATTACCGCCTGCTGATCGCGTCAAAACACTCGTGACTGAGGCGTATGAGCGGTTCGGCAGCGTCGGACTCGGCAAGAACTCACAAGTATACCCGGCTCTGGCAAGGGTGCCCGAGCGCCTGTTCGGCATATGTGTGGCCGGTATCGACGGTCAACTGTTCGCCGTGGGAGATGCCGATCATGAATTCACCATTATGAGCGTCTCCAAACCATTCATCTTTGCGCTCATCTGTGATCTGATCGGCGCAACGGGTGCCCGTGAGCGGTTGGGCGTAAATGCGACAGGCCATGCTTTCAATTCGCTTGCAGGTATCGAGCGCGACAAGGATGGGCGCACCAATCCAATGGTCAATGCCGGCGCCATTGCAACGACAAGTCTGGTACCGGGCAAGACCGAAGCCGAGAAGTGGCATTTCATTCAACAAGGCCTGTCTCGCTTTGCGGGGCGCAATCTTTCCGTCAATGAAGAGGTCTATGTTTCAGCTTCGGAAACGAATTTCCGCAACCGGAGCATTGCCTGGATGCTGGAGAGCACCGGTCGTCTCTACAGCAATCCCGTCGAAGCGGTGGAACTCTACACGCGGCAATGTTCATTGAACGTGAGTGCCAGAGACCTCGCAGTTATGGGTGCCACCCTGGCGCATGGGGGCGTCAATCCGCTGACAAAAGAGCAGGTGGTCAAACCTGATGTCTGTCACTATGCCCTCGCAGTGATGCTCACTGCCGGGCTTTACGAAACGTCAGGAGACTGGCTCTACGAGATCGGACTGCCTGGCAAAAGCGGCATCGGCGGCGGTATTGTCACTGTATCGCCCGGTAAAGGCGGTCTGGGGACATTCGCCCCACCGCTCGATGACGCCGGAAACAGCGTCAGGGGACAACTGACCGCGCAATTTTTGTCGCAACGGCTTGGGCTCGATCTGCTCATGTCGTCACCGACAAGCTAGGACTGGACTGTATGGATTGATCTGGCTGACGGCGAGAGGGGATATCGGTAATGGCAGTTTCTACACCCGCTTCACACTCCGAAGAACGCACTTCGTGGATTCCAATGGTCGCTATCGCCTTCGGCCAGGCCATCATGTCTTTCAATGTTGCCTCCCTACCGGTCGCATTGGGTGGCATGGTCGAAAGCTTCGACGTTGCGCCAACAGTCGTTGCCACAGGCATCGTGGCCTATTCCATGATTGTCGCAGGCTTCGTGATGTTGGGCGCCAAACTTGTGCAACGTTTTGGTGCCTTGCAAGTCTTCCGACTGGCCGTCATCATATTCGGCCTTGCACAGATCCTGATGACATTTAGTCCCAACGCAACCGTCATGATTACGGCGCAAGCGCTGTGTGGTGCAGCAGGTGCGGTCATCGTCCCTGCACTCGTTGCCCTGATAGCGGAGAATTACCAAGGCAATCAACAGGCAACCGCTCTTGGCGCACTCGGATCTGCGCGCGCTGGTGCCGGTGTTCTGGCCTTCCTGATCGGTGGCGTTCTTGGAACCTATATTGGCTGGCGCCCAGTTTTCGGTATCCTCATTGCTGTATCTGTGCTGGTTCTAGTTCTCAGCTTCCGGTTGAAGCCAGATCGGGGGCGGCCAGATGTGAAAATCGATCTGGTCGGCGTTGCGCTCGCTGCGGCAGCCATCATCTCAATCAGCTTCGGATTTAACAATCTGAACGGCTGGGGACTCATGCTCGCACGTCCAACGGCTCCTTTCAATGTTCTGGGGCTCTCCCCTGCACCGATCCTCGTCGTCGCCGGTATCGTATTGGGGCAGGCATTCTTTCTTTGGACCCGTCGCCGCGAAGCCAACAACAAGACGCCCCTGCTGCCACTGCAGGTGTTGGATTCACCGCAGGAGCGTGCCGCGGTATTTGCCATGTTTGCGGTCGTTGCGCTGGAGGCTGCGCTGAATTTCTCGGTCCCGCTTTATATACAGATCGTCCAGGGACGCTCGCCACTTGCAACTGCGGTCGCCATGCTTCCGTTCAACCTGACGGTCTTCTTCGCTGCAATGCTGATCGTGAGGACCTATGGAAAACTCACGCCACGGCAGATCGGTCGTTTCGGCTTCGGGCTCTGTGCTGTAGCGCTTATCTGGCTGGCCTTTGTCGTCCGTAACGACTGGAGTTCCGTTCCGGTCCTCTTTGGCCTGATCCTGTTCGGCATCGGACAAGGGTCACTTGTCACGCTTTTATTCAATGTGCTGGTGACGGCTTCACCAAAGGAACTTGCCGGAGACGTTGGTTCCTTGCGAGGAACCACCAACAACCTTGCAGCCGCTGTCGGTACTGCCGTCGCAGGAGCCCTTCTCGTCGGCCTGCTCAGCAGCGCCGTCATGCGGCAACTGGCTCAGAACCCGACCTTGCCCATAGAGATTCAAACGGAGGTTAATCTCGACAGCATCACGTTCGTCAGTAATGATCAGCTGGAAAGTGTCATTAACGCGACATCGGCTAGCCCAGAGCAGAAAGCAGAAGCATTACGGATCAATACAGAATCTCGCCTGCTTGCCCTTAAGATCGGCTTCCTCATCATGGCGGGCCTCGCTCTCGTCTCGATCCTTCCCGCCAGCCGATTGCCCAACTATCGGCCCGGGGAAATCCCCGAACCATAGAGCCTCGCTAAGGATGAGTGTGCCTTTATTGCCATTTTTCGGGTCGATAACACCCGTTGTGATGGGACATCCCTTGGGAAACATACGGCATGACAGAGAAAGCTCGTTCGGCGGACCATTCGCGCTGTCTTACTATTGGGGAGCGCCGGCTAACCCGACACGGACTTTTGGAGGGCACGCTGTCGATTACCGAAACATGCAGACTCTGACCGCGATACATTGTCTTTAAGCGCACTTGCTCGCATTGCTATTTGCAGCCTGCTGTCAACCGGCACAGGAGCTCCTCCGTCTACGTGTCCGCCGGACAGAAGGATACAACCGCCAATTCCGCAAGCGTGGCGTTGAGCGGCGTGCCGGACACAGTGACGGTGATGATGAAGGATAGCAAGTAGCCATCTATCCTGAGTCGTAGTCGTACGGCGATGTTAGCAGCCGCATCATAAGGCCCATCATTGCCGCGCGGCCGACCGGTATAGGTGGTAAACTCCTTCTCAAGTGCTTGCAATGCAGGATCGGCCGTCGCGTCGATCTGCAATCTCAGGCGCTCGATGAGCTGGATGCTCTATTCGTCGAAGTTGGCAATGCGTGGCACCAGCCCTTTCGGATGCAGGCTGAGCCGCGTCCGAGCACCGTTCGAGACCACTGATCACTTTAACGGTTATTGGCAGGATGTCAGTATGAGGCACGATGCGACACGCGCAATCAAAGCCGCGGGTTTATCTCAACGAAGCGATGGGGATGGCCGCGCTGGCGGGCCAGCTTTTCCGGGAATTGCTGGAGACCCCCATTCCTGACGGGATGGGTGCCCCCCGGACGCTTTGCTTGCAGGATGCGATGTTGAATGGCCGCTATTTCACATCGATACGGCTTTAGAACGGCATTTGCGATGCGACCTCAACCGTCCTCCCTGTGCTACCGCGATGAGGTGGGCGGTTGATGCTCACGAATTTCATCCGATAAAGTGTCGCTACGCGGAAACGACCCGACTATCACTCAACAGCCCGGCTTCCTCCATTATCGGATAAGCAACGGACACGATATGCGCATTGATGCGTTTGAGATCACGCAACATATCGAGATGGATGGAGCTTGTCCGAAGGCTCTCGATCCTTCCATCACGAAGCCTTGCCAGATGCTGTTCGGAGGAAAGCTTCTCCATGCGCCGTACTTCGATCTTGATCTCCATCAAACGCTTCGCGAGGTTGAAATCTCGAGTCGCAATGATGGTTTGGGCGGTCCGGAGATTGTCGACCGTCAGATCGAAGAGATGGGTCAGCTCCCCAAATCCGTCCTCTGAAAACGTCAAGCCCAATGCGGCTTTCTTGGCGAGTGTCGGCAGCAGGCTTTTCTCGACAATGTCGCCGATATGTTCCAGATTAACCGCATAATCGATCAGCTCAGCGGATCGCCTTTGATTTTCCGCGCTCATTTCCTGGCGACCGAGTTGCGAAAGATAGACCTTTACCTCCTGATGCAGAAAATCAACACGCTGTTCGAGCTCTGAAATGGTCGTCGCCGCAGCGGGGTCGCTGTTATGAAATGCCGAAGAGGCACGCATCAGCATACGCTCAATCAGATCACCGATGCCCAATACCTCGCGGGTAGCGCTCGCCAACGCCATCACCGGCGTCGTCAGTTGCTGTCCATCAAGAAAGCGGGGGCCTGTTTCATTTTGCTGAGGTTGGGGAACCAGTCGAAACATCAGTTTGGAGAACACGCCCGCAAGCGGCCATGCGACGATCGCAAGTACAATGTTGAACACCAGATGTGCATCGACCGGGAGCTTTATTGGTGACAACGATAAGCTCGCGGCGAGATCTGCGCCATATTGGGCGAAAGGCAGTGCGATCAGACAACCAACCGCACGAACAACCAGATTGCCCAAAGTGACCCGTCTTGCAGAGGCCTCGCCGCTCAGGGAAGCAATCACCGGCGGCACAGCGCCACCCAGATTGGCGCCAAGAACCAGAACAATGATTAAGGCGGAAGGCAAAAGGCCGGTCGCCGCAAGCGACAGGATCAGCACCACCGCTGCCAGACTCGATGATGAAATAACCGCAATCGCCGCGGAAAAAAGTAGCGCAATTGGCCAAGCATTGTCCAGCATGGCAATGAAACTCGCCACGGCTGGAGAGTGACGCACCGGTTCCGTCGCCATGCTAAGAAGATGCAGGGAAAGCAGCATCAGCCCGACACCCATCAGCATGGTGCCGACGCCGCGCCGACTGCCCGTTGCCTTCTTTTGCATGCCTATGCCGGCGAGGATGAGCAATGGCGACATCCATTCTATCCCGGTGGAGACAATCCACGCCGTGACCGCTGTACCAACATTGGCGCCCAGCAGTACAATCTGCGCCATGCTTTGCTGGATAAATTCGCGTTCGACAAAGGAAGCAACCATCAGTGCAGTGGCCGTGGAACTCTGAAGACCGATCGTTGCGACAAACCCGGCTGCAAAGGAACGGAGTCGCGTACTGGTGCCGCGCGCGAGCCCGGCGCGCAAGCTGGCCCCGAACGCCCGTTGGACGCCATCTTTCACCTGTGTCAATCCAAACAGTAGCAGTGCAACCGCACCGCACAGGTTGATTATGACGATCGTCGATTCCATAAAACTGCTCCGACAGCCTTCTTCAGACGGTTCGCGCGACGTTGCTCATCGCAAAAGCTTCAATTCGGTCCCATGACAGCTAAACTCTGCGCGTCAAGCACTGTCTCCCCGAACCAGTTCAAGCGACTAACGCAAACATTGCCCCGATCAATCAGGTCATTGTCGTCACCCGCCTGCGCGGCATGCGCACGTCCACGCGGGACGATAATCTCTGTCTTGTCACCCTTCTTCGACAGGATTTCCGCCCGGGTTCCAATTTTATCGCGACCGATGCGGGGTTGAACGATTGCAGCAGGTAGACCCTCTGGCAGATTGACGCTCAACCAGTGCCCTTCCAGAAAAATCGCTTCCCGCTGCGCCAATATCCGACGGATAAAGCCGGCAAGCCAATCAGTATCGCTTTCGGCTTCTGCCGCCTGTTTGACGCGCGAAAACCCGATGGCCGGAATACCCCAGAATGTCGCCTCACGCGCGATCCCCAACGTGCCGGAATAAGCAAGATCCTCAGCGACATTGCGACCGTCATTGATCCCGGACAGCACCAGATCCGGCTTCTTCTGTCCGTCAAAAAGCCAGGCCATTGCCGCAACCACGCAGTCGGCCGGTGTCCCTGAACAGGCGTATCGGCGCTCGGTATGCTCAACCATCGTCAGCGGTCGCCCGATGGTGATCGATGCTCCGGCAGCGGTCCGCTTGCCATCAGGGGCCACCACCCAAACATCATCACTGAGGTACCGTGCAGCTCTGGCCAGCCGGTCAAGGCCTGGTGCGTCAATGCCATCATCGTTTGCAACAAGAATTCTCATTTCATCTCCATTCAGATCGACAGCTGCGATCCTGACATTGCCGTGGTCACAAGAGTGGTCAGATAGGGCTTTAGTTCTTCAAGTTTTTCGGATGTGCACGAATGCCCCAGTGCCATGGGTTTTCCAGCCGCCTGCCACAGCGCCAGGTTCTCGGACCGGGTTGGATGCGTGGGAAGGCGAATCCAGGTTGCCCGCCCTTGTTCGAGCAGGGCCTGAGCCGGCGTGTTTTCGGGAACGTGCCCCGTCAGCAGAACCGCTGCCTGTTCATCGACAGCTTGTCTGAGCGCGCCTATCGATGGCCCGGCACTGCCCATGCCGTCATAGGTCATCAAAGGGCAGTCCGGCAAAGCCGATCCTTCCCGCCAGTCCAAGGCGCGTTCCAGTTTGTGGCGTAAACTTCTTGCTGTCTGTGCAGAGACTGCGTCAGGGACGCCGATCTGGGCGATCAGTGACCGGCGCATATCGTGATGAATTGCAAAAGATCCGGGCAAGATCGCCATCAGCTCCAGTGGCTTCCCGGATAATGGCACCGGAAGGACCAGCTTGCCTCTATGAGCCTCGATGAAATCTCCGATCTGACCAATGCGATCGCCCGCAGAAACCGGGTCGCCGCCATAAGAAGCGTCCAGAATGACCAAATCACAACGAGGCAGTGCGTCCATCACGAAAACCTCGCTGTTTGGAACCACATCCGCGCAATACACAACACGCTTTGATGGTGTCGTAACCGAAAACCAGACCCCGCCCGCCACATGTCCCGAACGGCCGGATAGGATCTCGCTCTCACCCATCCGGATGGATTGCCCCGGCGTGAACAGTTTTATGCGCGCATCTTTTAATGGATGCGCCCGACGATGCGACGGATCAGCATATTGGTTCAGCATCGCTTCCGCGTCGTCATGCGTTTCACGCGTCATATAGAAGGTACCTTGAAACCCGCATGCGCGAAGCCAATACAAACCTCCGATATGATCTTCATGGGCGTGCGAGATAAACACCGCATCTAGCGTCGCCACATCGCGTTCAGCAATGGCCGGATAATAGTCCCGTCCTTTTGCGCCCACCTTGATGCCCACATCGAACAGAAGGCGGCGATCACTGTGGATGCCGACGCTGGTTCGACCCTTTTCGCCAAAACCGCCATAGAGTTCAATCATCATCATCGCGACGCTCCATCCGGAATGACCCAGCCGGAATTGATAGCGATATGGATCGTTTCGCCTTGCTGGCCACCCAAGCCATCGGCAAGGTCAAACGTGAGTTCCGTGCTGGGATGATTGACCGGACAGGCTTCAATCCGCGCGCCGCCACCCCGATAGATGCGGCGCCTGACCGAAAGCGCGATGCCCGTATCGTCGCACAGCTCAATATTCTGCGATCGAATACAGATTTTTGCGTCAGCCTGCACCGCCTGCCCCGGCACGCAGCGCATGACCGCCTTCTGTCCCAACACCTCAACTGCACATTGGCCATCTTTTTCCGCACCGATGACTTGCGCAGGAAGCACCATGCCATGGGCTATGAACGAAGCCACCATCTCGCTCTGAGGTCGCTCATAAAGCTCCCGCGGCGTTGCGAATTGGATAAGCTTTCCCCTGTCCATCACCGCAATTCGGTCCGCCAGGGCCATGGCTTCTGCCTGATCATGGGTGATGTAGACAATTGTTGTGCCTGTGCGCTTGTGGAAAGATGCAAACTCATCCTCCATCGAAGCGCGCAGGTGGACATCCAAATTGGCGAGAGGTTCATCAAACAAGACCAGCGAAGGCGCAGCTACCAGACATCGCGCAAGTGCCACGCGCTGACGCTGGCCGCCAGACAGACTGGCGGGGCGCCGATCACCAAGGCCCGTGAGATCAACCAATGTGAGTGCTTCCGTCACGCGGCGTTCCAGTTCTGGCTTTGCAACGCGTGCCACGCGAAGGCTGTAACCGACGTTTTCTGCAACCGTCATATGCGGCCATAATGCATAGTTCTGAAACACGATGCCGACCCTGCGGTTTTCTGGCTCGACATGCCTGTCGGCGGCTGACATGACATTGTCACCCACCTGGATTGCCCCACTGGTGATCTTTTCAAAGCCCGCGATCGCACGCAATAAGGTGGTTTTCCCGCAGCCTGACGGTCCAAGAACCGCTACAAATTCACCATTTTTAATGTCCAGTGTCACATCCGAAAGCGCATCGAAGTTTCCGAAGCTTTTGGTGACATTGTTAATTTTCAATCCCGCCATGGCAGCACTCCATCAGGCAGACGCCGCGCGAACAGGTTCGTCGACAGCATGAGAAAGATTGTGACCACGATCGTTACAATCGACGTGGCAGCGGCATAGGTGGAATCGCCACCCTGTTCGAAGGAGAAAATGACGACACCGATCGTTTCAGAACCTGACGCCCACAAGAGTGCAGATACTGTCAGCTCACTGAACGCAGTCAGAAAGATGAGAACCCCACCGGCAAGCGTCGCCGGCGCAACAAGGGGAAAGATGATCGTCCGCAAGCGCATGAACAATGATGCGCCCGCCACCTGGGCTGCCTCTTCCAGCGACCTGTCAATCTGGTGAAGCCCGCTCACGGTCGGTCGCAGGGCAAGGACAAAGAAGCGCGCAAGATAGGCGTAGAGAATGATCCAGATCGTGTTGTAGATATGAAAGCCCAACAGCGGTAGCGGCTTTAGAAACAGCAGCAGCGACGCAATCGCCATAACAACACCCGGCAATGCGTAGGGCAGCTCAGCAGTCAGATTGAACAGTCTGGTCCACCAGCGCTTACGCCAGGTTGTGATATAGGCCAGAGGTACAGCGATCAGCACTGCGAAGAATGCTGCCGCAAGCGACAGTCCAAAACTGTTGAGGAATGCGCGTTTGGTTGCGGCATGTTCGAACAGGATGAAGGAGTAGTTCGAGAATGTCAGGGTTTCCCATCTCAACGGCGTGCCATAGGCATTGACGAGAGAAGTCAGAACAAGGCCAAAAATCGGCAATAGAAGCACCGCCACGACAATCAGCATCATCACGATCTCGGTCCATATCCTGTAACCTCCCAGTTCAAACGGACTGGCCGGAAGCGATGTGGAGGCGATCCGGTAATCGCGCCAGCGGGAAACATAATCCTGTGCGACAATCCCCGCGATCGCGATAACGCCGATCAAAGTCGACAATGTTGCGACATCGCTGAGAACAGCAGGTCCACCACCGCTCAATCGCTGGTAAATCAAGGTTGGCAGCACGAGATAGTTGGCGGGAATCCCCAGAAAGGCCGGAATACCAAAATTACCAACACAGGACACGAAAGTCAGGGCGGTCGCACCGATGATCGACGGCGCCATTAGGGGGACAATGATCGTTCGCAATACAGTCAGTTTGTTTGCGCCACTGCTCAACGCAGCTTCGATCAGTTCACGGGGGAGCTTACGCAGTCCCGCTCTGACGATTAGAAACACCAGCGGCCCGTACTGAACACCAAGAAGCGCAATGATGCCGGTGGATGAATAGAGCGGGTTGCGCGATCCGAGTGGCAGGGCCATTCCGATCATTTTGAGGAAGGGACTTGCCGGACCAAACAATTGCAGCCAGGCAAGCGCTGTCACCTGCGGGGCGATCAGCAGCGGAGTGACATACAGAAAGATGAAAATCGCCCGCCCGCGAATATCGGTCAGGCTGACGAGCAGAGCAACACTGGTCCCCAGCACCACCGCAAAAAGGGTTCCAAAAATCCCGACATAGATCGAATTCCAGGTTGCCGCCCAGGTCGCAGACGAGGAAAAGACCCGGCTCATTGCTTCGAGCGCCGTGCCTTGGGCCGGGAACACAACCTCGACAAGCAGGCGCCCCATCGGCAAAAGCGAAAGCAGCGACACGACAATAATCGTCACGGCGATCAGAGCCCTGTCCCGGCCCTGACCGCTGGTTACAGCGATTTTTTCCATCTGTCTCTGGTCCTAGCCGCCAAACATTCCCGTGAAGCGCGATTTGTCGGCATCCGTGTTCTTTAGAACCTTCTGCGTATCGATCGGCATGATCTTCACAGTCAAGCCGTCAGGAAGCCATGCGGGTTTTCCGACCGACGTCTTAGCCGGCAAATAGCCCTGCTTCAAAGCAAGTTGCTGGCCAGCATCGGAGAGGATGAAACGAATGAATTTCTTGGCATCCTCAGGATTTTTGCTTGATGAAAGAATGGCGACAGGTTCGGTGACCGCGGGAACCCCTTCTTCAGGAAAGACAAACTCGACCGGAGAGCCTTTCGCTTTGGCATTGAGCGCCATGAAATCAACCAGAATTCCATAGGGCTTTTCCCCGCTGGCGATTGATTTGAGCACCGCGCCATTTCCGCGAACGCTGACCACTTCATTCGCCTTGAGCGCCTCAAAAAACTTCCAGCCTAGATTGTCATTGGCGACAAATCCACTGAGCAGAAAAGCCGCCGCCCCCGAATAAAGTGGGCTCGGCATGACCACCATCCCCTTATATCCCGGCTTTTCCAAATCGGACCAATGTTGGGGCTTTTGATCGGCAGCTGAGTTATAGGCGATGCCCGTGGTGATCAGCTTGCTGCCAAAGTAATATCTGTCAGGATCAAATGAACCGGCTTCAAATCCGTCGAGGCTCGCCTCGGAAAACTGCAACAAACGCTTATCGGCTTTCAGGCTTTCCATACTCACCGCGTCGGCAATCAGAAGCACATCGGCTTGCGGAGCGCCGGCTGAAAACTCAGCAGCAAGCTTACTCATAATATCGCTGGTCCCGGAACGGTACACCTGAACATCAATGTCGGGATTAAGCTTCTTGAATTCTTCAACTGTACGTGCAGCATCGGCATCGGGTTGCGATGTGTAAAGCGTCAGCGTTCCCGCGAAAGCGGTCCCGGTCATCATCAGACTGGCAAGCCCTGCCGTGAGGATTCTCATCCCCCAGATTCTTCTCTTCATTGCTTCCTCCCTTAGAAACGACGTCAAACGGCGTTCCTGTTCCTCCCTGTAGCGGGACGTTAATCACGTCCTCAGCAATCATAATAGTGTTCATTTGTTCTTTGTCAAATACAATTGAACAGTTGACGACAGGGGGATGATTGTTGCTATAGATCGACTTGTAACGGAAAAACCGGGGAGCGAGCGGCAGGAATGGCAGGCAATAACTGGCCGTTGAGATCCTCTGATCTCAAAGTTAAGACCGTCTGGCTCTACTATGTTGAGGGCATGACTCAGGAACAAATCGCCGAGCAGCTCGGTGTCAGTCGCGTCAAGATCATGCGCACACTTGCAGCTGCAACCTCGGAAGGGATCGTTGTCACGCGGATCAATGCCGCAACAGCCGAACAAGTCGAACTGGAACGTCGGCTGGAGGAAAAATGGGGCCTCTCATCCGCCATAGTTGTACCCACGCCAGAGAATGGCGGCAATCTGGAAAAGGCTCTCGGCAACGCCGTCGCTTCCTATCTTGACCAGGAAATGCAGGATGGAATGACCCTGGCTATCGGCGGGGGTGCCACGCTCTACGCCTGCGTTCAATTTCTAGAGCAAAGAAAACTTAACGACGCTTGCGTTGTCGCCTTGGTGGGAAGCCTTCCGCATTCACGCTGGATAAATCCGTCTGTTGTTGCGGCAAGAGTCGCCGAAGTCTACCAGGTCGACAGTTATCAGATCACCGCACCCGTTATTCTCGACGAACAGGGGCTTCGCAACTTGTTGTGGCGCCAGACAGAACTTCGAAGTTTAAAGGCGCTCGCGGCAAAAGCCGACATCGCGCTTCTGACGGTCGGTGAAATCTCGGAAAATGCCACAATTTTCCGCCATGGCATTGTTCCCTCCGACCTCATCAGCCCATTGCAGGCTTGCGGTGCCGTCGCCAATATTCTGTGTTACTTCGTCGACGAAAATGGACATCTCGTCGATCACGAAATCAACCAGCGGGTGATGTCGATCGAACTGAGCACAGTTGCGGGCGTCGAAAGGGTCGTGCTCGCGGCGGGAGGTCCCACAAAGGTCACCGCGATGAAGGCCGCACTTAAAATTGTCAAAGCGAGCGTGCTCATCACCGACAGCCAGACGGCAGCCGCTCTTTTGCAAGATTGACCGCACCTCGCTATCACCTTGATGAGTGCAATGCCGCCAGCGGTCTAGACTTTGCGACTACGCAGGAAATCGACAAGACCGACATGGGTGATGGCTTCGAACTCACGGGTTGCCTGATCGAACTGTTGTCGCTGGGCCAGCATCATCAGCAATACTGCCCGCATTTCCGAGGAAACGCCGAACCTTTCCCAACGCTTGGCGACGTGGGTGGGAATACCTGCCGCATCACAAAAATCGGCAATGCTACTGTATCCCAGTTCCAGCAAAGCCACGCGCAGATCAGACGCGGACATCCGCTCTTCGACGGCATGGTCGTGCAGTCGCTCAGCAAAAAGCTGGATATCTCGCGGTGACGATTCCGCAATTTTTGTCAGAAATCCCCCGACTTCGTTCAGTAATCTTGACATTTTAATCTCTCCTCACATTCAAACGCTCCTGATCATTGAATAGGAGTATCAGGGGATAGCGGACAATAGTCTGACACGTGAACAAGCGCAATCGTAATCACTATGCAGGGGTCTGGGCTGCCGGTGGTCCGACAATGATAATGCTCGTCCGTCTATGCACGGGTCCCGCCAATTCTCCGTCGCATTCTGGCAAGATTTGATATCGACAACATCTCAAACCCACCATGGGTGACTGCGGTTCGAAAACTGCATCAACTGCGAGAGGTGGATCGCGTGCGACAGCGGGCGTGCGATATTGTCCTGCACGGAATTTCGGGATTCCGTTGTGCAAGCCTGCCAAGCCGGTTGAAAGAATATGATCGCGATTTCAGTCAAAACCCGGTAACTGAAAATAGTCTTTCACGCTGCGATACGCATTCGCAATGAGCTAAGTGAAATTAATACGCTATCGATGATGGGAATCAATCCATACTGCCTCCAACGAAGTGTGACTGGTTTCCGCTGTTGATAGTTCTATACGGAAGGAAACCTGATGAGCGTATTCATCCAAACGGGCTTGGCACATTTAATCTGCAATGGAGTTAACGTGGGAGAAGTTGAATATAACGTGTCCCTCGCGTCTGATGGGCTTGAACACTCTATGCGCGGTCGTATCTGGGCGAACAAAGGGGTGATTGCCAAAGCGCTTGATGCCTCCGTGATAGGCCTTCTGTTAACGGATCAAACTTTGATTGGGCTTCAGGTCGAAGAACTGGATCGGGATGGGGCGGCGCTGGTAACTGCACGCATCTGATACGGTCACTCACTCATGGCCAGCATCCGCCCCAACAATGACAGATGTCTGTGTCGCAGGTGAAAAGTCTACCCATAAAAGCGTCACGTTATTCAGCCGTTGTCTAACTCGCTGCCTATCGTTTTTTTATGCGAAAGACTTCTATCGCAGCCGGATTGGCGATAGGTTGCTTTTCGGTGTTGGTCCCATGCCCTAAGCCCTCTCCAACACCCCGACCCCAGCGGCGACAAACAACCGCTGGGGTTGTTGTCTGAGGATGAATATCAAGGAATGTCGACCCTGTTCTTGCCCGCTCTGGCCTTTTTTGTTCACCGAGTTTGGAACTGAAGAAACGAGTGGATCAACAACAGTATAAAACATCGAGCCTTCGCACCAGAGATGTTTCTACTGTCCTATTCTCTCGCACAGAGATCAACAGTCTGGGAGCTGATAAAGACATATCTTTCCCCGCATGCAAATAACGCCGGACTCTACGTCAGCCTTCCCTTGCTGTGCCCGTATCATCGGTTCCAATCGTCGAAAAAGCGCGGCATGATTAGAAATTGACGATGTTGACTTTCCAAAACTATCACAACTTACAATCGAAGTCCCGCGTGTCAAATCCGGACCCACGCATATCGTGAAAACTATCCTGTTCCATTTTCTACTCATGCTGTTTGCCCTGCTTTCTCCGGCGAAGGCGAGCGATAGTATGAAGCTCAGCGCCTGCCTTGAACGACTGAATGACGGCGCTGCCGCTCAGCGGCTGGCGATCGAAGTGGCGGAGTTAATTCGGCTGAACGATAAAGCTTCGATGGCAAAGCTCGCAGAGGTGTTTGAGGGAAGGATGGAGAATTGCTCGACTATGTCAGCCGATTTGACGACAGCGCCGCGCACCGCTTCGCTCTGCCCCTGCAGCCGTGCCAATATGCCAGTATTTCTCTCAGAATGATCGTTATGAGGCTTCTCGATGGCGGGAAGCCACACTTGAGAAGCCGTAGCATCATGCTCGAGGGCACGGATATTGACGCGATTTTTGCCGAGCATATGTGGCGCTGCGAAACATTGTCAGGATTAACTTATTTAACCACAATCGGGACGAGATGATCGATGACGGGCGAGAGTTGCCTTGACAACCAAGAGGGGAATTAGGACACCGGCTACAATAACGCCAGTGACATAATGTTCAAACACTGTCGAATTGAAAGCAAAAGCAGTTGGACGCGTCGATAGGTGGGGCGCCACCGGAGCCGTTCTGGTGTGCACAAGGGTGCCAACATGTTGCCGGACGGGCTCTTCAGTGCAACTGTTGCACAGCAAGCGTAGCCATGCTTGCATCTTGATGATCCAACACTTTGATTGCGTCAGTGCAACTGCAGGGCTTGTTTCAAAGATGAGATGGCACAGGTCGGCTTCCGTCCTGTCGCATCCGTCACACGGTCTGGCGCCTGGCACCCGGAAAGCTCGGCCTGCGCCTAAGCGCACTTAGCCTGGATGGCGTTATAGCTGCTTGTGCACTGCCGGCTTCGATAACATCCCCCGTCGAAACAAGCCATGTAACAGCTTTCGGAAGAAGATACAGCGTCAATGCACAACCCGATATTTAGGCGAAGACCTCTGTGCGCTGTACGACGCAGGCGCTTCCGTTACAAGCAGATTGTGACGCTCAGAGAACGCGGCAAAAAGACTACGAGCTGTCTCGGACTCGATTTCACCGCGGAGCGCTGCCACACAGGCCTGCAAAGTAATATGATGGGTTGAATCCCGCAATGATGGCGGCAACTCTAAAAGATATTGATAGGCATGCTGCACGGTGTTGATCTCTATCGGAAAGCCAAGGCCCACGAGGATGGATAGGGGTTTGTTAAAAAGATCACATGTCATCGCATTCTCCTTTCTGTCCGATAAGCTCGATCTTCTGTCGTTCCTCAACAATGGGAGGCTCAGGCTCACTCTTCTCTGTCTTGTCGGGTGTGGCGATAAAATACCGAAATGGCGCATAAACTCTAAATAGATTAATCCGCGTCTCGCTGATCAGCAGCTTCGAGAATATCAATAAGATCGGCGACTTTGCCGGAAGGCGGCCGCCGTCCCTCATTGACAAGGGCCTCGTCCGCATTCAGCCATGCCAAAGCCTCCGCGAGCTCGGCTGCCGACGCGCCTGTTGCGGTTAGCTCTGCGGCCAATACCTCGTCAGTTGACCCCAGAACCGCGATTATTTCCTGCATTTTCATACGAACGTCCTCCGTCATACTGTCGGATTAGCTCACCTATAAACCGCTTAGGAAATAGTTCTCGGTCGCGGCATGACAAGGAGCGGGACGCTCATTTTTAATGTCGGCGTTTCTAATAGATCGGCCCGACAGGCACGCCGCGCGTTTAAGTCTTTTCAACACCCGCCGCCGCTCAAACTTAGCCAGCCGGACTTCCGAACTCTACGACAGTTGATGAATCTTTCATGAAGAGATGCAGAAGCGCTTGTGCGGAGGGGTGGTTAAATTCATTCAACTCCCGGCGATGAGAAGCTCAAACGCCAGCTATTGCGACCAAAAGAGAAGCGGAGGCTCCACCTCCCGCTGTTGAGCCTCGCAACATCGTCTCCCTAAATCGTTGCGCGCCTTATACCCTGGATGCTTCACACAAAGACTTGCTGTTTCTTAAAGCATTCAAGCTTCGATCCAAATCCAGAAATCCAGAGACAACATTCAGCTCAAATTCCACACGTGAAAGGCGCGATTGAAAGACAGTCAAAGATCTACTCGCCCTCTCGTTTAACCGGTAAGGAATGAATTTGGCGCTGCTGCGCTCTGCTTCTTTTATCCGCATATAAATGGGAATCGGCCTTGTTGAGAAGGTCAGAGAGCGGCTCTCCCGGCTCCCATTCGGCAGCCCCCATACTCGCCGATAACGAAATCATTTGTCCTGCCAACTCAACCTCATTTTTTTCCAAGCTGCCTCTGATCTGGTTGACCAACTCCAACGCTTCAACTCGTTCTGCAGAAGGGAGAACTATGCCGAATTCGTCACCACCCAGGCGAGCGACAAGATCCCGAGGTCCGACCGTATCCGCGACTAACCGCGAAAATTCGATCAGAACTCGGTCACCTTGTGCGTGCCCATAGGTGTCGTTGATTGCTTTGAACTGATCAAGATCGGTAACTATAACCGAGAACGTCGTGTTCGAGGCGAGCGCCCTCTGTTCCTCAAGCGTCAACAATCGATAGAATGCTCTTCGATTTGCCACGCCTGTCAACTCGTCCGTTTCAGACAAGCGGCTCAGTCCATTCTGAAGCTTTTCGACCATCATTATAGCGAAGCCTAGGTTCCAGACACTGCTGCAAAATATCGTGCAAAGCAAAGCGAAAGACGCCAGCTGATAAAAAAGGGAAAACGATATAATATTTGCAATCACACAAATATTGCCGATAATTACTAGTATTTGTCCCAAAGAGGCGCCCACAAAGGCTGCTGAGGAAACTTTTGCGCCCACCTCCCCATGCCAATTGATAAACAGGTAATATGCACAGCTGGCCATGACGGTTGTCTGTCCTGTTGCATAGATAATACTTCTGATACGATCGTGGTCCTTGAAGATGACCATGCAAAAAAAAGCGCAGAGCGAGAACCCAATTGCTACAATTCGCCCGCCCGCACAGTCATTGAAGCGCCGCAACCCAATAAGGTAGTGGCAGAATGCAAACACAATGATCGTATTACCGAATACGGCGGGCCAGAACCGGCCCTGGGCACCCTGGGAAATGAGGACTGCCCCTCCGAGCAATGACAACAAATTGGCCTGGAACCAATTCAGAGCGGCACTATCGGTGCGGTATTTAAGCGCGAAAGCGCACCAAACAATTGATATTGTTGTGCCTTTTAGGAAAATGACCGCATAAAGAGTTACAAAGTCGAGGTGAAACATTGGCGACTTATTCTGTTGATCCGCATTTTACTTATTAATTAATGTGAATGAACTCAATCAGTATTGTACGCCATCGATGACCACACCCCGTTGATGTCGTTAAACATCGTCGCTTGCCGCACCGATCTATGTTTTCCGGGTGGTCGAAAGCGGGCAATGCACCTGTCCACTCTGCTCTTGGTCGTACCGAGTACATTACCAAAAGTAACCCAAGCAGCATTGTTTTGCGTTTCTCTAATCGTTATGCGGTCTGGAAAGGCCATCCCCTCTGAAACGCCTGAAGATGTCCTCACCAAGGAAGCTGCTGGGGAAGTATTTTCTGTAGATACGTACGGCAATCCTCAAGTTGGCAGAGCGTCCTGCACTTCTTGCGGAGATCAACAAGCAAAATCGACAGGTTCCGACGGGACTCAATTCTCTCGAAATCCGCAGCGGTCGGACGAACCAGCAATCGTTCCCTTGCATCAATTTGTTAGATTGGACGAACTGAATTTTCAAACACCTAGAAAAATCACGCTTCGAATATGGTAGTGGTTGAAGCCGTGTAGAGACATACTCTCGGGTGACACATTTGGGAGGATAAAAAAGTTTTGTCTCAGGCTTGAAACCTCTTTTAGCCTAATTAAATTTCTTCTGTCGGCTGCTCAATGAGGGCTGATGCTGAACGCGAGGCTTTCAGCTGTTTAACCATGTTGCTTTAAGGAGAATGTGGCTATGACAACAACACATGATTACTCACCGCTGTTTCGCTCCAGCGTGGGCTTTGACCGAATTTTTAGTCGACTGGAAAATGCTCAGCGCGGGAGAACCATTAGTGACTGGCCGCCTTACGATATAACGAAAAACGGCGAAGACAGTTATTCTATCACAATAGCTGTTGCGGGATTCGCTGATAATGATCTCGATATCACCTATCAGTCAAATCTCGTCACCGTAACAGGCAAGAAGCAAGAGGCCGATGATGCAGAATACTTGTATCGTGGGATTGCAGGACGTTCTTTTGAACACCGCTTTCAGCTCGCTGATCACGTCAGGGTTGCAGGCGCAGATTTGAACAAAGGCCTGCTGACGATCAATCTTGTACAGGAAATTCCTGAAGAGATGAAGCCGCGAAAGATCGAGATTGGCAAAATCTCAGCACTTGAGGATAAGTCAATCAACGCAAAGCATGCCGCATAAACTATCACAGACGATCGGCAGGGTTGCTCCGCAGCAATGCGGAGCAACCTTCTCTGAGGACCATTGCTTTGGTCAATTGGCACGTGCGATTTTGCCTAACAGGGCCTTGGTAGGAGATGGCGAAGGACAAAAGACGCAGAAACCAATATTGTCAAATTCGCATAAGCGAAGTTAAGAACCAGCATTTGTAAAACATCTTCCAAAGAGACTTCAGCATACCGGAAGCTTTTCACATTCTTATCGCAATCATCGTACATTCAACGAGGGCGGTTACCGACAGTTTGAAACGCTGTCCCGTACAGCCGAAATCAATTCCCATGCATCGTTGGAGTATGCCTTCCGTTGTACAATGGGTGGCAAAATCCCAGCACATCAACTCCGAAGGCCAAATCTTAAACGAGGTACCTCGGCGTTGTCTCGATCCAGAATACGCCGGATTGAATTCATGAAGCGAACCCACAATAAAGACGTATGGCCCGCCCCGTTGCAAGAGGATTTTACGCTGTTCTGATCAGTCTACGTCAACATATACGGTCTCATGAGCAAGCTCATGACTAAGATGGACATCCGCACGCTTAGAGCCCCAGTAACAACTTCGGAAACAGGTGCCATTTTTTGCCCGGGCTTTCCAAACGCCGTTCGACTGTCAGGCCATCTTCACGATCCTTCTTGCAAACTTCGTTGGCTACGCGTTCCTTGTATGTAGCCGATCCTATTACACAGCCACTGGGTAGCTGCGTTAAAGCCAAGTTCCTTGCGCAATGCAGCCCATGCTATCCGCGCCAACTTATTTGCTTACGCTACAACCACGGCGTTACGGTGTACGCTCGCGCTCGATCATGGACTTCAGCCAATGCCCCAGAGGCGTGTCAGTACTTGAAAGGGACGGAAACGCTGCGCGAGTTCCCTGAATGAGCAGAGTGCGTAAATAAGTGTTGCCACGTTTTGATATTCCAAGCAGCCGGGGGGTGCCGCCGGTGCTGTGCTGTTTAGGGACCAGTCCGAGCCAGGCACCCAGATCGCGCGCTTTCTTGAAGCTGCTTGCATCTCCCACTGTAGCCACCAGGGCCGTAGCATTGAGAAAACCTATGCTGGGGATACACGTCAGTCTACGCATGGCCGCATCATTGCGTGCAAGTTGGATAAATTCAGAATTCAAGGCTTCGATCTTCGTATCGAGGCCCTTCCATTCCACACGCAAATCGCCAACCAGCTGACGCATACGTGGAGATAATATTTCGTTGCTCTCTGCGAGCAGAGCATCCATGCCGATCTCGAACTCTTTCCGTCCGACCGGGAAGATGATCCCACGTTCCAACAGAATTGCGCGAAGCTGAATGATTAGATTCCTTCGCTCTGCAACAAGGCGACTATGCACCCGATGCAGTGTCTGGATATCCAATTGCTCTTGGCTCTTAAGATCGATAAACGCATGGTATAATCAATTAGGGTCTAACGACGCATCGTCCTGCGAGTAACTACCGCGCCAGTTGCATCAACACCCACGACGCTACAAGATGTCTTGCCCAGATCAACTCCGAGGATCACAATAGTCATTGGCTCGTTCCTTTCTTCTTCGCACACGACAGCATCTTAACAGACGCTGGGGAAAGGGCCGGGCCATTCCATAATAACTGGGTTTTGTGGCAAGCGTTAGCAACTCTAATGAGCTTCAGTCACTTACTCCACCGAAAACTCTTGGGCGAGAGGGCACAAAAGGCCTTTCTGACGCTTGTAATTGAGAGTCGAGAGTTTCGCAGCTAGCCTGTCGGAACTAAAATAAGCCTCATACTATTTGGCTTCTGTCAGAGTAACAGGAGTTTAATCGTGACTGGCGGGCCAGCGGCCGTCGTCATCCTGAGTGAGCGGGATAAGAACTTCCTTGATTCGCATGTGCGTAAGTATAAAGCGCCGCGTTCCTTGTCAGATCGTTGCCTGATGATTTTACTGTGCGCTCAGGGTTTGCACATCAATTACGTTGCCGAACGTCTGAGTATTCACGAACATACCGTTGGTAAGTGGCGCCGCCCGTTTTGCTCAGGATGGTATTGAAGGTTTAAAAGAAGAGTATCGTGCAGGTCGACCGCGAAGGGTTTACAACGCGCAGGTTGCTCAGGTTGTTGAACGCACGTTTAACACTATACCCAGAGATGCACGCGCTGGTCCATTCATTCGACAGCGGCCCATAGTGGGCTTTCGCACACAGCTATCCGGCGGATGGCGCACACCGTTCATCTGCAGAACTCGAAACCGACATTAACGACTTTATAAAAGCCCATAACGAAAACCCTGCACCCTATAAATGGGCTAAGTCTGCCGATCAAATTCCCGCGTTCGCCAAGCGTTTCTGCCAGAAAAGAATGAGCCGAACTTTAGATTCTGGTGATTGGAGACCGCCCGCATTTGTCAGATAAAGGATCTTGAGGCTGTTGCTCTTTCGGGCAGCCCCAATTTAGGCGGCGTCTTAACGCTCGGAAAAGCATATGGGCCCAATAGTACTAACGTGGCAATATCACGTTAGTGATTGATGCGGTTGAAGAAGTTCTGGTCGAGATTTCTCTGGCAATGTTTCCATGGCACTCAGTAAATACGTTCCGCAGGTTAGATTTGGGGGAATGTTGGGCAAGATTTACCTTACTGTGCTATCCTCCGGATCGCCTACGTATCATAACCTTTGTCCTCAAGTAGCGTGGGCCCGATTAACGCACTCCACCGAGACCTCTACGTTCGAGTAGTCACCAACCTGATCACCCGTGATTAAAGAATGATCAGGCGGCCCTCTGCATCAACAATTCGAGGATTATGCCCGAGAGGCCGCTCCGGAACGCCGCAGGGCTATCACCGGCATCTCTTTTTCCTGTTGCTCGGGGCAGATGAAGACGAGCATAAGTCCTAGCATTTGCCACGATACTAGAGTTACAGTCTGGTAGACCTACACGAGCAGTTGATCCCAGTCACCAGCACGTTGCCAACTACCCGTTGTGATAGATCGTTTCTTTATGACAGTTCAGAGTGTGAGCGCTAACATAGTCGATTGCAATAAGTTGATTATTTGCAACGCGTTCCGTCAAAACTCGCTCTAAAGTCACTCACCATTGCATTTAACAAGGTTGGTTGTGACAAATAGTATCCCTGAGTATGAGTCGCCCCAGCGATCATAGCGTCAATAAGATGAGTCCGGGTTTCCACACCTTCTACTACCACTATTGGAGCGACGCATTTTGCGAAACCAATTAAAAAATTCAGACTGTTTCCGCCAGAAATGTTCTCTTTTATTTCACGCACAAATCCTCCATCGATTTTAATAATATCGACCTTCATTCTTAAAAGCTGCCACGGCGTCACCTGACCGCGGCCGAAATCGTCGATGGCAACCAGACATCCCAGTTGACGTGCGGATGATAAAAATTCATTTGCAGTAAATACGTCGCCGAAAGCATGAGTTTCAGTAATCTCCAAGATCAAGCGATCAGCTAAGTGTGAACGCGCGAGAAGCTGATTGTAGATTAAATTCCAGCTTGACTTATTCCGAAGGCTATCCGTCGATATATTGCAGCCTAAAACCGCGCGCTGATCTGCTTCTAATTCATCCAGAATGAGCTTAATCATATGTCTGTCAAGGACGGGCGTTTTTCTAAGAAGTTCGAGAGAAGGAATAAAATCTCCAGCATTTAATACGGTATTATTCTCCGAAACCAAACGAGCTAGACACTCACCATAAAACAGACAATCTCTGTTAGCTGTCGAATGAATTCCTTGGACCGCGATATGAATACGATTTTCTGTGATCGCATTCAATGCTTTTGAAGCGATCCTCTCGTCTTCTATTCCTACTTCACTGCACATCAGCCACCTCTAGAAAGGTTAGGTATTACCTATCATAAGATCAATATAAGTGAGATTATCATGGGTATATAAATTCAAGCCGCCGATATGGGAAATCGGCGACTTTTATTTATCAGAACTTCATATTCAAAGTTGCATTGAACCCATTCTGCTTGGCTCCGCTGCCAAACTGACCGACATAACTCAAACCAAACTTCGCACTATCCGTAAGAGCCATATCAAATCCCGCTTCAACCAAAGCAGCATCCCTGGCAATGGCTACACCTTCAACGGTGAAAGGATTGCTTCCCGCAAAGAGATGGGTGGATTCAGGTGTTATATCACCGTAGGAGCGACGCCATCCCAACGTACCTTTAAGGCTCGCGTTGGCACCATCGAGTGGAAGTGGTGCCGATGCATGCATACCAAGCGTGGTGAATTTTGTGTTTGTATTGTTGCCATCGACAGTAAGTGCAGCCGCTCCACCCCTCTCTGTGAAGCCATCAGTGTGAAGGCGTACATGTGAGAAATTCGCAAAAGGCTCAAAGGCAGCGACAGTTGTATCTATACGATATCCCAGTTCGCCGAATGCCTGCAGCGTTCTAGCATGATAATCTGCACCGAGGCTGTCACTGAAGCCACTGTAAGAGACCGAACGAGAAGAGTCTATGCTGTGCCAGGTATGAACAAGACCAGCACGAAGACCGATCGGTCCCCACTGATTGCCCCCATAAATGCCCAGATGCCAGTTGTCACTGTCTGCGGAAGCATTGCGGCCCTTCCCATTTAGGTCCGTTTGGCTATAGCCACCAACAACACCCAAACGCCAGCCAGAGTTAAGGCCAACATCGACACCTGAAAGGAAACCACCAGTGATTGTCTTAAGTCCACCAGCTTTAGAATTTCCGTCATGGTTTACCCAGGAACCAAAACCGGAGGCCCATACACCGTAGTCCAGAGACGCCGGTTTAACTGCGTCAAAAGGCTTTGGAGCACGGCCATTTGGTGACTGAGCAAAATTCAGAACCGGCACGTTTTGTGAACCAACACCGTCAAACGCGGAACGAAGACGATTGTTAATCGCGTCTGCAGTCAGGTTTGCTGTATCAATTAAACCAGTATTGACGGAGTCATGTACATCGCCCGAAAGCTGATTGAAAGCATCGCGTGCTTCAGCCTCATCTGTAAGGAACAGAATGGAATTATAAAGCTCCAAAGCGGAACCCTCTTGAGCAAGGCTATGAAGAGCGCGGGCTGTTGAAATTTCATTGTTCGATTTTGCCACTTTTTCGAAGACGACATCATCAATGGGATCGGCGACCAAACCTATTTTCAAATCGACCTTGTTGACCTGATGGTCCAAAGAAGTCGTCAAAAATATTGATTTAGATATGGCTTCGGAGAATGTTCCCTCAATACCATTTACGGCAGTCAGGATCGTGTATGTCTGACCATCCTGATAGCTGACCTTGTTGTCCAAAGCGAAGACGTCAAGGCGCCCCCCCTCAAGGCTTGCCTTACCAGTTGCGTCAATGCGGTCACTTGCTCCATTTCCTGCTACCTCGACTTCATAAACTGAGTCAGCACCGAATGTCACATCGCCACCAACGGTGACAGTTCCGATCGAATTGCCCGGGCGAAGTGTGCCTTGAGCAGTCAAATCGCCACCGATATCCCAGTTGCCTCCCATAAAAGAGGTTTGATCGACAAGAACATTCCCGGAAACTGTGATCGGGGTATCCGTTGTTCCACCACCAGTTGATGATCCGGAATACAGCTCTACGTTTCCTGCAATCAATGCACCAGTCGAATGGAAGGAATACGTACTACCTGTCGCAACGATATTCCCGCCGATTGACGTGCCTTCAGCGAAAGACATTTGAGTACCAGATTCAGTTTTAAGGTCCTGGATACCCGAAATCTTTCCGTTGAACTTTGCATTCTCTTCGACATTAACGTGCGTCTGACCTGAGCCTTTTTGGTCCGTATCGACGATATCTCCGCTTGCTTCAGATCCAGCCTTTAAGGTGATGTTCATGTTGGCGTCTGAACCGCCTTCATAGCGGGCAACGTTCACTAACATTCCATTGTTATCGACAGCAACAGTACCGGCTCCAAATGTAACATTCGCGATCTCTTCTGCTGAAGAAAAAGTAACGAAAATCGTGGGCCCTTGCGCGCTCTTAAGAACAGTACCTTCAATATTTAAGGTGCCGGATCCGTTTATTTCGAGTGCAGCTGCATCGAGACCGCTGGCCGCAACAGTGCCACCTATAAGGGATACTGTTCCGCCATCCCTTACAAAAACGCCTGATGCAGCCTTACCAGTGGTCTTGATGACTGTATCGGTTACAAAAATGACGCCAGCAGTGCCGGATACATCATTATTTGCAATTATCCCGTAGCCTTTCGCACCAGAGGTTTCGATAACAGAGTTTGATAGATTGATGGTTGAGAACGTTTCCGCAAATACACCGAAACCATTAATTCCTGATGTTGTGACGTTAACGGTTCCGTCGATTTTACCGCCATCAATGGCATGCAGACCAAAAGCATCATTACCTGTAGTCGTAACTTTGGCAGCATTCTTAAGCGTGATAACTGATTGATCTAAGCCGTGTGGCGTGCTGCCGTTCAAACCCGCCTGAATACCATGAGCCTTTGACCCTTTTGTAGAAACATCCGCATCAGAAATGATCATCGATTTTTTGCCTGCTAGCAAACCAAATGAGCGATCGCCTTCCGTAGTGACACTTCCACCATTCAGCTTAATGTGACCGCCATTATCTGCAAAAGCACCATAAGACCAATCCTTATTAGTTTGAACTTTTACATCAGTGGCGACCACTTTACCGCCAGTCGTTTTACGATCATCGTTGGCTATTAAGCCATGGCCGTATCCGCCATCCGTGGTTACTGAACCACCAGTTTGATTGATGGTTGATGCCGATTCAGCAAAAATACCGAAACCATTCTTTCCGGATGTCTTAATATCAGCGGAGCTATTAATGGTTCCGCCGTCGATGGCATGAAGTGCAAAAGCGTCACTGCCCGCAGTTGACACAGTTGAACCTGCATTCAAATTAACGACAGACTTATCTGAACCATCACCTGTTGACCCGTTTGCGCCAGCCTGAACAGCGTGTGATTTATCATTTATCGTGAATACTGCGGCTTGGCCGCTAACAGTTGAGTTCTTGGCGGCCAAGATACCGAAAGCTCGTGAGCCTTCAGTTGTTATTTTCGCTCCGTCAAGGAAGATAGCTCCGCCATTGTCCGCGAATGCACCGTGCGCCCAATCTCCACCTGTTTCGATAACCGTACCAATGGCCGTAACTTTTCCAGCTTCAGCATTCGCAATATCATTATTAGCGATCAGCGCATGACCATAGTAACCAGTGGTTACAATATTTCCCCCGTCCTGAGTAATTTTCGAATAGGATTCAGCAAAGATACCGAAGCCATTCATGCCGGATGTCTCAATATCAGCGGAGCTGTTAATGGTTCCACCGTCGATTGCATGAAGACCAACTGAATGTGAACCGGTCGTCACTACCTTGATATTGTCAGCCAAACTGATTTCAGATTTGTCCTGGCCGTTAGCATTCGAGCCTTTTGCGCCAGCCTGAACGCCATGCGCTTTGCCGCCTTCGGTGGCAATACTGATAGGACCATTTTTACCCGAAATCTCGAGATGGCTAGCCGCACTCACCCCCTGAGATACCAAAACACCCCAGGCGCGCCTAGACGGTCCAGTCGTGCCAGCCTTAACTTTTGAAACTTCTTCAGAAGTGATAATTCTTGTGGTGCCGTCCCGGTGAATGACTGCGGCTTTGTCTGTTACAACTATTGAAATAGGATCTGCCTGAGCAGTTGAAGCCAAGCCGAAGACCAACAGCATAGCTGTTGAGGCCAAGGTTGATTTCTTATTTCTAGAAAAAATAGACATATGTGCCCCCCAGGCTCCATTGAAAATTTTCGGGGGCGGAACGGTCAACGCCTTATAGGAATCCCGGTTACTAAACCCCAACTAATAGGGAGTAGTAGACAAAATTAATTGTTTATCTAATAAAAAAAATCTGCATTTGCGTCTTTCTTGCCGGCGTTGCGCTTAAGCAACAACTCTACTGCGCTTCTCTAGTCCGTCATACTGAAAAAATTTCTAACAAGCTTTAATATCTTTGTATTTCAATATGTTATAAAAATCCGAGATCATAATGAAATGGATTCTGTTATTCAACGACCGTAAACTATTGAGCGAGCAACGAATGCCACTCGCTTAAATCGTAGTCCGTTAAGAAATATCTTGGCAAGAGAACCGGAAACGACCAACGACAAAGCGTCTAGAACAGTGTTCTGCCTTCGATAAGAGTTTTACTGCAACGGTATATTCGGTGGCTCTAGCAATGGGGTTCTACTTGATACTCTCAAAAGCTTCTGCAAAACCTTTCAAAGAGACTTCCATTGTTTTCTCTCTTCGATCGGACGCACCTTCAAACCCCACGGAAATCCTGCTGGCTTTCTTAAGGGCATCTACTGCCTGAGGACCAAATTCAAGGGGTACGATGCAACCGGCAGGTATGCATGTTTTAAATGGGATGCGCGGTGCATTTTCTGGAGTTTTATCGAGGCCCAAAGAGACGCCCTTGCTCACATTAATTCCGAAAGGCAATATCATACTTCCCGTTGCAGAATCTCCTGAACGTATGATTTCTACGGCGATTAGGCGCTGCTTGGTGTTAGGTTGGCCCTCAATCTGCCCGGCCACCTGCTGAACAGCCGCGCAAAGCCGTTTTCCGCTCGCTTCCTTACAAACAACCTGCCAGTCGTCATATGTTTGGGTTACGGCATTTGCATCGTCAGATGCTGCAAGAGCAGGAAAGCTGATAGCGAAGACGATGACGCAACTTGCCCCGGCAGATTTCATCAGATTGAACATGCGACCCCTCGTATATGACAGCGCATCGCGAAAAAGTAAAACTGTTTTCGTGATGCGCGTTAAGAACAAATGACTAGAGCGCTGATCTGGCCCAATAAGATCGGAAGCGCTCTAGAAGTGCCGGAGAATAGCATTCTCCGGCTTCTCTCTATAATGTATTACAGCTTAGAATTTCCACTGCAGCCGCGCCTTAGCGCCATTATCCTGGGACCCCTTGCTAAACTGTCCAGAATACGAGACGCCGATGCTCAAACCATCGTTTAGTTTCCGATCAAGCCCGAACTCCAGCACTCCAACGTCTTGTGCAATCGGCACACCACCAGTCGAGAATGCATTTCCTCCTACCACAAAGCTTGTAGTAGCGGCAGGGTTGAGATCATTATAAGCATGCCGCCAACCGGCAGAACCATAGAATTTTGTTGCTCCATCCTCAGACACTGCGAAACTCGCACGTAAACCAAGGGTTGAGAAAACGGTACTGGAATTGCTGCTATCAGCCCTCAATGCAGCCGCGCCACCATCCTCTGTAAAGCTTCCGCTATTCAGATGCACATATGCCAAGTTTGCAAACGGCTCTGCCACGACACTCATGACATCGAATTGATGCGATACTTCACCATAAACCTGCGTGACATGATTGCGATAACTGGCGGACAACGCATCGGTATAGCCTGTGAAGCTGATAGAACGTGAGGTATCAATCTCCTGCCAGCTATAGGCAGCACCCAACTTCACATCGAGCATGCCGGCTTTACCGCCGCCATAGACACCTACGTGATAGCCAGCCGCCTCGCCACTTGAATCCAACCATCGTGTATTGAAGTTTGAATGGCTATAGCCAGCAAGTGCGCCTATGCGCCAAGAATTGTTAAGCGCGGCGTCTACTCCTGCAAATCCTCCACCAATGGTGCGGTCAAGATCAGACGCACCATTGTTTGTTGTGTTTTCAAACCGTCCGCCCGAGCCGAAACCATGGCTCCACCAAGAAACGCCATCGTCTTTAACCGCTTCTCCCGCTCCAATACCTCCCAAGCTGCTGCGCAAACGTCCAAAGGCTGCTTCACGAACGAAACGACTGTCTTCTATTGCAACAGCTTGACCAGAAGAATGTATCTCACCACCCAATTGTGTGAACGCACGTTTTGCCTCATTCTCGTCAGTCAAATAACCGATTGCCTGATACAGTGGATTGTGAATATCCAGGAACTGCAGAGCACCTGCAACAGCATTCTGATTTTTATTTAGCCCGCTGATTTGATCAAATGAACGGCTCTGAGACACGCGCAACACAACAGCGTTAGGATTGCTATAATCAGCGGTCAATCCATAGAATGTCGAGATATAAGTGTCACCAGTTAGCGTGTATGTGCCCGAAACACCGTTTTGTGCAGTAAGCACCTGGAATGAAGCATCCAGTGCATATCTTTCACCCGTCAGGTTTTCAACATTCAGAACGGAACCGTTCTCAATTGAGGCGCTTCCGCCGGCAATAAGGCTGTCATTCACACCTGATTGTGCAACCTCGACCTGCCAGAGAGATCCGCTTTGCTGTTGAATGTTCCCAGTCACATTCAAAGTGCCAATGCTTTGGCCGGTAGCAAGCACAGAACCATTTTCAAGAGTTAGGTTGCCAACTCGTCCTGTTCCACCCAAAATTGCACCGTTGCCGATCTCAAAATTACTTTGACCTAATTGAGAGTTGGCAATCACGGCTCCCTCTTCCACATAAAATGTGCCGTTAAAATCGCCGTCGCCAGAAAGTGTTAGCGCTCCGGCTCCCGCTTTCACGAAGGAACCCGCGCCAGCAAGGACATTGCTCAGTTCGCCAGCCTGTTGCTGACCAAAAACAACAAGGCCGTTATTGCTAATCTTCCCCTTACCAAAGCTTGAGGCTGTTCCCAGAGCAACACTGCTGGCAACGTTCGTGCTGCCTTCATATTGGTTGTTGTTTCCAAGCTGGGTTACTCCACCTCCTGTAAGGACAAAGGAGCCAGTGCCCGAGATATCACCCGTAAAATCAACTCTGTCCGATCGGTTAAGAACAAGCGTACCATTATTTGCAACGTCACCAATAATCGATCCACCGGTAGCGCCATTGCCGACAACGAGTGCTCCACCCTCGATTGTTGTGCCACCGGTGTAACTATTGGCATTGGTCAGTGTGACGGTACCGCTTCCGGTCTTGGTCAGCTCTGCTGCGCCATTCAGCACGCCATCAACTTGTCCTGCACTGACAGAAATCGCGTCCGTTGCATTGATCACCGCAGT
>Ga0256909_1000033_pt1 | contig 83371 bp, 77 predicted proteins | sample MC6MC0762MT_FD_190203 | JGI IMG/M metagenome (GOLD analysis project Ga0256909, IMG submission 190203) | Metatranscriptome of enriched soil aggregate microbial communities from Iowa State University, Ames, United States - MC6-MC0762-MT... | ecosystem: Environmental > Terrestrial > Soil >...
CGCAACCAAACACCAGCGCGAAGTCGGCACCGGCTATTTCGATGCCGTGTCGCTCGCAATCACCGGCGGCCAGTCTTCGACCACCGCCATGAAGGAATCCACCGAAACAGCACAGTTCCGTCCGGCTGCTGAGTGACGCCCAATTCTTGAGAGGAGAATAACAATGGCTTCGATTGCACGCGTTAAGGAAAGAGCAGAAGAGCAATCAACCTCGATGAGCACCGATCAGCAAAGCGCGATCCGTATGCTTGCCAATGACCTGCACCGCCTCAATCAGTCGGTTATGAATGCAGTCGAGGCCGGTGTTTCCGTTGAGCTGGTTCGCTCCGCTCGACATCATGGTGGCGAAGGCAACTGGGGCGATCTGCTAATACCGGTTATCGTTACCCGAAACCCATGATGACGCTCACGACAATTGCCTTCACCACCATGCTTTTATTTTTGTGTGCCTACGGCAACACGGGAATGGCGAAGGCAACTGGGGGGATCTGCTGATCCCAGTTATCGTTACCCGAAACCCATGATGACGCTCACGACAATTGCCTTCGCCACCATGCTTTTTATTTTTGTGTGCCTACGGCAACACGGGAATGGCGAAGGCAAATGGGGGGATCTGCTGATCCCGGTTATCATTACCCGAAACCCATGATGACGCTCACGACCATTACCTTCACCGTGATATTGTTTACTTCGGCGAAGCTGCGGCGACGGGAAATAACGAGCGTAAATGTCGCATACCGGTCGTTTCATCCAAAGAAAGTCGATTAGACCTTGATATACCAGTTCATCCATGTTGGACTGGCCTGACTGACCTCCCCGGCTGGCTCTGCCAGTCGGGTTCTTTTTTACATGAGCAGGTAATCTTTCGGCTGCGGCAGGTCTGGCAAATTCGTTTCACCCAATGCTTCGCGCAGATTGATCTCGATCGTATCAGCGATCGCGCCGATCGGAAGATCATTGGGCAGCGTGCCAAAGGGTTCTTCCAGCTCATCGCCAAGCGCATCAAGACCGAAGAAGGTGTAAGCGACCAGCGTGGTCGCGAACGGCGTTCCCCAGCCCAGCATATCTGCAAAACCAAAGGGAATGAAAAAGCAGAACAGATAGGCCGTGCGGTGCAACAGCAACGTGTAGCCAAACGGCACCGGCGTAAAGCGCAGACGCTCGCAGGCCGCCTGCACTTCGGAAAGGCTTTTCACCGTTTCATCAAGTGTCTGGAAATCTATCGCATCAATACACCCTGCACCGCGCAGCTCTGCAAGTATCTCACCAATTTTGCGCAGAATGAAATCCGGCCCGTTGCGGCTTGCAGTAAAGGCTGCTTGCTCATCAGAATTAAGCCATTTGTGGACTTTTGCCTGACCATCATCTGGACGAAGATGCGGCACCATCGACTGCGTGAATGCAATCACATAATGAAGAAGCTTCGCACGCACGCCTTCCGCACCCGGCAGTTGGTCCAGCACCATTGTCTGACGCGCAAAGCTGCGTGCCACATGCACAAGTTTGCCCCAGACTTTGCGCGCTTCCCACCAGCGGTCGTAGCAAGCATTGTTGCGGAAGCCCAAGAAGATCGAAAGCGCAATGCCAAGCAGCGCGAAGGCTGTGCCATTGTTGAATGCCGGAACCCAACCCGGAAAGGCGCGATGCGCCCAGACCACAACGAGCGACAGTACGAATACCGCAAAGATTTGTGGCAATATCCGCGTGACAATAGAGCCTTTGAGGATGAAGAATAGTTTCCACAAGGGCGGACGCGGACGAACGATCATTTTAGTGCATATCCCAGAATGTTACGGGCGATGCTTATAGTCTTTGCGCTTCTTCGCCAAGCATCGCAAGTTCTGAACTCGATCAAATCTTGATGCGTTCTTGACAATTGCCATCAATAAGCAGGGCCCATAAAACCGTCGCAGGACGCAATCAGGAGCCACTATGTCCATTCAATCGCTCGTCGACACCGTTGCAAATCGGGTCAATATCGATCAGCCGCTTGCCGAAAAACTGACCGGATCAGTTTTTTCCGTGCTGCAACACAGCACACCGGAAATTGGAGAGAAAGTGTTCGAGCTTTTACCCGATGCAAAGCCGCTGGCGGAAAGCCATGACGTGCTCGCCGCGGGAAGCAGTGGTTTTCTCGGTGTTTTTTCGGGTCTGATGGACACTATTGCCGGCGAAAAGATGAGCGCGTTGCTCAAAGCTGCTGCCAATCTCCGCACAAGCGGTCTTTCAAGCGAGCAGATCACCGATGCTGGAAATCAGGTGTTTCTATATATCCGTGAACGCGATCCAAATCTGGTGGACCAACTGATTATTGCAGCTCCATCCATCAAAGAGCATTTCGGACTTTAAAACGATAGCGCGCCGTCAAAGATATTTCGATGGCGCGCTATTCAGATTATTTAAGTGTCTTTTCCAGTATCGACCATTGCTCGTCACGCGTCACCGGCCCCATACCCGCATTATGCGCCAGCATATTTCGGTTCAGGCGCACAAATACGACTTTTTCATCGCCTTTCTCAGCCCATCCGACATACCAGCCAAATTGACGACGCCGATCCGGCTTGCCCTTGGGACCTGTTTCAAACGCCGAACCGGTTTTACCATGAGCTGTCCAGCCGTTTGAAAGCTTATGGCTGGGCAGAATGGCCATGGTTTTGGTCATTGCAGCTTCCGAGAACGGCAGCTTGTTATTGACCATTTTCATCAGAAAATCCGCCTGCTCATTGGGCGATATCGTCAGCGACGAAGAAATCCATGAGCGCAACATGCCGTTATTCTTGCCCGGATCGCCGCTCAGATCACGATTGCCGTAATTGAGCTGGTCTGTGTATTCCTGAAACTTTTCTTTTCCCAGCTTCCGCGTCAGCTCCTGTGAGAACCAGACCACCGACTGGTCTTCCCAATAGGTCGGATCGACAGATTGTTTCCAGGATTCACGCCACGCCGGATAACCCTCCTTGTAAGGCCAGGACGGATTATGGCTGTCTTTTAATATGCCGCTTTCAAAACCCATCAGCGCCAATGGCACTTTGAAGGTTGATGCAGGGCTATTGCGCTTATCGCAAATCTCGCCCTCTTTGGCGATGACCTCACCGCTGTTCGCATTGAGGATGATCATGCAGGTGAGTTTTTGACCTGCAGCCGAGGCCTGTCCTTGCAGGGTAACCATCGCAAGCAAGGCGCCTCCTGCCAATCCGAAAGCCGCTTTGATCGTTCTTTGCATAAAGAAAATCTCCAAAAAAATGCATTCGGGAATTTTTCTCTCAAACGTGGCGCCAACATTACGCAAAAGTGGCAATCCACATCTTTGCCCCTGTTTGCAACTGAGCTGCTCACATGCTGGCACAGCGGATGTTAACGAAGGGTGCCGGTCGTCCAACGGGACCAACCTAGCCCGCAAAATACGCCACAATATTTAATGTTGTTGTTGCTCAAAGGTCATTTGTCATTGTCGAATGTCCCCGCTATCATGCGGACATACGAAATCATTTTTTGGTGTTGGATGTCTGCTGATACGACGGAGAAGAAGGTTACGCGTGCGCCGCGTCGCCGTACGCCTGCTTATGTCAAATCGCTTCGCGGCGTGAAGAACTGGAAGCAAGCCACAGAATGGCTGGCATGGCGAGACATTGAAGACATCGAATGCATCACCCCTGATCAGGCGGGCGTTGCCCGCGGCAAGATGATGCCATCGAAGAAGTTCACATCGAACACTTCGCTGGCGCTTCCATCGGCGGTATTCATGACCACGATTTCGGGCGATTATCCGGAAGACGGGCACGGCTTCCAATATCCCGAAGACGACGGCGATCTGCGACTCTTACCAGACCTTTCCACCCTCTCCGCCGTGCCATGGGAATCCGATGCAACAGCGCAGGTTATCTGCGATCTGGTTTATCAGGATGGGCGTGCGGTTGAATTCACACCACGCAACGTGCTGCGTTCTGTCGTTGCCGCCTATAACAAGCGCGGTCTCAAGCCGGTCGTGGCACCGGAAATCGAGTTTTATCTGGTCCGTAAAAACCCCGACCCGGATTACCCGCTCACACCTCCGGTCGGTCGCTCCGGTCGCGCCATTGGCGGCGGTCAGGGTTATTCAATTGCTGGTGTCAACGAGTTCGACGAACTGATCGACGACATCTATCATTTCTCGGAAGGCCAAGGCCTTGAGATCGATACGCTGATCCACGAAGAAGGTGCGGCCCAGCTTGAAATCAACCTGCGCCATGGCGATCCGGTTGAACTGGCTGATCAGGTATTTTTGTTCAAGCGCACGATCCGTGAAGCAGCGCTCAAGCATGATATGTATGCAACCTTCATGGCCAAGCCTATTCAGGGCCAGCCGGGTTCGGCCATGCATATTCATCAGTCGATTGTCGATAAGAAGACCGGACGCAACATTTTCTCCAATGAAGATGGTAGCGAAAGCGAAGCCTTCCGCCATTTCATCGGCGGCATGCAACGCCATGTGCCGAACGCGCTCGTAATGTTTGCTCCCTATGTAAACTCTTATCGTCGTCTGACACCGTCCGCGTCGGCTCCTGTCAACGTGAAATGGGGCTACGACAACCGCACGACTGCATTCCGCGTACCGCGGTCTGAGCCAGGTGGTCGACGCGTTGAAAACCGCATTCCATCGTCTGATGCAAATCCCTATCTGGCGCTTGCTGCTTCGCTTGCCTGCGGGCTGATTGGCCTGGTGAACAAGATTGAAGCGGATCAGCCAGCTTCAACCAGCGTCAACACCAAGGAAATCGACCTGCCACGCGGCCTGATCGACGCGGTAGAACTTTTTGAAAACGATCAGGAGTTACGCAATCTGTTCGGTAATTCATTCGTCACCACTTATGCCGCGATCAAGCGTGCCGAATTTGAAACCTTCATGGAAGTCATCAGCCCGTGGGAACGTGAGTTCCTGCTGTTGAATGTTTGAGTTACGGCAGTAGGGCAGTAGGATACAAACCCGGGGGAACATGACAGTCAATTCGTATCGTGATCTCCTGGTTTGGAACCAAGCCATGGAACTGGTTACTGCAATTTATAAGCTGACCAACAGCTGGCCAAAAGAAGAGATTTATGGACTGACCAGTCAGGTGCGCCGAGCAGCTGTTTCTGTTCCTGCCAATATTGCCGAAGGTTTCGGACGCGAAAATCGCGGTTCATATCAACAGTTTCTTCGTATCGCTCAAGGCTCCCTTAAAGAAATGGAAACACACCTTCTAATTGCCGAAAGACTGAATTTCACACACAAAGAGACGATGAGCTCAATAATGGAAACGAGTGAAAGCGTAGGCAAGCTATTGCGATTGTTGATCCGGAAATTATCCGATCAATAAAGACATATTGCCCTACTGCCTTACTGCCCTATTGCCCTACTCCGGAGTCGTTGATGCCATATCAGTCCCCAATCTCGCCCGGATTCTCGTGGTACGAAGCGAGTGTTCCAGAACGCCCGCAATATGAAGAACTCGACGGTGCCCGTCAGGCGGATGTCGTGGTTATTGGCGGCGGCTATACGGGGCTTTCAGCAGCTTATCATCTGGCAAAGCAGGGAGCCGATGTCGTACTGATCGAGGCTGCACGCTTCGGTGATGGCGCATCGGGCCGCAATGGCGGTCAATTCGGCACAGGGCAGCGCATCTGGGCCGAAGATCTCGAAAAGCAATATGGCTTTGAACGTGCCAAAGCCCTGTTTGACGTTGCGGAAGAAGCCAAGACTTATTTGCTTGGCTTTGCCCGCGAGCACAATATCGACATGGAATATATTCCCGGCCAGATTTCGGCCGTACATAAGCCGCGCTATCTCAAAAACTATCAGGACCATGCGGAACTGATGGCTACGCGTTTCAATTACCCTCACATTCGCTATGTCGAACGCGACGAAATGGCCACGCTTCTCGGTTCAAACCGCTATCACGGCGGGGTCTATGATGCCGGGACAGGGCATATTCACCCGCTGAAATTGCTGGTTGGTCTGGCGAAGACGGCACAAGCTGCCGGTGCGCACCTGTTTGAGAACACCAAAGCCACGAAGATAACGACAGCAAGCGGTCGCGTTGAAGTTCAAACCCCGCGTGGCACGATTTCAGCAAAGAACGCTTTTCTTGCGGTCAATGCGCATGGCGGCGATCTGGAGCCTACGAGCGCTGCCCATGTCATGCCGATCCGTTCGTTCATCGGCGCAACGGCACCCTTGGGCGATAACAGCCCGGTCATTCCCGGCGGGGAGTCGGTTGATGACTCACGCTTCGTCGTTCGCTATTTCCGCAAATCCAAGGATGGTCGTCTGCTGTTTGGTGGTCGTGAAGCCTATACGGCAGACAATCCGCGCGACATCAGCGAACATATCCGCCGACAGATCGCGGAAATCTATCCCGCACTCGACAAGGTCGAAATCACGCAGGCCTGGGGCGGATCCGTTGGCATAACCATGCCGCGCCAGCCGTTTGTGCGTGAAGTGATGCCCGGTGTCATTTCCGCAGGTGGTTATTCCGGCCATGGGGTCATGCTCGCCAATTACATGGGCAGGCTCTATGCGGAAGGCATTTCCGGCAAGCGCGACAAGCTCAAGCTGTTTGAAGAGTTGCGCATTCCGGCGTTTCCGGGTGGCCGCACGTTCCGGGCACCCCTCCTCTTCCTTGCACTGTCATGGTACGCGCTGATGGATCGGATTTAAAAAAGCAGGCGACACATCAGAGGATGTATCGCCTGCAAGTTTAATTGCCCTGTTACTCTAAGTGACACTTACTTAGGCATTATTACTTCATGAATTACGCATCGTGCTTTCCAAAAATCGAAATTGATTTCTACGCCGATGGTGTAGCCAATCTCTGATAGGTTTCTTCCACGACATCGCGCATGGGCAGCAGGCCGCTCATACACAGCAGGGCGTGCATGTGTTCCCGTGCGCCTTCATAGCCCATGATCGGCGCGAAAGGTGTCATGGTCACACGCGGTTCATCAGCATAGAGCTGCTGATACTCAGCGAAATTCGTGAAGCTCAGATAGTTTTCGTCGCGCATCAGATAGGTTTCAACCGCCACACCCTCTGCAAAAACCACATCGTGGCTGTCGAGCACGATGTTGTAATAATCGATGGCGTCATCTTCTGAAAGGCGTGCAATCGAATGCCCATTGACCAGATCTTTTACGCGGATGAGAACGCCGTCGATCAACAAGGCATGGTTTGGAGAAAGATAAAGATCACGCCGGGGAAGTTTGCCGCCCAGCGCATGACGCTTGATGCGGATTGGCATGATGCTCTCATTCCACTCCGCGCCAGAGCTTACGAGACATTGCCACCCAATCCATTTAACCGGCAGCGTTTCACCGCGAACCGTTTTGACAAGATCACCTATCGCCAGCTTTTCGACGGGAACAGGCCCCTTTGGCGTATCGATGAGCGTGCCCTTGAGAAGGCAATTGGCGCCCGAACCACCGCCATTCTCCCACCATTTCGTGCCCATGGCGCGCGCAGGCAGTGATGAAATTGACGAAGCCAAAGCGCCAAGCGCCGCAGCTTTTGCGGCCATTCCTGCGGCAGCGCCTAAAAAGTGTCGTCGCGCGCGATTGCGAGGCGAGTGCGGGTTATTATCTGATGACATGGATCCCTCCGCTCTTCGAATGCCAGGCATCGGCTAAAATCAACTTGGATTTTTGCAAAGCACGATGCGTCAAATCAAAAATCTGAAGCTTCCAATCCGTGTTACGCGGATGGTCCGCTTCTGTTGCTTCGCCCCAAGATTACGAATCTGATCATAGCCGATGACCCAACCGAAAATATTCCAGCAATCCGGGCTAAAGCCTCCACGAATAGGCGTAGGCTCTACCTCAAAGGGGGATTTTTTCGACGAAATTTGAGCGGTCTGAAATCTAGAAAATGTTGATCGAGATTAAGTGGTGATCTGTTTTACCCGTTCCAGAAATGCCCGATGTTCGGAACCACTTCGCATATTCGTTCATTAAAGATGTCTGGACTGCTTTTATTGACGATACTTGCATTTGCTGCGGCAAATCTTGGCTTTGCGCAGCTTTGAAACTGCTTGTGCCCGGAATGAGGAGGACTCGATGCAAAATCCGATCGACAATGCGGGCGAAGAAAAAACAGAACTGAAACGGGTGATGGGGCCCGGTCTTCTTTTACTTTTCATCATTGGCGACGTGCTGGGTACAGGCATCTATGCCTTGACCGGTGAAGTTGCGGCAGAAGTCGGTGGCGTTGTGTGGCTACCCTTTCTGATCGCGTTCGTGGTCGCGCTGCTAACTGCGTGTAGTTATCTTGAGCTTGTCACCAAATATCCGCGTGCGGCAGGCGCCGCACTCTATACGCACAAAGCCTTCGGCGTTCACTTCATTACCTTTCTTGTGGCTTTCGCTGTCATGTCTTCGGGTATCACATCCGCATCCACGGCTTCACGCGCCTTTGCTGCAAACTTCGAGGCATCGCTGGGCCTGGCTTTCGGTGAGTGGGGCATACCGCTCATTGCAGTCGGCTTTATTGCACTGATTGCCGCCGTCAATTTTCGCGGCGTTGGCGAGAGCGTGAAAATGAACGTCGTTCTCACTGTTGTTGAAGTCACAGGCTTGCTCATAATTATCGGCATCGGCCTCTGGGCAATCGCTGGCGGCCAGGGCGATGTATCGCGCGCCTGGACTTTCGAAACGCCCGAAGGCAGCGGCTATTTCTGGCCTGTTATCGCCGCAACGACCCTCGCCTTCTTCGCGATGGTCGGCTTTGAAGACTCCGTCAACATGGCAGAGGAATGCAAAGAACCAAGTCGCCTTTTCCCGAAAGTGCTCCTCACAGGCCTGGCCATTACGGGTATTGTCTATGTGCTCGTTTCCATTTCGGCCATTACGCTGGTTTCCGCCGCCGAACTTGGTGAAGGCGACACCCCGCTTCTCAAGGTTATTCAGGCTGGCGCACCGGGCTTCCCGATTGGTGTCTTTGCTCTGATCACCATGTTTGCCGTTGCCAACTCCGCATTGATTAACATGATGATGGCAAGCCGCCTTATCTACGGCATGGCGCGTGAGGGCGTGGTTCCGGACGTGTTAGGCAAGGTGCACAAGGGTCGCCGCACACCGCATATCGCGATTATTTTCACTTCGCTGCTGGCAGTTGGCCTTATTCTGTTTGCAGGTGGTGTTCCAGCGCTCGGCGGTACGACCGCATTATTGCTTCTCTGTGTGTTCGCGGTGGTCAATGTCGCAGTATTGGTTTTGCGCAATGATCATGTCGATCACAAGCATTTCCGCACACCCACGATTCTGCCGATACTGGGTGCAATCAGCTGCACATTCCTTGCCGGTCCCTGGACCGGACGCGATACAGAACAATATGCTATTGCCGCTGTGCTGCTCGGCATTGGCGTGGTGCTGTGGTTTGCGACGGTTCGCTATATGCGCGCCGCCAACCAGCCTGCATAATACCAAAACTCTATGAGAATGCCTCATGGAGTTCTGGTTAGTCCGAGTAGCGTTCGAACTTTCTCTAGGCGTGATGCGCCAGCATTTCAGCGCCTTGGTATAAGACGCAGCTTTCAGACCTTCAGCTTTGATCCATTTGCCTGCATCCAGCAGGCAAGTGAATCAAGCGTATCACGCAAGGTTTTGCCTAACGGCGTCACCTCATATTCCACTCTTGGCGGCATTTCCGGATAAACGACGCGGGTAATCAACCCCCGCGTTTCAAACAGCCGGAGCTGCCGCGTCAGTTCTTTCTGGGTGATCGGCGCGACAGCACGCTGCAATTCACCAAAACGGATGGGACCATCCGTAACGATCAGCCGATACAGGATCGGTATCGCCCATTTTCCAGCAATCAGATTGACGAAATCAACCATGGGGCACCGACTGTCGGTGGACACCTCACTCGATATGTCACCCATGGACGTGATCTCCAGATTGGAAAATTATTCCTTTAGTACCAAATTAGTGCCTACTATACATTGGATACTAATGGACACAATGTCCTTTCTCCCGGAAGCGAAAATGCTTCGGCTGCAGAAAGGTGAATTATGGGTCGTCTCGAAGGAAAATATACGCTTATCACAGGCGGTACGAGCGGTATCGGGCTTGAAACAGCCAGACAGTTCGCCCTTGAAGGGGCGACCGTGGCCATTACAGGCCGGAAGGCGGAGGGTTTGGAAGCGGCTGCTCGCGAGCTGCCTGACAGTGTTCTCAAAATCCAAAGTGATTCAGGAGATGTTGCGGCACAGGAGCAGCTTGCACAGACGCTTGCAGAACAATGGCCGCGCCTTGATGCCCTTTACATAAATGCGGGCGACGTCACCCATAGCCCGCTGCAGGACTTTTCCGAAGAGGCCTATGACCGCCTGATGGCGATCAATCTGAAAGGGCCATTCTTTCTCATCAAAGCGTTGCTACCGCTTCTTGCCAATCCCTCATCCGTCATCCTGTGCGGATCGGCCAGCGCACATATCGGCTTACCGCAAAGCAGTGTCTATGCAGCCAGCAAGGCGGGGATTCTTTCGCTCGCACGGACACTTTCCGGCGAGTTTGTTGATCGCGGCATTCGTGTAAATGGTCTGAGCCCCGGCCCGACTGAAACGCCGGCTTTTGGCAAACTGGGACTTGCTGCCGATGAAGAAGAAGCCTTGCGTGCGGATATACGCAAGCTCGTGCCAATTGGACGTATGGGCAAGCCCGTTGAGCTTGCGAAAGCTGCGGTGTTTCTTGCCTCCGATGAATCGACATTCGTTGTCGGTTCGGAAATTCAGGTCGACGGCGGCGTGAGCAACCTTTGAACGATTGAACGCCGGGGCGCATTCAAGTGATTGACAATGCGTCCCGGCAGGAATAGCAAGGCACCATGATTAAAGCGCTCATCAACACCCGGTCTTATTACGCCCCGCTCATATAGCGGTGGTTTTGCTTTGTCATAGTTCAACCGCTGCATTGCCAGCGGTTTAGTTTGAAGACGGTGCCTCTGGCGATCCAGCCATTCAGAGGTCAGTCTATGTCTTTCGACGAAAATCATCAGCATAAAACAATCGGCATTATCGGCTTTGGTGCATTCGGGCAGCTTATCGCCCGTTACCTCAGCCCATATTACCGTCTGTATGCTTATGATCCTGTCGCAAGACTGGATAATGTTGCAGGCGCGCTCTCTGTAACACTTGCGACAATCGAAGATACAGCCGGTTGCGACATCGTTATTCTGACAACACCCGTATCAACCCTTGAAGGCGTTGTCAGAGCTATCGCGCCGCATCTGCGGCCCGGCGCGCTGGTTATGGATGTCGGATCGGTGAAGGTTGGTCCCACCAATATCATGCTCAAAGGCCTGCCGGATCATGTCGATATTGTCGCCACGCATCCGTTGTTTGGTCCGCAAAGCGCACGCAACGGGATCGCTGGCCTGAAGATTGCCATTTGCCCGGTTCGCGGCACGCAAGCGCTTCGCATCGGCGCATTCTTGCGCAAGCAACTGGCGCTTGATGTGATTATGACAACGCCCGAAGACCATGATCGCGATGCAGCCATGGTTCAGGGGCTCACGCATCTAATCGCTAAAGTGCTGGTGCAGATGGAGCCATTGCCAACGCGTACGACGACGAAGAGCTTCGATCTCATCATGCAGGCCGTCGGCATGGTGCGCCATGATGCACCAGAGGTTTTCCATGCCATCGAACGTGCAAATGACTTTGCACCGCAAATTCGTCAGCGCTTTTTTGAACTGGCTGCTAATCTGAATGAAGAACTCAGCCGAGTCTCTCAAGCATGACTAGATCGACCGTTATGCGCCCTTTTGGGCGCATAACGGTCGATCTAACACTTTATATTTACAGCATAATTTTATCTTAAACTGATTCAAGTTTATGGAATTCTGCTGTATGGTGCCCTGTTCCAAAGCAATAATGGAAGTTGAAATCATGAATCGCGATACGCTTTACCTTTTGCAGCCGGGGTTTGAAGACCCCGCCTATCCCGGACAAAAATTCTATTGCGAGCATTGTGCCTTGATGGAAGGGGTTCTGGCTTCCTTTCCCGAACTCGGGAAAGACCTCGACATCAAGCGGGTCACCTGGCCGCGTCCAAGGCATGAAGTCATTGCTCTTGTGGGGGAAGAAAACCAGTCATTACCTTTGTTCATATTGACGAAAGGTGATCGCTCGGTCCATCAGACCGGCGAGAATGAAGGCAATGCTTTCGTTTCGGACAAGGACGCTATTCTCGCAGTTCTTGCCGAGCGGCACGGTTTCCCCAATCCGCATCCATAATCAAAGGTTCACACCATGAGCGGCAAAATACTGATCAGCGCCTGCCTTGCGGGTCATCCGGTCCGTTACAACGGATCGGCAAAGCCGCTTGCACATCCACTTGTTGATCAGTGGCGTGCCGAAGGGCGACTCGTGACAGTTTGCCCCGAATTGATGGCCGGTTTCAGCGTACCGCGCCTCCCTGCAGAAATCGCTGCGGGAGGCGATGGTGAATCCGTTCTTTCCGGAAAAGGCCGCGTCATTGAAGAGACCGGCGGCGATGTAACCGCACAATTTGTCGCCGGTGCTCAGGCTGCGCTTGCTGTGGCACAAGCAAATGATTGCCGCTTTGCTCTGTTAATCGATGGTAGCCCGTCTTGCGGCAGTCGTACGATCTATGATGGCAAATTCATCGGCCAGAAGCATTCTGGTGCCGGTGTCACCGCCACTCTTCTTCGCGGCCATGGCATTGAGGTTTTCGCAGATACGGAAATCGAGGACCTTGGTATTCGTCTGCAAGCCTTAACTTAGTTCACCCAAAATCCACTCACGAAAAGCCCGGACTTTGGGCATGTTCTTTCGCGCTTTGGGATAGACCAACCAATAGGCCTGTCCATCATCGCATAGAAGATCAAAGGGTTGGATCAATTGCCCTGATGCCAGTTCAGCCGCATGAAACGCAGGCGTCAGGATACCCACGCCCTGCCCGGCTGCAGCGGCTCGCCCTTCCAGATGCTGCGCGCCATACCGGCTGAATGCGTTGCCCTTGATGTCGGGGTTTTCAATTCCGGCAGCCTTATACCAGATTTTCCACCATGGATCGGTGGGGTCAACGGCGCGAAGACGCAACAGATCAGCAGGTTCTTTAATACCGCCGACCGACTCAATAAGGTTCGGACTGAGCATCGGTGAAAACTGCGCTTTGATGAGCTCATGTGAGATCATACCGGGCCATTCACCTCGCCCGCTGCGTATGGCCATATCGACATTTGAGGTTGCGAAATCGACCATATCGTTCGATGTATCCAGCCGCACGGCCAGCGCCGGGTGCCGCATCTGAAACGATCCCAACCGCTGCACGAGCCAGTTGGCTGCAAACGTCACCACAGCGCTGATCGTCAACACGCCTTGCGTATCTTCGCGTGCAGATGCAAAGGCGGCCCGCATAGCTTCAAATGCGTCATTGATGGCAGGGGCAAGACGCTTGCCCAACTCGGTCAATTCCACCTGACGCGGTTTGCGCATAAACAACGGCGCGCCAACGCGTTCTTCCAACAATTTTATCTGATAGCTGACGGCAGCCTGAGTCATTCCAAGCTCTTCCGCAGCCCGCGTAAAGCTTGCATGGCGGGAAGCAGATTCAAAAACCCGAATAGCTGAGAGTGGCGGCAAGGCTTGTGACATAATACATAAGTTCTCCTTATGCATCATAATTGACGTTCAATTGGAAAACAACGCGTTTTTCCGTCATAAGCATAGGCAGAATTTAATCGACAGCCGAACTTCCCACTCGGCCCTAAACTTAGAAAAATCGAGATCGACCATGCGTGATGTTGAGATCAACTCATCAGCGATTGCCGTTGTTTGCCCTGAAAAAATAGCGTCTTCCGGCCTGCGTGCGTGGATTGCACGCTTGTTCAAGCGGAAGCCGAGCCATTACGTCATCAGCGAAAATTCGCCGGAATATCTGCTGCGCGATGTGGGCATTAAGGAAGGACGACCTTCCCGCTTTGACCGTGCTGGACACAAGCTGCCTGAATGGTGAAAGTTATCTGTTTTTACACATTTCCAGCAAAACCGCTTCGCACTTTTTCTGGAAATGCTTTTAGCCGCTAACCACCGCAAAGCCGCGCGCTTTCAAACCTCGCCGGTCCTCGCGCAGATTATCGATCAGGCGCGACCGGCTTCCTCCAAGATGCGATGCCATCAGAGCTGTCGCTTGCGACGCATCTCCTTCCCGCACTGCATCAAGAATTGCACGGTGCTGCTGCCAAGCACACGCCAGCGCGTCCGCATCGCGCACTTCAAGCCAGCGCGCCCGTGACAGCCGCTGCATGGCATCTCGAACACCACGGCTCAGAAATTCATTGCCTGAAAGCCGCGCGAGTTCGATGTGAAAATCCATGCCCACACGATGCCATTCCTCGCGCGTGCTTGTGGCATCGCAACTGTTGAGCATTTCGGCAATCGCCTCCACACCACTGCGATCTTCCAGCGCGCAAGTAACGTTGAGGGCGGCTATCTCCAGCGCCTCACGATAAACGCCGATCTGTTCAATCTCCGCGAGATTGATCGGTGAAACGGTCCAACCACGCCCTTCCCGCCCCACAAGCCCTTCCGCCTCAAGACGCAAAAGCGCTGCACGGATTGGCGTGCGTGAAGCATTAAACTGCGCTTCGATCCAGCGTTCGGTCAGCCGCTCACCCGGCCCCAGTTCAAGTCCGAGGATCATATCGCGAAGCTGTTCTTCGACTTGACGCATCTGTGACATTGGACCCTCAATAATTCTGGCGCGCGACTGATTGACAAGCCGTCAGGACAGGCGCATGTGTGTACTCCGTTTTGGTATCCCAAAATGGCATACAATGCAATCACGCATAAAAACACGGAACACAGCATGAGCACCCAGCACGCCACAAGCGGCGGCAAGGCCAAGATCGAAGCAGATGAAACCCATGAACGCTACTGGAAGCAGAACCTTCTTATCTGCCTCATCGGTTCGTTCACCACGCTTGTTGCCATGTCGCTGCTTCTGCCGTTTCTGCCGCTTTATGTGGCGCAACTAGGTGTGACTGACGAAGCCGCTATCGTGCAATGGTCTGGCATTGCCTATGGCGCAACCTTTCTGGCCGCCGCAATTGTCGCTCCTTTCTGGGGCAAGCTCGGCGACCTTTATGGCCGCAAGCTGATGCTTATCCGCGCCAGTCTTGGCATGGCGATTGCCATGTCGCTGATGGGCATGGTCACAGACATCTGGCAGCTCGTCGCGCTTCGCCTGTTCGTCGGCATTGCAGGCGGCTACTCCTCCGGCTCGATGATCCTCGTCGCGACTCAAACACCCAAAGACAAGACTGGCTGGGCGCTGGGTGCCTTGTCTGCTGGCATCATGGCCGGCAATCTCGCTGGCCCTCTGCTGGGTGGCGCGCTTCCACCGCTGATAGGCATCCGCGCAACCTTCTGGCTGGCTGGCAGTGTGATCTTCCTGACCTTCCTTGCAACAACATTTCTGATCCGCGAAGATCGCAAACCGCCCAAGCGAAACAAGGAACAAAAGAAGCAATCAATTTGGGCAGCGGTTCCCGACCGCAGACCGGTCATTGCCATGCTTGCGACCGGCATGTTGTTGATGTTCGCCAATATGTCTATCGAACCGATCATCACCGTCTATGTCATGCAGCTCATGGATGACCAGACCAAGGTCACTCTGATTTCTGGTGTCGTGATGGCTGCGGCAGCGCTCGGCAGCATCCTGTCGGCCTCGCGTCTTGGCCGTCTGGCAGATCGCATCGGCCATACCCGCGTTATCACCGGCGCTTTGGCGATTGCCGCAATCCTGCTGATTCCGCAGGCTTTCGTAACCGAAGCCTGGCAGCTGATCGGTTTACGCTTCCTGATGGGCTTGGCACTCGGCGGCCTTTTACCCTGCATCAGCAGCGTCATCCGGCACAATGTGCCCGACCGCGTTGCAGGCAGCGTGCTTGGCCTCTCTGTTTCGGCGCAATATGTCGGGCAGGTTGCGGGTCCGGTCGCCGGTGGCTTTGTCGGCGGACACATGGGTATGCCGTGGGTATTTATCGGCACCTGTCTCTTGATGGCGATGGGCGCGCTTTATAATTGGATGGTTTTACGCAGGGCTTCACAGAACTGACGTATGGCGGGAATAGGTACACCCATCAATTGAGTCCTTTTTGAAAGCCTGACATGACATTCCAACCATTCGCGCCCTTCGATGCACTGGCAGAACAGCTTCTGCCGCACGCCCTGGAGGCAAAAGCCGACGGCTCGCATGATCTGTCCCACATTGCGCGCGTATGGAAAAATGCTGCTGCAATTCAAAAGTCGGAAGGCGGCGATGCGGAAATACTCTTCGCCGCCGCCCTGCTCCATGATTGCGTCAGCGTCGAAAAGAATTCGCCGGATCGCCATCGCGCATCAGGACTGGCCGCTGAAAAAGCGTCCAATCTCCTGCGTGAGCTTGGATGGAATGAAGAACGTATTGCTGCCACTGCCCATGTGATCGAGGCACACAGCTTTTCGGCCAATATCGAGACGCGCACGCTTGAGGCAAAGATATTGCAGGATGCGGACCGGCTGGATGCGATTGGGGTGATTGGTGCCGCGCGCTGCTTTTATATTGCAGGGCGCATGGGCAGCGCACTTTACGACAGCAACGATCCGATGGCCGAAAATCGCCCGCTGGATGATAAAAACTATGCGCTGGATCACTTCCGCACCAAGCTTTTCAAACTTGCCTCCGGCTTCAAAACTGAAACCGGAAGCCAGATGGCGGCGGCACGCCATGAAAAACTGGAAGCCATATTCAATGACTTCCTGAGCGAAGCGGGTTATTAGAGCGCGTCCCGAAAAGTGCGAAGCGCCTTCGCGGGGAAATCAGTCCACTGGACTGATTTCTACCCCCGCTACGATCGGAACAAGATGCGCGGAAGTACGAATAAATAGAGCATTTCCAACGATTAATAAAAACCGGAAATGCTCTAGATCGAGTAACCGCCATCAACATTGAGCGCGGTTCCTGTCACCATCGATGATGCATCCGATGCCAGGAAAAGTGCGGCTTCCGCCACATCTTCCGGTTTGGAGAAACGGCCAAGCGGAATGGTGGCTTTCAGACCTTCACGCGCCTTTGGGGTGTCTTCCGCCAAGAACAACCCGAGAGCCTCACCCTCGCTTTCGGCGGGGCAAATGCAGTTGACGCGGATATTCTTCTCAGCAAGTTCAAGCGCCATCGCCTTGGTGGCGCTGACAACCCAGCCTTTGGAAGCTGCAAACCATGTGAGGCCCTTGCGTGGACGATTGGCCATCGCCGATGCGGTATTGATGATGACGCCGCTGCCCTGATGTTCCATGATCGGTGCGACAAGCAATGTCGAATAGTAAATCGCCTTCATGTTGACCGCATTGATGAGATCGAAATTATGCTCATCTACCTCCGTCAAAGGCATGTTACGATGTGTGAAACCGGCATTGTTGACCATGATGTCGATACGACCGAACTTGTCGAATGCCGCACGCGCCAGCCGCTCCATATCATCCTTGCGCGAAACATCAGCCTGCACAGACAATGCATTCTCGCCAATATCGGCTAGCTCGTCTTCAAGGCGCTTCACATTGACATCAGCCAGCACGACCTTTGCACCTTCGGCTGCAAATCGGCGCGCTATGGCAGAACCGAAACCGGATCCCGCACCTGTGATGATCGCAACCTTATCCTGCAGCCTCTTCATGTCATTCTCCTTTTGCGGATGAGAGATATGATCCGCCCGTCAAACCATTAAAAACTTTGTTCAGCACAGCTGTGTTCATGCCTGAATATGGCTCTATGTTGAACATGTCATCTATGCATATGCGGTTAACCGGAATGCAAAGACAGCTGTAATTGGCAACATTCGCGAGAATGTTATATTGGACGGTTGAATTTAAATCGATTAGATTATAGACAAAGGCTGCACGAAAATCGCAATCTGCTATTAGCACAGTGATTTGCGTCAGAAGTGGAAGAGAGCAATATATGACCAGCCAGATAATACCGGTAGAGCCCTTCGATTGTATCGTTTTCGGCGGTTCCGGCGATCTTGCCGAGCGCAAACTGATTCCTGCGCTTTATCAGCGCCAGCGTGCAGGTCAGCTCAGTGAGCCGACGCGCATCATCGGTGCTTCGCGTAGCGCCATGACCGATGAGGAATATCGCAAGTTTGCCCGCGATGCGATCAACGAGCATGTCAAAGCTTCTGAAATCGACGCCAAGGAAGTCGAGACTTTCATTGCTCGCCTTACCTATGTCGCAGTCGATGCGAAGTCGGAAGACGGCTGGGCCGCTCTGAAAGATGCCATTGGCAAGAAGCCTGAAAAGATTCGCGCATTCTATCTGGCCGTAAGCCCGACGCTGTTTGGCGATATTGCAAGCCGCCTCAAGTCGCATGGCCTTATCACCCGCGACACGCGCATTATCGTAGAAAAGCCGATTGGCCGCGATCTTGAATCCGCCAATGCGCTGAACGACACCATCGGCAGCGTTTTCCGCGAAGACCAGATTTTCCGTATCGACCACTATCTGGGCAAGGAAACTGTTCAGAACCTTATGGCTCTGCGCTTTGCCAATGCTCTTTATGAGCCACTGTGGAATTCCGCACATATTGATCATGTGCAGATTACGGTTGCCGAAGCCGTCGGCCTTGAAGGCCGTGCAGGCTATTACAACACCGCTGGCGCGCTTCGCGATATGGTGCAGAACCATATTCTGCAGCTTCTCTGCCTCGTCGCCATGGAGCCGCCTTCGTCGCTCGAAGCCGATGCCGTCCATGACGAAAAGGTCAAGGTGCTGCGTTCGCTGAAGCCAATCACCACGGCCAATGTCGAAGACGTTACGGTTCGCGGTCAGTACCGCGCTGGTGCATCGGCAGGTGGCCCTGTTAAGGGCTATCTCGAAGATCTCGGCAGCGACGACAGCAACACCGAAACCTTTGTTGCGCTGAAGGCTGAAATCGACAACTGGCGTTGGGCTGGCGTTCCTTTCTACATGCGTACGGGCAAGCGTCTTGCATCGCGCGTTTCGGAAATCGTCGTCACCTTCAAGCCGATCCCGCATTCGATCTTCGGCGAAAATGCTGGCAAGGTCGTCGCCAACCAGCTCGTCATCCGTCTGCAGCCTGATGAAGGTGTGAAGCAGTGGCTGATGATTAAGGATCCAGGTCCGGGCGGAATGCGTCTTCGTCACGTTCCGCTCGACATGAGCTTCGCCGAGTCGTTCAATGAACGTAACCCGGATGCCTATGAACGCCTGATCATGGACGTTGTTCGTGGCAACCAGACCCTGTTCATGCGCCGCGACGAAGTTGAAGCTGCATGGCGCTGGGTTGACCCTATTCTCAAGGGTTGGGATGTGAACAACCAGCAGGTTCAGGGCTACACGTCAGGCACATGGGGTCCGTCGTCTTCGATCGCTCTTATCGAGCGTGACGGACGGACCTGGCACGAAAGCTGATAAAGCAAAGACCCGGAGACGTTGACAGACATTTCCGGATCAGTCTTTGTGCCAAAAAGAAAGAGCGAGCGCGAATACCTGGTAGGGGTGCTCGCTCTGTCCTGACTTGAAAGGTATGGCATGAGCATCGAACGGCACGATTTTACCAGCGGAACGGAATTGGCACAGTCGCTTTCTGAAGCGATTGCGGACAAGCTGGCTGCCGCTATCGCTGAGCGGGGGCAAGCGACGATCGCTGTTTCCGGCGGCACAACGCCGCTCAAGCTGTTCGACATCCTGTCCCGCAAGATGATCGACTGGACGCTTGTTACAATCACGCTCGTTGATGAGCGTTTTGTTGCACCAACCAGCGAGCGTTCCAACGAAAAGCTGGTGCGCGACCACCTGTTGCGCGATCATGCAGGCGTTGCGAAGTTTGTGGGCCTCTATAATCCGGCGGCCACAGCAGAAACCGCAGCACTTGCAGCAGCAAATCGCATCGACGCATTGCGTCGTCCGTTTGATGTTGTGGTGCTTGGCATGGGCAATGATGGCCACACGGCTTCGTTCTTCCCGAATGCTGACAGGCTTGATCAGGCAATCGATCCCAAGACCAAAGCTGTCGTTCTGCCAATTCATGCGGAAGGCGCAGGCGAAAAGCGTCTGACACTGACTTTGCCGCTGCTGGTCGAAGCAGACATGCTTGTTCTGCATATTGAAGGCGCTGCCAAGCAGGCAACGCTTGAGAAAGCACTCGCCAACGACGACGAAAATGAAATGCCGGTTCGCGCCGTGTTCCGTCACGCCCGCAAGCCGATACAACTCTACTGGACGAGCTAACAGTCCCATCGAACGCAGCAGTTTGCGTTTGGGACTGTGGGTTTTATAATTAGCCACAGGCAAGCCTGGCATTATTTCAGCAGGTGATACCCATGACGACGCAGACTGCGCATACCCGCATCAAGGCCATCACCGAGCGTATCATTGAGCGCTCGAAACCGACCCGCGAAGCCTATATTGGGCGCGTTCGCGAGGCGGCTTCTCGCAAGCCGCATCGCTCTATCCTTGGATGCGCCAATCTAGCCCACGGTTTTGCCGCCTGCGGCCCGAATGACAAGGCGACCTTGACCGCCGATGTCGTACCAAACCTCGGTATTATAACCGCTTACAATGATATGCTTTCGGCCCATCAGCCGTTTGAAAACTATCCGGAGCTGATCCGCACAGCCGCCCGCGAAGCAGGCGGCGTGGCGCAGGTTGCGGGCGGCGTGCCTGCAATGTGCGATGGCGTTACGCAAGGCTTTGCCGGGATGGAGCTTTCGCTGTTCTCGCGCGAAGTCATTGCCATGGCAGCAGCCGTCGGCTTGTCGCATGATATGTTCGACGCTGCGGTCTATCTCGGCGTTTGCGACAAGATCGTACCGGGGCTGATCGTCGGCGCCCTCACCTTTGGACATTTGCCAGCGGTCTTCATTCCGGCCGGGCCGATGACGAGCGGTCTGCCGAATGACGAGAAAGCAAAGACCCGTCAGCTTTATGCAGAAGGCAAGGTTGGCCGCGCAGAATTGCTCGAATCCGAGTCAAAATCCTATCACGGCCCCGGCACCTGCACTTTCTATGGCACAGCCAACTCCAATCAGATGCTGATGGAGATCATGGGGCTGCATTTGCCCGGTTCATCCTTCGTCAATCCCGGTACGCCATTACGCGATGCACTCACCCGCGAAGCGGCCAAGCGCGCGCTGGCGATTACCGCTTGTGGTAATGAATATACGCCTGTCGGCGAGATGCTCGACGAGCGGTCTTTCGTCAATGGTATCATCGGGTTAAACGCCACCGGCGGCTCGACCAACCACACGATCCATCTGATTGCGATGGCAGCCGCCGCCGGTATCAAACTGACGTGGCAGGACATTTCAGAGATTTCAGACGTTGTGCCTTTGCTGGCGCGCGTTTATCCAAACGGTCTTGCCGATGTGAACCATTTCCATGCTGCGGGCGGTATGGGCTTTTTGATCCGCGAATTGCTCGATGGCGGCATTTTGCATGAAGATGTTCGCACCGTTTGGGGTGAAGGCCTGCGCCCTTATGCGATTGAGCCAAAGCTCGGGCAAAATGGCACGGTTGTTCGCGAGCCCGTTCCCGAAAAGAGCGGCGACGACAAGGTGCTGGCAAAGATCGGCTCGCCCTTCCAGCCAAGCGGCGGCATCAAGGTTCTGACCGGCAATATCGGTAATGCGATCATCAAGGTTTCAGCCGTCAAGCCGGAGCGCCATGTCATTGAAGCGACAGCGAAAGTCTTCAACGATCAGGCCGAATTGCAGGCGGCCTTCAAGGCTGGCGACCTGACCGGCGACTTTATCGCAGTTGTGCGTTATCAGGGGCCGAAAGCCAATGGTATGCCCGAACTGCACAAACTGATGACGGTGCTCGGTATTTTGCAGGATCGCGGACAGCGCGTGGCGCTAGTTACCGATGGTCGTCTTTCCGGCGCGTCCGGCAAGGTACCGTCTGCCATCCACGTGACACCGGAAGCACTCGATGGTGGCGCAATTGGGAAAATCCGCACCGGCGATATTGTTCGTCTTGATGCCGTGAACGGTACTCTGGACGTTCTCATCAGTGATGCGCTCCTTGATGAACGTATCGAACAGTGCCCCGATCTTTCAGCCAATGAACATGGCATGGGACGCGAACTTTTCCGCGCTTTCCGCAACATCGCCGGGCGGGCTGACGAAGGCGCTTCGGTCTTCTGAAATCTGACGTGTTAAAAATAAGGCAAAGCGGTTTTTATGCCGCTTTGCCTCTTAAACTGACGAAAAACGCACAAAAAGGCGCAAAAAACGCCTCTCAATTGTGTCAAAATACTGGCTTTTCGAAGTCAACACTGCGGCAAGCAGCTGTCAAAGTGTTGGCCATCAGCATAGCGATGGTCATCGGACCGACGCCACCCGGAACCGGCGTAATGGCACCTGCCACCTTTTCCGCATCCGCAAAATCGACATCGCCAACCAGGCGCGTCTTGCCTTCGCCCTTTTCAGGCGCTGGGATGCGATTGATACCGACATCGATTACTGTTGCACCGGGCTTGACCCAGTCGCCTTTGACCATCTGCGGACGACCAACAGCCGCAACCAGAATGTCGGCGGTGCGGGCAATCGCTAGCAGGTCCTTGGTACGGCTATGGGCAACAGTTACCGTTGCATTGGCTGCGAGCAGAAGGTTGAACATCGGCTTGCCAACGATATTGGAACGACCAATCACAACGGCATTAAGGCCCGACAGATCACGGCCATGAATGCGCTCGATCATAATCATTGCGCCAGCTGGCGTACATGGAACAAAAGCCGTGTCGACTTCGCCGGTGCCAAGCTTGCCCACATTGATGAAATGGAAGCCGTCAACGTCCTTTTCTGGCGAGATTGTTTGGATCACGCGACCTGAATCGATGTGCTTTGGCAGCGGCAGCTGCACCAGAATACCGTGGATGGCAGGATCGTTATTCAGGCTGTCGATGAGATCGAGAAGCTCCTGCTCAGAAGCATCTTCGGCCAAATCGTGCTGAACGGAAACAAAGCCGCATTCCTTGGCTTTCTTGCCCTTAGAGGCGACATAAACCTGGCTTGCCGGATCTTCACCGACAATCACCACTGCAATGCCCGGCACAACGCCGGTCGCACTAACGAGCTTTTCGGTCTCACGCTTCACCGTGGAAACCACATCCTCGGCGAGCTTCTTGCCATCGATCAATTGGGCCATATCGAATGCTCCGTTTTAAACAGGCGATGCCTTGGGATACAGCGCCTTGATCCTGAAAACATGCCAATAAGCGTCATCGACTGAGATGACAATCTCAGAAAAGGCAAGTTTCAGGATAAAGTCGCAAAATGCCGGAGCGTGAAGGCTATTTCATAGAGAAGCGCGACACTGACAAAGATCGCATGATAGCGCCGGTTATCGGTGAACATCGCTATGAGACTGCCCGCGATCAGCGCACCGACACGAATTGGGTATTCGATCCCGTAAAGGTTATAGTGCTCCATACCCTTGATAAGCGTATCGACGACATCAGCGACATAGACCAGCGCGAGAATGCCGAAGAACCATTTGCGCCGCGAGAGGAAATAATCGCGATAGCCGGTATATTCTTCCATGCTGTCAGGAAAGAGCAGCGTGCAGAGCAGGAAATAAAGCCCGGCATAGAAAATGACGAAGAAATATTTCTCGAAGGTCCATAGAGGAATGGTGCGCAGGCTAAACTCGAACCACCAGAAATGGATGACGGAAAGCAGAATGAAAGCCACCCAGCCCAGATGGACCGGGTAGATTTTCTGCTTGCCTGGATGCTGGATGAAACGCGCGAAACCCGTCAGAAGACGGGATACGCAAAGACCAAGAATAATGCCGATGATGATGCGAACATGCGTGAAAGCTTCCGCAGGTGGCACGCCAGTCGTTAATGCCGGATCCATTGTTCCCCTCAATGCAATGTGCACCGCATCTTGGAACAGAAAGAGTAAGCAATCAATAAATCACAATACAATTATAAAAAGAAAGTGGCGCCAACTTACGTCAGCGCCACTTATTATGAATAATAAAAGCCTGCGCTTAGTTACTAAGCATTAGTTGATCGAGTTCAGGAAGCTTTCCCAGCTTTCCGACCAATGCGTGCGGCTCTTTTCATCGGCTGAACGCACATTGCATGTTTGCAAGTCGCTCTCAGGAATATCTTTTTTGGTCGGCCCGCATACCCATACATCGTTATTTTCAGGCACGGTTGACGCTACGACGCTGACGATCTTGCCGTCTTTAATGCCGAAAAGGACATCAAAATCGGCCTCTTCATTGTTGAAGGCCCATGAGCAATACTCGTCAAAGTCCGGGCGATTTTCATCTGGCTTGCCACAAGCTTTGTCGTGATCAGGAGCCAGCTTATCCATAAGTGCTTTGCCTGCGGGTGACGAAATAACAAGATCAGCATCGGACAGCTTGCTGATTTCCTTAACGGCCCATTCCGGACCGTTTGGCGTTTCGGCGACGGCTGCACCTGCGGTCATAACACCGGCTGCAATTGCAACCACACGCACGATATGGAAAGCTTTTCCAAGCATTTGCTCACCTTTTAAAGCAATGATTTACAACAGATTTTATTAGGTCGTAACTATTTTCCAGAAAGAGACCTATCCATAAAACAGCATCTGTTCAACAAAGAATTGATTGCAAGTTTGAAACATTAAAGCGCGTCTCTTCTCCAGAGTTTTTGCCTTCGCGCCTTGCGGTTTGTGTTTATGGAGGGCTATATCGGACCCAACAAACGACAGTGCTTAAACACTCGATTCATGAAGGTGGAACTTTCTCATGCAAGATACAGTCATTCTCGTCGGTTGCGGTAATATGGGCTTTGCCATGCTTAAAGGCTGGCTCGACAGCGGCATTTTACAATCCGAGAATGTGCATGTGGTTGAACCTTCCGAAGCCCTTCAGAGCCGCGCAGCGCTTGCAGGTGTAAATGCCTGCTCAAGCGCCGACTCCCTCTCCGATGATCTCAATCCGCGCATGGTGCTGGTTGCCGTCAAGCCGCAAGTCATGGGCGATGTATTGCCTGCCTATCAGCGCTTTGCACCGAATGCTACCTTTGTCAGCGTGGCTGCTGGCATTCCGGTTTCATTCTTCGAACAGCACCTGGGCAGCGATGCAAAAATCATGCGTTGTATGCCAAACACGCCTGCCGCAATCGGCAAGGGAATGCTTGTCACCTATAAGAATGCCAATGTCCGCGATGACGACGCTGCTTTCGTAAAGAGCCTGCTCAAAACATCTGGCAAGGTCGCAAGCATCGACGATGAAGCACAAATGGATGCCGTGACTGCCGTTTCCGGCTCCGGCCCTGCTTATGTTTTCCACTTCATTGAAGCGCTGACCGATGCTGGTGTGACCGCTGGCCTGCCGCGCGAAACGGCAGCGCTTCTTGCCATGCAGACCGTCATGGGAGCAGGTGCATTGGCTGCCGCAAGCAGCGACAGCCCAACCAAGCTGCGCGAGCAGGTTACAAGCCCCAACGGCACAACTGCCGCAGCACTGAACGTCTTAATGGGTGAAGATCGCCTCAAGAATCTGGTGGCCGAAGCTGTTGACGCGGCACGCAAGCGTTCGATTGAGCTTGGAAAAGCCTAAGTCGATATTTTCGGCACCGCATCGATAAGCGCCTTTGTAACAGGCGCTTGCGGTGCCGCGATTAACTCCCGCGCCGGGCGGCATTCGACAATTCGCCCGCGTTCCATCACCGCAATGCGACCGGCCATCTGTGCTGCAACCGCCAGATCATGCGTGATGAAGAGATAGGCCGTGCCTTCGGCCTTCTGTATTTCCTTCAATAATTTCAGAATTGAGCCACGCACCGTCACATCGAGCGCCGACACCGCTTCATCCAGAACGATGAGCGACGGTGTTGTTGCAAAGGCCCGTGCAATTGCCACACGCTGACGCTGGCCACCGGAAATCTCATGCACCCCGCGTTTGCTCAATTTGGGATCAAGGTCAACCTTTTGCAGAAGCTCTGAAATATCGCGCCATATCCCATGAATGCGCAGCGGTTCGCTGAGCAGATCATGCACCGTTGCGCGTGGATTGAATGCCAAAAGCGGGTCTTGAAACACCATCTGCATCCGTGCGCGGCGCTTTCTTAGTTTGCTGCCTTTGAGCGCGAGCCAATCCTCATTCTCAAACTGTATCGAACCGGATTCAAGCGGATGCAGCCTTAGAAGTGCGCGCGCCAACGTGGATTTACCGCTGCCGGAAGGTCCAACCAGCGCCAGCGTTTCACCTGCTGCAATCTCAAGATTTACATGTTCCAGCGCCAGCTTCTGGCCATAATGCACGGTCAGATCAGTCGCCTGCAACAAAGTTCTATCCATGTTGAGGCTCCAGCACGGGAACGGCTGCAATCAGCGCTTTTGTATAATCGCTCTTTGGGTTTGCTATGATCGCACGCGCCGGACCGCTCTCCACCAGTTCGCCATGACGGAACACGGCAATACGATCCGCCAGATTGGAAGCCAGCGCAATATCATGTGTGATGAAGATCAGCGTCATGCCGTCAGCCTGAACCAAGGCGCGCAGCAGTGCCACGATTTGCCTTTGCACAATAGTATCGAGCGCACTGGTTGGTTCGTCAGCAATCAACAGAGTTGGTTTTGCTGCGATGGCAAGTGCAATGGCGATACGCTGTTTCTGCCCACCGGAAAACTGATGCGGATAGCGCGAAAAACTTGAATCAGGCTCCGCTATCTGAACGCGCGCTAACAGCTTGAGCGCCTTATCTTTTGCCGCATGACGATCAATGTTTTCGTGGGCGCGGATTGTCTCAACGAGTTGCGCACCAACGCGCATCAAAGGATCGAAACTTGAAGCTGGATCCTGAAACACAAAGCCCACATCACGGCCCGGCTTTGGTTTTCCGTTCGGCCATTGGATTGCGCCTGAAACGCGAGTATTGGCTGGCAGCAGGCCGGCAAGGGCCAACGCCAATGTGCTTTTTCCGGAACCGCTTTCACCGATAACCGCAAGCGTTTCACCGGCATTTATATCAAGGTTAAGATTGTTAAGCGCTGTATCGCTGTCATAGCGCACGCCGAGATTTTCAATATGGGCGAGCACGCTCATGCCTGCACCTCGCGCAGCGATGCAGCCTGCGTGATGCCTTCGCCCGCGAGATAGACGCCGACGACAGTCAAAGCCAGCGCAAGCCCCGGCAAAATGGACAACCACGGTGCAGAGCGTAAAACCGTGCGGCCTTCGGCAATCATGCCACCCCATGTCACGCGATTGGGATCACCAAGCCCCAGAAATGACAACGCTGCTTCAATCAGAATTGCGGAGGCGACAATCACTGGAACAAGCGCCAACACCGGCGGCAAGGCATTGGGCAGGATTTGCCTGAAAGCAATTTCAAGCGGGTGCATACCGATAACGCGGGCTGACGCTACGTAATCGCGCTCACGGATCGACAGCACCTGCCCGCGCGTAAGGCGTGCAGCCTGCGTCCAGCTAGAAAGTGCAATCGCCGCAACCAGGACCGGCAGCGAAGGCCCGGCTATGCTGACCAGTGCCAGCGCCAGCAAAAAGCCCGGCACGGTCTGAAAAGCTTCCGTGATGCGCATCAGCACTTCATCGACCAGACCACCGGCGAAACCTGACAGCGTACCGACAATGCTGCCAATCAGAATAGATGCAGCCGCTGCGGCCAGCCCCACGACCAGCGATGAACGGCTCGCATGGAAAAGCTCGGCCAGCACATCACGACCCAGCCTGTCTGTTCCGAGTGGAAAGGATGCAGTGTCGAACGGCGCAAGCATTGGCGTTGCAACAATACGCAGCGGATCGCCGGGAAAGAGCAGTGGTGCAAGAAGTGCCGCTGCGATGAGCACGAGCAGAATAATCGCGCCTGTAACGCCCTCACCCGATCCGAAGTAGCGTCTCATCCCACTCATGGCCGGGCCTTTCCCGCAGATATGCGCGGATCAAGCCAGAGATAGAAAAGATCGACGATAAAATTGACGGCGATCACCATGATGGCACTCGTCAAAATGACGCCCAGCAGCAAAGGCGTATCGCGGCTGGCGACCGCCTCCTGTGCGAGCCTTCCAAGGCCGGGAATTGCAAAGACGCTTTCAATCACCACGCTGCCACCCAGCATGGAAGCAGCTTGCAGCCCAAGCATGGTGACAAGCGGTGAGAGCGCGTTACGCGCCACATGACGCAGCACAATGCGCGGGCGTGATATGCCTCGCGCTTTCAGTGCGCGGACGAAATCCATACGCCAGATGTCAGCCATGGAAGCACGCATCACACGCAGATAAAGGGCCAGATAAATCAGCGCCAGCGAGACCACCGGCAGCAGAAGATGACGCGCTATATCAAGTCCACGCGCCATACCTTCGTTGCCGGAAGCAATCGTCTCAATGCCACTTGATGGCAGCCAGCGCAGTCGGATTGAAAACAGAATGACCAGCACAAGTGCCAGCCAGAAACCGGGAATTGCATAGAGTACAAGCGAGGCAACCGACAGGAAACGATCGCGAAAGCTTCCGGGTTTTGCGCCTGCGACAATCCCCAGAGCCGACCCGACCGCGAAAGACAGCGCCGTCGCAGCGCCCATCAGCAAAAGCGTATTGGGAAGGCGCTCGAGAATGACATCGAGAATTGGGCGGTTGAAACTGACCGACCAACCAAGATTGCCCTGCAAAAGTGCGGCAAGATAGGCAGTCAACCTGTGCCAAACGGATTGATCCAGCCCCCAGCGAGCACGCATTTCAGCAATGGCATTCGCATCACCGCCGAAGCTTACCGCATAGGCATCAACAGCATCACCCGGTGCTGTTTCCAACATCAAAAAACAGCCAATAATAACAATCAGCAGCACAATCATGCTGCTGATCAGTCGTTTCCTGAAAAGGGTTAGAATCTGCGCCACGCCGCGAGCGTACAATCAAAGCAACGCTTCGTCACAATATTTCGTCATTGTGCAATAAACACATCTGCCCAGTTGGAAACTGCCCAGCGCGGATTGTTAGAGACATTCTTAACGCGGTCATTGGCAACCGTGATAAAGCCCCATTCCGCCACATTAATAAGCGGCAGATCAGCTTCGACCAGTTGCTGAAATTGATGATAAAGCGCGGTGCGCTGTTCCTCGTCAATTTCATGTGCAGCCTTGGCAATCACCGCGTCCAATTCCGCATTGGCATAACCACCCTGATTGGAGAACGGCACGCCTGCTGCAATCCCACTTTCCACCAGAATGGTCGTCGAAATTGCCGGATCGCCGCGATAGACGGTCGGTGCGATGGCGAGATCAAAATCGTGATCGGTATAGACTGCCTTTTGATGTGCTGCTGAATCATTGTTGACGATACGCGCATCAATGCCGATTTCCGCCAACGCTTGCCGCAGATAATCACCAAACTGCTTGGTTTCGTTGAAATATGGGGCTGGAAGCAGCTTCAGTGCAAAACGCGTGCCGTCCTGGCCGCGCTTGTAACCCGCCTCATCCAGCAGCGCATTGGCCTTCGCTACATCGAAAGGATAAGCGGCAACATCGCCGGTATAAAACTGGCTGTCATATTGCGGAACCGGCCCGGTCGAAGGCTTGGCATAGCCCATAAAAATCGTCTTCACGACGAAATCGCGATCAATCGCATGAGCGATTGCCTGACGAACTTTAAGGTCTGAGAGTTCCTTGCGGCGATGATTGATTTCGACGACCAGCTGATAGGTCAGCGCTTCATAGCCTTTGGAGATGACATTGATCCCCGGCACTTTTGAAATGCGGTCGAGATCAGCCAGAGGCACGGCGGAAAACGCAGCAAGGTCAATTTCCTCGGCCTCCAGCGCACCTGCGGCGGCAGCACGATCCGGCAGCACGCGATAGATGATTTCATCGAGATAAGGCTCGCCCTCGCCCCAATAATCTTCATTTTTCGCAAGGCGATAATATTCCCCGGTCTTGTGCTCGGCATATTTGAATGGGCCAGTGCCAATCAGCTTCTCATTGGCGGGATTGGCGGCAATATCCGTGCCCTCAAACACATGCTTCGGCAGTACTGCGGTCAGCGCTGGCAGCGCATTACGAATAAGCTGAAACGGTGTTGGTTCGCTGAAGTGGAAAACTGCCGTATGCTCATCCGGCGTTTCGACCTTCTCAAGCGCCTTGAACACCACGCGGCCAAGATTTTGCAGAGGTTTCCAGACCTGCAACGCCGAAAACGCAACGTCTGCGGATGTGAAGGGCTTACCGTCATGCCATTTGACGCCATCACGCAGGCGGAAGGTTGCGGTCAGACCGTCACCAGAACCTTCCCAACTGATTGCAAGGCGCGGCTCCAGACCGTTTTCACCGTCGAAGGAAGCTTCGGCCAAAGGCTCGATTACCTTGCTCGCCACGAAGAAAACGCCGTTGGAAGCGACAATGGCCGGATTGAGATTGCGTGGCTCGGAGTCTGCGGCAACGACCAGTCGCCCACCTTTTTGCGGAGTGTCTTCGGCCCGCGCCCAACGGGGTAACAGCGGCAAAGCCGCAAGCGATGTCGAACCAATCAGAAATGCCCTGCGTGATGCAATAAACCGAGCCATATCACTGCCCCTGAAATTCAATTCCCTTTCTATTGGTCTACACCGGGGCTCAGCGAATTGCAGGGAAAATCCTGTCACAGTGGCAATAAATATCGAAAACTGTTTCTCTTTTTGGAATGAATGTCATTTTCAAATGAGCCCGAAAATCCCACAAAACAGCGTTCAAAAGCAATGTTGACCATCTTAAGCGAAGCGAACTGATTTTCCCCTTCCTGCTCGTTTAAAGAAATTTTCTCCTTGCCAAACACCCGTCCTTGCATAGATCATGGTTAATTATGTGTTGTCGTATTTCGTGAGGAGAAATTGATACGGCACACAGTTGAAGAGCCGAGATCAGCTCTTTTGAACCGCATTTGCGGAGTCCTGTGTGAGAGTATTAGAGCAACCTTTATCCGCCCAGGAGGGCGAACGACGCTCTAAAGTTCCGTAAGTGCCTGTAGCTGAACCACCATTGGAAGAGAGGAAACAGAAATGTCTAGTTTGCTGCCCCCACTTCATGACGGTCATGCACCGATCTATTTGCATCACGCATTTCAGGACGCAGTGGATGCTTATGAAGACTGGAACCTTGAAACGGCCGAACCAGTCGTAGCAATCAATGGTAAGATCACGCGTATCAGCGTCGTTTTCCGTCGCTTGTGGCGCTGCACCGATACAGTCCCTCGCCATACGCTTGAAGCATTGAGGGATATCGTTCCGTCAAATCTTATTCATACGGAACGCTGGAAAGACAATGCCACATTCGCCGAAGCTGCCCATATGATGCGGACAGCACTTGAATGGCGCAAAGCACGGCGCGTGCCTGTTGTCTGCTAAGCCAGACTAACTTATGCCGCGGGCGGGATTTACCCCGCCCGTTTTCAATCACAATCTCTAATTCAAAGCTTGCGGAAACGCACACGCGCACTGCGTTCAATGGCTGCAACAGTCAGCTCATCCAGCGCCCAGCGATCACGAAGCATCTGAAGAAACTCAAGCTCTTCCTGCTCGACATGCAGGTCAGCCGCCGCCACTTCAACCGCCAGTGCATAGGCTGTGTCGTAAAGCTTTTCCGGCATTGCATCATGCGCAAGATCGAGAATGCGCTCCAGACCGTCGTCATAAGAAAGCATTTCGAGGCAATCACTCGCCAGCTTTGGCAATCTCGCAGCATCAAAGCCCTGAAAAACTGGAAGGCGCGACACCACATTGCTGATCGACGCCAGCTCTGCATCAGTCATGGTTGTATCTGCGGCGGAAGTCGTCACCATGATGTAAACGAGTGCGTCCTGAGGTGAAATGTTTTTCATCGAATGCTCCTGCATCGTTCAACCGGAATCATAGTTTCGGCTAATTTCCAAGAAAATTAGGGAGCCTGTAAGACTTGCGCAAGGAAATTCGGTCGGAATTGCCGCCGCAAAGATTGACGTGTGAGTTCCACCGCGCCATAGAGCAATGACACGTTTCAGTGTAAAAGATTTCAACAAATAAAGCCCTTCACAGGACATCAGGATAAAATCATGACTTCGCACCGTCTTCCCGAAATTACGCTGACCCCGGAACTGACCGCGGCGGCTGCGGAAGCGAAATCGTGGCCTTTTGAAGAGGCAAAGAAAATCCTCAAGCGCTATGAGAAGACCGGTTTCCCTGAAACCGTGATCTTTGAAACCGGCTATGGACCATCGGGCCTGCCGCATATCGGTACGTTCGGCGAAGTCGCGCGCACCTCGATGGTGCGCCACGCGTTCCGCGTGCTGACCGGCAATAAGGTCAAGACACGCCTGATCTGCTTCTCGGACGATCTCGACGGGATGCGCAAAATCCCGGACAATGTTCCGGACAAGGCAGCCCTTGAGCCATATCTGCAACTGCCGCTTTCAGCCGTGCCAAACCCATTTGGCGGCGAATACAAGAGCTTTGCCGAGCATAATAACGCAATGCTCTGCCGATTCCTCGACACATTCGGCTTCGATTATGAATTTGCCAGCGCGACTGATTATTACAAGTCCGGCAAATTTGACGCGGTGTTATTTAAAGCCGTTGAGCGCTATGACGACATCATGAAGGTGATGTTGCCAACGCTTGGCGAAGAGCGTCAGGCCACTTATAGCCCATTCCTGCCGATCTCGCCGAAGTCTGGTCGTGTACTCTACGTGCCGATGAAGAGCGTCGATGCCAAGGCTGGCACCGTCACTTTTGACGATGAAGACGGCGTTGAAACCACGCTTTCGGTTACCGGTGGTAATGTGAAGCTGCAATGGAAGCCGGATTTCGGTATGCGCTGGGCAGCGCTTGGCGTCGATTTTGAAATGTTCGGCAAGGATCACCAGACCAATGCGGGCATTTACGACCGCATCTGTGAAATCCTTGGTGGTCGCGCGCCAGAGCATTTCGTCTACGAACTTTTCCTCGACCAGATCGGCCAGAAGATTTCGAAGTCAAAGGGCAACGGCATCGCGATTGACGAATGGCTGGCCTATGCGCCAACTGAAAGCCTTGCGCTTTACAACTTCCAGAAGCCAAAGACCGCGAAGAAGCTCTATTTCGACGTGATCCCGAAGGCCGTGGACGAATATTTCACCTATCTCTCGGCTTATAACCGTCAGGAGTGGAAAGACCGTCTGAACAATCCGGTCTGGCACATCCATTACGGCAACCCGCCAAAGGTTGAACTACCGGTTACATTTGCGCTGATGCTCAATCTGGTGAGCGCATCGAATGCAGAAAACCCAAGCGTTCTCTGGGGCTTTATCTCGCGCCATGTGCCGGGTGTTACGCCGGAAAACAATCCGGAACTCGACGCGCTCGTTGGCTATGCAATCCGCTACTTCAATGATTTCGTCAAGCCGACCAAGCAGTTCCGCACCCCCGACGATGTCGAACGCGCAGCACTGGAAGGCCTTGATGCCAAGCTTGCAACGCTGCCTGCCGGTACTGATGGCACCGACATCCAGAACGCCATTCTGGACGTTGCCCGTGCAATCGAGCGTTATCAGGATCACACCAAGAAGAGCCCTGAAGGCGGCCCCGGCGTATCGGTCTCCTTCTTCCAGATGCTCTATGAAGTGTTGATCGGTCAGGAACGCGGCCCGCGCTTTGGTTCATTCGTTGCCCTCTATGGTATCGATGAAACCCGCGCACTCATTCAGAAGGCTCTTGCTGGCACCTTGTCATAAGCGCTTGATATTTTTATGAGAAGCCTCACCCGGAATCGTACCGGGTGAGGCTTTTTTATGCCCGGTTTATAGCCGGAGCAGAAATGATTTATCCACAATGTGACCCCTTCGCCAAAGGCTTGCTGGCTGTATCAAACGGCAATGAAATCTATTGGGAGGCATCGGGCAATCCGCAAGGCAAGCCAGCGCTTTATCTTCATGGCGGACCGGGAAGTGGCTTGCGCACGGGCAGCTATCGGCAGCGATTTAATCCCGAAAAATACCTTATCATCGGCATAGACCAACGCGGTTGCGGGCGCAGTCGCCCGCTGGTGATTGATGATCTCGACCAGCTTCATCTCAATACGACCCAGACGCTAATTGAAGATATTGAAACAGTCAGACATCAACTTCGCATCAATGCTTGGCTAATCGCAGGCTCATCATGGGGTGCCACGCTTGCACTCGCCTACGCACAAGCGCATCCCGACAGGGTGACTGAATTGGCACTCGTCGCCGTCACGACCACGAGCCGTGAGGAAGTAAACTGGATCACCGAAGGCGTTGGATGCCTTTTTCCGGAAGAATGGGAACAGTTCAATAATGCCTCTTCAAGATGCGAAGGTGAGCGGGTTGTTGAGGCCTATACGAGACGGCTTGCCAATGGCAGTCTGGAAGAACGCTTGCAGGCCGCGCAGGATTGGAACGCATGGGAATCGACGCATATCTCGCTTGATCCGAATTGGACACCAATCGAAAGCCGTTTCGATGATCTGCAAGGCCTCGCCTTCGCAACACTGGTTACGCATTACTGGGCCAATGATGGTTTCCTTCGCAACGGCGCTGAAATTCTGGCGAATATGGACCGGATCGCACATATTCCAGCGATTCTGATTTGCGGACGCAGAGATTTCAGCGGCCCGGCGATAACCGCGTGGAGGCTCCATCAAGCATGGCCTGCAAGTCGGTTGCGCGTTATCGAAACAGAAGGCCATGGTGGCCCGCTCTCAACGAATGAGATGCGGATGGCGCTCGACGCGTTCGCCCTTGGTCAAAATCAGCTCCGTTGACACAGGCCTCATTAGTAGGTAGTACGACCTAACTACTAATGAGGCAGGCTATGATTATCGAAAAAGCTCAAACGGAGAGTGCGCGCGACAAGCTGCTCAAAGCCGCTGCTGTTCTTTTTTATAATAACGGTGTCGGTGGCACCGGTATTGACGCTATTGTTGAAAGAGCGGGCGTTGCAAAGAAGAGCCTTTACAACAACTTCGCCTCGAAAGCTGATCTGGTAAACCAGTATCTCGAAGCACGACATGCCGAATGGTTAGGCCTTTATCATGCACGATTGGAACATGCGGCGACGGCCAAAGGCAGAGTTCTTGCCGTTTTTGACGCCTATCAGGACCATGCCGAGCATGAATATGAACGCGGCTTTCGCGGCTGCGGCCTGCTCAATGCTGCGGCAGAACTAGCCGCAGACGATATTGGGCGGCAGGCTGTCAAACATCACAAAAGAGAGGTTGAGGCGCTACTCGTCACGCATTTGACAGAGCTTCTGCCCGACGCCCCCGATCATGCTGCTGCACTCGCAAGACATATGTCTTTTCTGCTTGAGGGATCAATCTCAAGGGCAGGTCTCGAAGGTAATAGCGGCTGCGTTCAAGATGCCCGTGCAATCGTCTCTGATATGCTGGAGGCATTGTGAGCAATTCATCCCGTGATTACACAATTGGTGTGTCTGCCGTTCTCTTCTCATCCGTTGTATGGGGAACGACTGGCACTGCTGCCACTTTCGCGCCCGAAGTCAGTGCAGTTGCAATCGGTGCCGCAGCCATGGGGATCGGAGGCTTGTTACAAGCTCTACTCGCCGGGCGCGGGATTGTACGCAGCTTGTCCCTTCTGAATAAGCAATGGGCGCTTCTTGTTTTAGGTGGGCTTGCGGTTGCCATTTACCCACTGGCTTTTTACGCATCCATGCGGATGGCTGGTGTCACAATCGGAACGGTCGTCACCATCGGCTCGGCACCACTGCTTTCCGCTCTCATCGAATATCTGTTCGACGGCTCACGCCTTTCGCGTCAATGGCTCGTGGGCGCTTTGATTGGACTGATCGGGATCGTCTTGATTACGGTCGCAGAAGGTGCAGACCATGCAGCTATAGAAACAAATAGCTCCGTTATTACAGGCATTTGTCTGGGACTTCTTGGTGGCCTCACATATGCGCTTTATTCATGGACTGCGCGCCGCATGATGCTCAATGGCGTTCGGTCCTCTGTCGCCATGGGCGCTACATTCGGGCTTGGCGGATTATTGCTTATGCCGGTTTTGATCGTGGCTGGCGGTCCATTTCTGGTATCATGGAACAATGCAGCAGTCGGCATCTATATGGCTATTGTGCCAATGTTTCTTGGCTACGTCTGCTTTGGGATCGGTCTTGCGCGTATTCCGGCCAGCATGGCGACAACTATCACACTGATCGAACCGGTAGTCGCTGCGATACTGGCCATAATCATTGTAGGCGAGCGTTTGCCGCTGATAGGTTGGTTTGGCGTTGCGCTTGTTATCTCATGTCTCGTCGTGATCACGATCCCACTCAAGAAGCCTTTGAGACAGGATCAGAAAGCCGTGGTCGGGACATAAGCTGATCGCAGGCTTCAGAAAAAGGAAAGCCGGTCTGTTTATAAAACAGCGTTTTCAAACTGACGGCAGTTCCAGTTAAGAATGAATCGTTGGGACCGCTGTAACTATTTGTTTTTCCGCATTACCCGACGCATCGCAGCAGGAAAAGAAATCAGTCCGGCGAACTGATTTCCTTGCGGAGGCGCTTCGCACTTCTGCCGGCAAAGCTAAAACTCAGTTTGCTGGAGCGGGTGCCGTAGGCGCCGGAGGAAACTCGCCTTGCTGTGGTGACGGCGAAGTCGGCACTGGTTCCGTCTGTGGTGCGAGCGGAGAAGGATTCTCCAACGCTCCACCATTATCACGCTCCAGACTTTGAAGGGATGCATCAGGCTTGTTCCCGAAGATACCCAAACGATTATCTTCGGCTTTTTGCCCTGCTTCCTGATAGGCACCGCCCGCGACAGCTTTCGCCCAACCATTGGCAACCAACCACTGTGCGGGATCTTCATTGCCAACACTGCACTGCGTTGAAACAGCAGCACCACTGTCATTTTGTGGCAAACGACACATGACTGCACGCGCCCGCAACCATTGCCGAAACGCCGTGCGCGCCTGCATGCCACAAAGCCAGCTTTCGCCAGATGACGACTGACAGGTTTGTTCAATTGGCATGGGTTCTATACCCTGCAGATCAACAGTCCTGCCCTGGCTCTCGAGCTTACCCGCGGCAACTGCAACAGGACGCTGCAAAAGCTGCATCGGTTCGCCCTCGTCTACAGATGCGGCAGGTGCTGGCGGCTCTGGTGGTTTTGGCGTTGAGGCCAGCCCCAGATCACTCAGAGGTGGGCGCGCAGGTTCGCGCTCCAGTCCATCCCGCTGCGATCCGCTTTGACCACTCTGACTGGCAGAGTTCTGCTCATTAGTGTTTGGCGCAGTTTCAGGAGCCGGTGTCTCTCGCGCCGCAGGATTATCTGCTCCTGTGTCCTTATCAGGCTCGTTATAATCGAACTGCTCGACGACAATTCCATTGCCCGAACCCGCTTCCGGTTTGCTTTGACCGTCACCACTTTCGACAACAGTGACCGGGCGGTCAAGCGCGCCATAAAACGGCGCGACAAATGCGGCCACAAGAATGGCCCCGGTTATGCCTGCGAAAACACCAAAAACAATGCGTGCATGGCTCTTTGTCTGCTGTTTTGCCATTACTGACTCGCCCATAGAATACGGGCGATCCACTCGACATCCTTGGTCTCAAAGGAACGGTTTGGAAATTCTGGATTGAACGAGTGAAGTTCAATCGTACGCGGTGTCTGGCGATGCAGGATTTTAGCCATAACCTCTCCGTCTTTGGTACGAACAACCACGCGGTCGCCGCGGCGAACCGGTGCATTGGGTGCTACAACCAGCGTATCGCCATCACGATAAAGCGGCAACATGGAGTCGCCAGAAACTTCCAGCGCATAAACATTATCGGTGGGTGCGGCTGGAAACTGCACGACATCCCAGCCTTGGCCTGCAGGGAAACCAGCATCATCGAAATAGCCACCCCCGCCCGCTTCTGCCATGCCAAGCAGAGGAATAGCGCTAGGCTCCTGCAAATAGTCACCATAATTAGGCGTCGAGGCTTCGCCACGAATGAGCCTGGTCAACTCATCGAATGTTGCGCCCGTCGCTTCCATGACTTTAGCCAGCGATTCCGTCGATGGCCAACGTGCGCGTCCATCAGAGGCATACCGCTTGGATTTATTGAACGTGGTCGGATCAAGCCCTGCACGGCGCGCAAGACCGGACGCACTTAAAGAATTGCGTTCTGCCAAGGCATCGATCGCAGCCCATACGCTATCATGAGAAAACATTGCTATAACCCGCCAAAGAGGATTTTAAACCTAATTATCCATCCTATATTGTGCCAAACCTAGCCGAAAACCTGATTTTACGCAAGATGTGCTATTTTACAGGGAAAATTTTCTTATTCATAAATAAAAACGCGCGACATCCGAATGCCGCGCGTATTTTTAATAGCTAATGTGGCCGCAGATCAGGCTGCTTTCTTGGCCTCGCCCTTATATGGGTTGAATCGCTGATAGAAGCTTTCGCCATTCTCTGCCATATCGACAAGTAGCTTCGGTGCCTTGAACTGCTGACCGTATTTGCGCTGCAACTCCTTGGCAAGTTTGACGAATTTCTTCGCTCCCATGCCATCGATATAAGACAACGTGCCGCCGGTATAAGGTGCGAAACCAAAGGCCAGAATGGAGCCGACATCGGCTTCACGCGGATCGGTGACAATGCCTTCTTCCATCACGCGCGCAGCTTCCAAAGCAATCGTCACGAGGAAGCGCTCTTTGAGTTCCTTCACGTCAATTTTATCCGGGTTCTGCTGCGGATAGAGGTCTTTCAAACCGGCCCAGAGATGCTTCTTGGCAGGCTTGGCTGGGTATTCGTAGAAGCCCTTACCGTTCTTGCGACCCTTGCGGTCAAACTCGTTGACGAGCTTGTCCACCAGTTCCACATGACGCGGATCAACGGCCTTCTCGCCGAGATCGGCAAGTGTTGCCTTGAGGATCTTCTGTGAAAGGTCGATTGCTGTTTCGTCGTTGAGCGCAAGCGGACCAACCGGCATACCGGCCATACGGGCGGCATTTTCGATCATCGCAGCAGGAACACCTTCAACAAGCATGTTGTAGGCTTCCGACATATAACGCAGCACGCAGCGATTGACGTAGAAACCGCGCGTGTCGTTGACGACAATTGGCGTCTTTTTGATCGCACGAACATAATCAAGGGCTACGGCCAATGCCTTGTCGGACGTCTTCTTGCCGAGGATCACTTCCACCAGCATCATCTTGTCGACCGGCGAGAAGAAGTGGATGCCGATGAAGTTCTTAGGACGCTTGGAGACTTTAGCAAGGCCAGTGATTGGCAGGGTCGAGGTATTGGACGCAAAGACCGCAGAAGTTTTCAGCACTTCCTCAGCCTTTTCGGTCGCCACGCGCTTGACTTCGCGGTCCTCAAACACAGCTTCGATCACCAGATCGGCACCTTCAAGCAGCGCATAGTCAGGCGTTGCGGTGATGAGCGACAGGAGCTTTTCCTTGTCGGCTTCCGTCGCGCGGCCCTTCTGCATTTCCTTGGTGATAAGATCAGCCGTATGGGCCTTGCCCTTATCGGCAGATTCCTGATCGCGATCGATCAACACCACCGGAATGCCAGCCTTGGCCGTCACATAGGCAATGCCTGCCCCCATGAAGCCAGCGCCAATCACACCGATCTTCTTGAACTTGGTTGGCTTTTCTTCAACCGGGCGACGTGCGCCCTTGTTCAATTCCTGCAGCGACACAAAGAGCGAACGGATCATCATGCCCGCTTCGGTCGTCTGAAGGATTTCAGTGAAATAGCGCTGCTCGATCTTGAGGCCGGTATCGAATGGAACCAGAAGGCCTTCATAAACCGATTTCAGAATAGCGAGTGCCGCCGGATAATTGCCGGAGGTTTCGCGACGCAGAATAGCGGTTGCAGCTGGCCAGAGATTTGCACCGGCAGCCGAATAGATTGCGCCGCCCGGCAGCTTGAAGCCCTTTTCATCCCATGGCTGAACCGGCTTGAGGCCACCCTTGATGAGCTTCTTTGCGGTTTCAACGAGCTTCTTGGCAGGTGCGACTTCGGTAACAAGACCCATCGCCTTGGCGCGCTGCGCCGTCAGGCTTGAGCCAGTCGTCATCATCTGCAGAGCGTCCTGCTGGTTGGCAAGGCGTGGAACGCGCTGTGTGCCGCCAGCACCCGGAAACAGGCCTACTTTCACTTCCGGCAGACCCATCTTCACGCCCGGCGCGTCGGATGCAACACGAGCATGACAAGCGAGCGACATTTCAAATGCCCCACCCATGCAGGTGCCATTAATGGCCGAAACCCATGGCTTGCCAGAGGTTTCCAGCTTGCGGAACAGTCCGCCCATCCGGCCTACATTGTCGAACAGCGACTGGACAGCAGCCTGCTTATCCTTTGCCTTTTGCTTCTGGAATTCCTTGAACATGCCTTCGAGCATGGTCAGGTCAGCACCGCCAGAGAACGTATCTTTGCCCGACGTGATGACCACGCCCTTGACCTTTTCGTCAGCGGTCGTCGCGTCGATGATGGCGTTCAATTCCTGCATCGCCTCGACGGTGAAAACATTCATCGACTTTTCAGGCATGTCCCATGTGACGAGAGCGATGCCATCGGCGTCGGTTTCAACTTTGAAATTTACATAAGCCATTGTTTAAACCTCCCCTTACACGCGCTCGATGATCGTGGCGGTACCCATGCCAGCACCGATACACAAAGTGACCAGTGCGGTGTTTAGGTCGCGCCGTTCCAATTCATCCAGCACCGTGCCGAGGATCATCGCGCCAGTTGCACCCAGCGGATGGCCAAGCGCAATCGCGCCGCCATTGACGTTGATCTTGTCGTGCGGAATGTCAAAAGCCTGCATGTAACGCAGAACCACGGCAGCGAAGGCTTCGTTCAACTCGAACAGATCAATGTCCGAGAGCTTCATCTTGGCCTGCTTCAGAAGCTTTTCCGTTACATCAACCGGGCCAGTCAGCATAAGCGCTGGTTCAGAGCCGATATTGGCAAAAGCACGGATACGCGCGCGCGGCTTGATATCAAAGGCTTTGCCGGCCTTCTTCGAGCCAACGAGAACGCCTGCTGCACCATCGACGATGCCAGACGAGTTACCGGCATGGTGAACGTGATTGATGGTTTCGACTTCCGGATGCGCCTGAATGCCAACGGCATTGAAGCCGCCCATTTCACCGGGCATCACGAAAGATGGGTTGAGCTGGCCGAGCGCCTGCATATCGGTGCCGGGGCGCATATGCTCGTCATGGTCAAGAATGGTTAGGCCGTTCTGATCCTTGATTGGAATGACCGAATTCTTGAAATAGCCCTTTTCCCACGACTTGGCGGCGCGCTTCTGGCTTTCTACTGCATAGGCATCCACGTCATCGCGCGAGAAGCCGTATTTCGTGGCAATCAGATCGGCGGAGACGCCCTGCGGCATGAAAAAGCCCGGAAAGCCGACGGATGGGTCCATGTACCAGGCACCGCCCGACATGCCCATGCCAACGCGGGACATGCTTTCAACGCCACCAGCAATCACCAGATCGTCGGCACCGAACGCAACCTTGGCAGCAGCCAGATTGATGGCATCGAGACCCGACGCACAGAAGCGCGAAATCTGCATTCCCGGCGCCTTGAAGTCGTAACCCGCTTCAAAAGCCGAAGAACGCGGAATAACAGCACCTGCTTCGCCGACAGGGTCAACGCAGCCGAAAATAATGTCATCGACCTTTGCCGTGTCGATGCCGTTGCGGTCGCGCAAGGATTCCAGAACCTTCGCGCCCAGACGAACGGCAGGCACTTCGTGCAAGCTACCGTCTTTCTTGCCACGTCCGCGCGGTGTGCGGACGTGATCGTAAATATAAGCCTCAGCCATTTTTTTCTCCTTCCCGCTAAGTTCGAAAACTTAGCCTGATCTCTAACTCAAAATGCGTCTGCGTTAAGCGCCATCATGCTATCTGCACCCGACTGGATGCGCGCGAGATGGGCAACACTTTCCGGCATGATCCGCTCGAAATAATAGCGAGCCGTGACAAGCTTTGCTTCAAGATAGGCCTTGTTGCCCTCACCCGCAGCCAGCTTTTCCTCGGCAACCTTCGCCATGCGCGCCCACATAAACCCAAGCGCCACCAGACCAAAGAGATGCATGTAATCGTTCGATGCTGCACCCGCATTGTCTGGCTTTGCCATTGCGTTCTGCATCAGCCACATGGTTGCGGCCTGAAGATCGTTGACGCCCTTCTTCAGATGCTTGGTGAAGAATGAGAGCTTTTCATTTTCGCGGTTGGTTTCGCAGAACTCGCCCACTTCCTTGAAGAAAGCCGTGATAGCACGACCACCATTCAGTGCCAGCTTGCGGCCAACCAGATCAAGCGCCTGAATGCCGTTAGCACCTTCATAGATCATAGCAATACGCGCATCGCGCACATACTGGCTCATGCCATGTTCTTCGATATAGCCGTGACCGCCAAAAACCTGCTGCGCCATGACAGCATGTTCAAAACCCTTGTCGGTCAGAACACCTTTCAGCACGGGCGTGAGCAGGCCAACCAGATCGTCAGCCGCCTGACGCTCTGCTTCATCGCCGGAACGATGGGCAATATCGGAGTTCAGCGCCGTCCACAGAATGAGCGCGCGACCGGCTTCATTGAAGGCGCGGATATTCATGAGGTTGCGGCGGATATCCGGATGCACAATGATCGGATCGGCCTTCTTGTCAGGTGCAGCCGCACCTGAAAGCGCACGGCCCTGAATGCGCTCACGCGCATAGATCGCAGCGTTCTGATAAGCAGTTTCGGCAATCGAAAGCCCCTGCAAAGCAACGCCAAGACGCGCCTCGTTCATCATGGTGAACATGGCGCGCAGACCTTTGTGTGCCTCGCCAATCAGGAAGCCCGTCGCATCATCATAGTTCATCACGCAAGTTGCATTGCCGTGGATGCCCATCTTTTCTTCGATGGAGCCACAGGACACGCCATTGCGCTCTCCCGGATTGCCATCGGCATCCAGAATAAACTTCGGCACGATGAACAGCGAAATGCCCTTCACACCTTCCGGTGCACCATCGATACGCGCCAGCACCAGATGGATGATGTTTTCCGACATATCATGTTCGCCAGCCGAGATGAAAATCTTCTGGCCGGAAATCTTGTAAGAACCATCTTCCTGTGGTGTCGCCGTTGAACGCAGCAAACCCAGATCCGTACCGCAATGCGGCTCGGTCAGGTTCATGGTGCCGGTCCATGTGCCTTCCACCATCTTTGGCAGATAGGTGTCTTTCTGCTCATCCGTACCGTGGGTGAGGATCGCGGCAATCGCGCCCTGCGTCAGACCCGGATACATAGTGAGCGCCATATTGGCCGACGACATATATTCGCCAACGGCTGTATGCAGCAGATATGGAAGCCCCTGCCCGCCATATTGTTCAGGCACCGCAAGACCAAGCCATCCGCCTTCGCGATACTGATCATAGGCTGCTTTGAAACCCTTCGGCGTCTTCACAGAACCATCAGATGCGCGGGCGCAGCCTTCCTGATCCCCGGTATGATTGACAGGAAACAGCGTACCTTCGGCAAGCTTCGCGCCTTCGGACAAGATCGCCTCGACGACATCGGGCGATGCATCGGCAAAACCCGGCAGATTGTTATAACGCTGATAATTCAGAACGTCATTGAGAACGAAATTTGTATCCTCAACTGGCGCGCGATAGCTCGGCATCGAAATCCTCCAAATCAATTACCCGCTCGGCTCCGCATGAAGCGGAACAGGCTCCCACCTGTGTCTAAAGCGCGGCGCGCTTTAGTTTTATTCTCTCGCATATCGCGATCCCCGGACGGGCTTCCCCTCCAAGGAAGATATGCTTTCAGAATGATTGTCACAGCAAATGCTCAAATGCGTGACATCATGCCCTTCGCAACAAAAATGGGGTTAAAAATTCAAAAAACCAGCCAGTTTTGCTGCTTTTGAAGCTCTCGCCGCTCTGAAATTGATGACGAGACTCCAATTCCGAGCCGAAACTAGCGCACTTTGACGTTTCCGTAAACGTCAAAAATTACACTTGTTTGTGCGCTGCCGGTTTTCGGTGAATTATAGACGTCTATCGGGCTAATCTTGCGCTTTGGTGGGCCATTCGTTGTGATGGTTCTGCCAAATTGTGAATCTAATCATGGGCCAGAAGCGTCCTCTTCTGCAGGCCATTTCGTCAAAATTTGCAAGGATCCTTAAAATCGGAAACTTGTTCACCCGCCGATGATCAAGGAGCAATGCGCAATCGAGGATAATGGAGTCTGGCATACTGACCGAGGCTCGCTATTGCTGCCAGATGGTCTGAACTGGTTTCCATGCTTGCGGGAATGTTATTCCCAAGCTGATCGCGCGTCGGAATTTGTTTCGGCAGTATCTTAATTGAAGCGGGCAGCGGTTAGCGATGCAAGCGCTGCTGGTCAACTGATCTCAACGTCGCGACACCTGTTTGTCAACGATCTGCCCTTTAACCGTTCTGGAGTGAAGGTCGGTTGATTGCCTAAACACTGAGGTAGCGACGCATACAATAGAGCAGCGCCGCTTGTTTTTCATTCTCACGAATATCGATTACACGTCCAAAAAGGATGCGGTGTGTGGCCTCATCGACGGCATTTGTTAGTTCGCACTCGAAGCTGACCGACGCACTGGCAAGGACCGGAACTCCAGTGAGCCCCTCCACCCATTCCCCATAGGCGAACCGGTCCTCCACCGACGTCTTACCACCAAAATGGTTCGAGATGTCCTCCTGGCCGGGCATCAGTGTGTTGACGCAGAAATAGCGCGTGTTCTCAAAGGCATGAAAACACGAGCTCTCCCGATTAAGGCAGACAAGCAGTGTCGCTGGAGTGTCGCTGACACTGCAGACAGCGGAGGCGGTAAAGCCGTAACGCTTCCCGCCGAACTTTGTGCTGGTGACACTTACCGCCGAACCCAGCCGTGACATGCCATTACGAAACGTGGCTTTATCTACAATGTTGAACCGGCGTTCCACCATATTCATGTCGACCTCCTGCTGCCCAGCCACAACTAAGCCGAAAGCTCTCTTCTGATAATTTCAGCACCCGCAGTTAAAGCCTTCAGCTTGCCCGTTGCCACCCGACGAGACAAAGGCGCCATTCCACAGTTCGTGCAGGGATAGAGCTTGTCGGCATCCACGAATTGCAGTGCTTTCCGCAGAGTATTGGCAACTTCCTCAGGGGTCTCGATCGCGTTATTGGCCACATCAATGGCCCCGACCATAACCTTTTTACCTCGAATGAGTTCGATCAAGTCGATTGGAACATGCGAATTATGGCATTCGAGAGAGATCAGATCGACACTGGATTTCTGCAGTTTTGGGAAGGTTTCTTCATACTGCCTCCACTCTGATCCGAGAGTTTGCTTCCAGTCGGTATTGGCTTTGATACCGTAGCCATAGCAAATATGGACAGCAGTTTCACACTGAAGTCCCTCCATTGCTTTTTCCAGCGTTGCTACGCCCCAGTCGTTTACCTCATCGAAGAAAACATTGAATGCCGGCTCGTCGAACTGGATGATATCGACACCAGCAGCCTCCAACTCCTTGGCTTCTTCATTGAGGACTTTGGCAAATTCCCAGGCCAGCTTTTCGCGGCTTTTATAATGAGCATCATAGAGCGTATCAATCATGGTCATGGGACCCGGCAAAGCCCATTTGATGGGCTGCTTCGTCTGCTGACGCAAGAATTTGGCATCTTCGACAAAAACAGGTTTTGGACGTGAGATGGCGCCGACAACTGTCGGCACACTTGCGTCATAGCGATTGCGAATTCGGACGGTCTCGCGCTTCTCGAAGTCGACACCGCTGAGATGCTCAATGAAGGTCGTGACAAAATGTTGGCGCGTCTGCTCGCCGTCGCTGACAATATCAATGCCTGCCTGTTGTTGGTCGTCCAGCGACAAACGCAGAGCGTCTTGTTTGCCAGCAATTAATTCCTCATCCTGCAATTTCCAGGGCGACCAAAGTTTCTCGGGTTGTGCAAGCCAGATTGGTTTTGGCAAGCTGCCAGCCGTTGAGGTGGGCAACAATGGTTTCATTCTAGGCAACCTTGTGTTTTGGTTCGTCAATGAACGCTATTGGCAAACCATTCCTCAAGAATGGTCTTGTATGGTTTGATGAAATGCTCGTCCGCAAACTTGCCCTGTTCGATAGCCAACCGGCTACGCTCTTCGCGGTCGTAGACAATTCGTGTGAGCGAATAGTCCTGATGCTTCAAATCCGGTTGATAGCAGGCGCCCGCCGCAGAGTTGGCGTTGTAAATCTCGGGTCGATAGATCTTCTGGAAAGTCTCCATCGTACTGATGGTTCCGATCAGCTCAAGATTGGTATAATCGGCAAGCAAATCGCCGATAAAATAGAAGGCCAAAGGCGCAACGCTATTCGGAGGCATGAAGAAACGAACCTCCAATCCCATTTTTTTGAAATACTGATCAGTCGAAGAGAACTCGTTCTGCTCATATTCAACCCCTAAGACGGGGTGTTGATTTTCAGTTCGACGATAGGTCTTGCTGCTTGAAGCACTCAGACATATTACAGGCGGCTTACTGAAGTTCTCTTTATAAGCATTTGAATTCAGGAAACATTTAAAGAGGTTTCCATGCAATTCGCCGAAGTTGTCAGGCGTGCTGAATTCAAGCCGATTCTTATTATGCTCTGGTAATAATACGCTGAAGTCGTAATCTCGCACGTAGGAAGAGAAGTTATTCCCGACAATGCCCTCGATGCGCTCGCCGGTCTTGCGATCCATGATATTGGTTTTCAATATTTCAATCACAGGGAAAGCATCGTTCTTGCTTTCAGCTCCAATATTCATTTCAACCGAAATGATTTCCAGTTCGACCGAATACCGATTGCCTTCCGGGTTATCCCAATGCGCCAGAGCGTTGAAACGATTGTCAATCATCCTGAGTGCATTGCGCAGGTTCTCTTGGCGATTGCCACCTCTCGCCAAATTAGCAAAATTGGTCGTGATGCGAGTATTTTCTGAGGGATGGTAATCCTCATCAAAGCAAATACTCTTAATGTTGAATGTAAAATATCTATTCATCGCGACCTGACATCCCAATCTATGATTTAAATTCACTTTGATGTCTTTGCTTTCTTTAGTTTCTATTTCTACTCAGGCCTTCTGCAAAGTCTGTATTGATACGGACTTCGGCTAAGAGCGTTAAACCTCTTATGCCGAAGGCGTTGAACGATTAAAATTGATTTCATTTCATACAAGCATGAGCCACGTTCATAAGTTGGCGGATTAAGCCGACTTTGACAGAACACCGCACCCGGATATGAATGCGTGACGCAATTGTTATGAGCCATGGGCCGAAAGGCTTGACCGGACAGTTGGCATAGGACATTGGTTCACTGTCGTGGTTCTGCGGATTTAAATCCGTAGCTAAGAGGGAATTCGGTCAAACGCCGAAGCTGCCCCCGCAACTGTAAGCGGTTAGCAAACGTCCAATTTTGTCACTGGGTCTACCCCGGGAAGACGGACGAGAGCGATTACCCGTGAGCCAGGAGACCTGCCACGTCAGATAACGTTCACGGGCGGGGTGTCCCGGAGTGCCGCTTTCGCGACCGGTATTCCGTGCCGTCGTTTCTGCGCCATTTCACCGCCCAGCTGAAATTTGATGGCTGTACTGGTGACAAGTACAGATGAGTGAAGGCGGAAATAATCATGCTGGACAGACAACATCTGTCAATCCTGCGCGAAGTTGATCGCATGGGAAGCCTGACGGCGGCGGCGGAAAAGCTGAACGTTACACAGTCGGCGCTTAGTCACACCATCCGTAAGCTAGAAGAACGCTATGGCGTGGCCATGTGGGAGAAGAATGGCCGCAATCTTCGTCTCACCGAGGCTGGACGCTATATTGTGACACTCGCACACCGCATTCTGCCGCAGATCGAACGGGCGGAGGATGTCTTATCAGATTATCGCTACGGGCAGCGAGGTTCCCTCAGGATTGGGATGGAATGTCATCCCTGCCATCAATGGCTCATGGGTGTAACAAAGCCTTTCCTGGTGGAATGGCCGGATGTTGATCTGGAACTAACGACATCATTTGCATCCGGCGGCGTTGCAGCATTGACGGGATACGAAATCGACATTCTGATTACGCCAGATCCGATTGAGACCTCTGGCATCCGTTATGTGCCGGTGTTCGACTACGAGCTCGTGCTTGCCGTTCCTGACGGTCATCCTTTATCGCTTCTGGACAATGCAGAGCCTGCCAATTTGCTGGAAGAAACCCTATTCACTTATCCCGTACCACCAGAAAGGCTTGATGTCTTTACGCAATTTCTGGTGCCTGCCAATTGCCGCCCACGGCACCATCGAAATGTCGAGACTACGGAAATGATGCTGCAACTTGTTGCGGCAGGCCGCGGCGTCAGCGCCATTCCAAACTGGCTGGTGCGCCAAGAAGCAAAGACACTCGGCGTTCACCCCGTCAGGATCGGCAAGACAGGAATTCAGAAAAGCATTCATCTCGGCCTAAGAAGCGGTGACGAAACCATCGATTTTGTCGACGGATTCCTTGCGACGTCGCGGCAAGCATCAATGCAACTTTGAACACGATAGACCTGAGCGCCTGTTCGCACGGCCCGCCGATGCTATTTCTTCTGCAGCGCTTTGACTTGCAGGGCAATATTCCCGCGATCCAGTTCCGAAACAATGATCTCGGCGGGAACCTGCGGCTTTAAACGGAAGATTTTAGCGCCAGACCTCTGATAAGCCGCATCAGGGGTTTCAGGCTTGCCCACGCATTTCGAAACGAAAGCTGCAACCGCTTTCACGGTCGTATCTTCAACAACGCACAACCAGCTGACCGAAGATACGCTCGTGCGCAGAACAACACGGCAAGAATTGCTGCCGGTTAATGTGAGCTTTGATGGATAAACATCCACGTCCTGGGGAGCCGCATCAGCTGCAACATTCTTGAAGTTTATCTTCGATTCTTTGATGACCTGCTTCAACGTGGAGCAATCTTTCTGAGCATCCAAAGCATAGGCCGAGCTGGATGCGAGAACCAAAACCGATACAAATGCAGACGTGAATAAAGATTTCATAAGATCCTCCGAATAAGTGAGGCATAAACGATTGAAAAGGATCAAACAATCATGTTGTTGTCGGACCACGCCCCTGATCGGCAAAGTGACGATTACGCCCCTGACTTCACGCGATAAGCCATTCCAAGGGATCGTGGCGCAGTTTCATTAAAGCCGAATTGCTCATAAAGCTTATTCGCTGGCACATCAGCAATCAGGCTTACATAGGCAGAAGACGGAAGTTCGGTATTAACATAGTTCATGATGGCGCTCATGATGGCTTTGCCCAAGCCTCGCCCCTGATGTTGCGGCTCAACGGCAATATCCACCACCTGAAAAAAGCAACCGCCATCCCCGATCAACCGACCCATTCCGATTGCAGAGCCATCGTGCAAAACAAGTACAGAATAGACCGTGCCTTCGAGCCCTTTGGAAGCGGCGGCTTTCGTGAAGGGGCTAAGGCCCGCCACCGCACGAAGATGCAAATATTCCTCCACCGATGGGCGGCGGGCTACAGTGGTATAGGCTAGCTGGCTCACATTTATCTCCTCTGGCGACAGATATGAGCTTTAGCCCAAGAACGATTGATTCAACAATATTCATGATGATGCTGAAAGATTTTTCCTAAGTAGTTGAGTTCCCACTCTTCTTGATATCTAAGTATTTTCAGTATCAAGCTCGTCCGGATCATCACAGTGACCACAGAACACGCTCCTTCCAACGTTATGCTCTCGCGCACTGCAGTCACAAGCACTGCGATGATCTTCGGTCTGACTTATAGCCTAAGCGCTGCACTTATCGCTCTTGATCTCGATGAGATGGGCTTCAGCGAAGCAATCATTGGCGCCAACGCGGCCATGCACGCCGTCGGCGTGCTCTGCATGGCATTCCTTTTGCCGCGATTGAGCGCGTGGCTTGGAATGCGGTCGCTGGTGATTGTCGCACTTGCTGCAGCTGCAGTCCTGCTCGGCCTATTTCCCGCAGTTCCGTTGATCTGGCTGTGGTTTCCGCTGCGTATTCTGTTAGGCGCCGCATCTGAAACCCTGTTCGTGGTTTCTGAAACCTGGCTCAACTCGCTGAGCACCGATGAGAACCGCTCGAAGACCATGGGCATCTATACAGCGGCATTGTCGCTTGGCTTTGCGCTTGGACCGCTCATTCTCTCGATTGTCGGCTCAAGCGGCTTCCTGCCTTATCTCGTTGGTTCAGTCCTTGCTCTTCTTGCTGCGCTCTTAATCGCCAACCCAAAGGTTAGTGCGCCGCCGATCACCGACAAACCGCACGGAAGCCCGCTGCATCATCTGGCACTTGCACCTGTCGCGCTTGCAGCAACCGTACTCAATGCAGCGATTGAATCGGCTGGACTGTCGTTCCTGCCGCTTTATGCCGTCGATCTTGGCTGGAGTGAAAATCAGGCGACACAGCTCATGTCGGTGATGATGTTCGGTGCGATTGTACTGCAGATTCCAATCGGCTTTCTGGGCGACCGCATGAGCCGCCAGACACTTCTCATCATCCTTGCAGGCTTGTCTGCTGCGGGAGCCGCGATCTGGCCATGGGCCCTCACCCTGCCATGGCTCACCTACACGTTGCTGTTTGTGTGGGGTGGCGCATTTGTCGGCATTTACACAATCATGCTGAGCGTTGTCGGCAGTCAGTTCAAAGGCGCGCAGCTTGTGGGCATTTATGCCAGCATGGGCCTCATGTGGGGCGTCGGCGCACTGATTGGCCCGCTCTTTGCAGGCATCGCGCAGCAATATTTGACACACGGCCTCCCGGTCTTCGTCACGGTTGCCTGCCTGCTGTTTCTCGCGCTTGCACTTACCTTGCGTCCACGCACGGTACTTGTCGTCGAATAATCCCTATTTTTCTGAAACTTAAAACAATCGCAGCCTCCCCAAAGGAGGCTGTTTTTATGCAATCGATGATAGATTTTAATAACTTGTTTACCACGTTTGTAAGAATATAGCCTCAGCAAATATGGCTTCGACTCATTGGTGAATTCGGCTCTCGGCTGTTTCTATTTTTGGAAAAGTGATTTCACATGGCAAACGACCACCAGGCATCCGGTTCACGTTCCATCATTGACGAGCTGAACGCCTTGCGCGAGCGCCATGCGCCTATCGCGCCGAAGTCGAGCGCCATGAACGAATTGCACAACACTTTGGCGGAACTGGAAAAGCGTCTCGGTCATATTGGAAACGCTGCGCCCCGTCCACGCTCGCCTGAGCCAAAGGCTGAAAAGCACATCACCGGCCTTGCGGAGATTGCAGAACATCTGCGCCGCCTCACAGAACAGCAGAACCAGGCTGAACAATACGATGCCCGTCCATCTCTGCCCCTTGCTCCCCGTTTCGCTGAAATGCGCGAAGAGCCACGCGCACCGCGGTCGGAAAACAATACATTGCGCCAGATCGACAGCCGTCTTGATGAAATAAGCCGGGCTGTAATCGCTGCCAATCGTCATTCGCATTCAGACCACGAAGAAACGTTGCGTCTTGAGCGCATCGAACAGCGCCTGACCGAACTGACACATCAACTGGATAATTCGGTCGCCGAACAGAATGCGGACACACTGTTTCGCCGCCTTGGCGAGCTCTCGCAGCGCATCGATGCACTCAGCGAAGGATCGCAGTTGCCTGAGCAGGCCATTGATCAGCTCGCACAGCAGATCAACCTCCTTGCCCATCAGGTCGGCAAGGTTATGGAGAATTTGAGCCAGTCGGATTATCACAGTGTTGAAGTCCGTCTGTCCGCTATCGATCAGAAGCTGGCAGCAGCAGAAAAGCTCGCGCATGAACCAAATCCCGCTGTTCTTGATAAGATCGACAATCGCTTCAAGGAACTGACCAAGCGCCTTGATGCGCAATATGCGAGCCATTACGCCGAAGGCGGTATGCTCCATGCGATTGAAGGTCGTCTCGACGACATCTCGCAGCAAATTTCGTTGAGCCTGCTGCAGACCCCACAGACTGAAGAAGTTGCCCACGCTGAGCGCGAAGCCATTCGCGGTCTGGAAAACCAGATTGCAAACATCGCGCGCCAGCTCAACAAGCCTTCAGCCGAACTGGCCGAATTGAAGCCGCGTCTGGATTCCATTGAGCGCTCCATCGCTGACAATCGTGAAACCGTTCTTGATGCAGCACGCGAAGCGGCAGAAACAGCCGTTGCACATGTGCTCAAGCATGGTTCGCAGAACGACACGGCGATTGCTGCGCAACTTGCCAATGATATCAAGTCACTCGAAGCGCTTGCCCGCAATGCCGATGAGCGTAACGGTAAGACTTTTGAAGCTGTTCATGAAACGCTGGTCAAAGTCGTTGATCGCCTGTCCAATCTGGAACAGCAGATCGAAACACAGCCTCATCTGCCTCAGCCAGTAGTCGCCAAGACAAAGCCGGTTGTTAATCCGTTTTCAGCGGCACCACAGTCTTTCCCATCTGTGGCAGTAGAGAAGAAAGACAAGCCAGCCAGCCCTGCAATCGATGCGCCGGTGGCAAGCGAAAAGCTTGCAAAGCTTACGCCAAAAGCACGCCAGGAACCGGAACTCAGCGCTTCGCTCGATTCCGTGCAGCCAGACAATGACAGCGTGCTTGATCTGAACACGATTATGAAGCGTGTTCGTGAAGAGCGAAACCAGCAGGACACAGCCAAGACAGAAACCAGCCGCAAGGCGGACTTGATCAGCGTGGCACGTCGTGCAGCTCAGCAAGCGGCCGAAGAATCCAGCAAGCTTGAAGCACAGCAGGAAAGCGATACCGACAAAAAGAAGGGATCGATCAGCAGTCTCTTTAACCGTCAGCGCAAGCCGATACTGCTGGCAATCGGTGCGATCATGCTTGCCATTGCTGGCTTGCAGGTTGGCTCCGGCTTCCTCGAAGAAAGCCAGCAGACAGAATTGACGGCAAAGACCGAGACGCCAGCAATCGACAACGGCACAACAGCCTCAATCGCACCCGCGAAAACTGAGACACCGGCCCCAGCAATGCAGCCAATGCCGGAAGTTGTGGTGCCTGAAACCACAATTGCCAAGCCACAGCAGCAAAGCAGCCTGACTACCCCGCAGCCCGCAATTGAGCAGCACGAAGAAGCCATCTCCGACACGACGCCTGCACAGGAACCAGAAGCAACAGCAATCGATGTGCCTGACGATGCTGGCCCCGCCCCCTTGCGAGAAGCAGCAATGACGGGCGACGCCCGCGCATTGTTTGAAATCGGCAATCGCTACATGGAAGGCCGTGGCGTTAAAGAAGACTACGCTGAAGCTGCAAAGTGGTATGAGCAGTCAGCTGGCAAAGATTTTGCACCTGCGCTTTATCGCATGGGCAACATGAATGAGAAGGGGCTTGGTATGCCCCGCGATCTCAACAAGGCAATCGACTGGTATCAGCAGGCCGCAAAACAGGGCAATGCAAACGCGATGCATAACCTCGCGGTACTGTTTGCCTCCGGTGCCAACGGTAAGCCTGATAATACGTCTGCCGTTCGCTGGTTTAACGAAGCAGCAGAACTCGGCGTGAAGGACAGCCAATACAATCTTGGCATTCTCGCAGCTCAAGGTCTTGGGACGCCGGTTAATCTGGAAGAAAGCTATAAGTGGTTTGCGCTTGCTGCCAAGGCCGGCGACAAGGACGCGGCTGACAAGCGCGATCAGATTGGTGCAGCTCTTAAGCCAGATCAGCTTGAGCGTGCGAAGGGCTCGGTCGAGCTCTGGAAAGCCAAGCCAATGAATGAGGCTGCCAACGCGCTCACCATTCCGCAAAACTGGTCGGATGGCGAACCAGTCGCTCAAGTTCCTGTCGATATGAAAAAGGCGGTCCGTAACATTCAGCTCATCCTTCAGAAGAATGGCTATGATGTGGGTAGCGCCGACGGCGTGATGGGAAATAAAACCCGCAATGCCATCGCTGAAATTCAGAAGGCAAATGGCCAGGAGCCAACGGGCGAAGTAAATCAGCAGCTTGTGCAGCTTCTTCTTGAAAAGAATAAATAGACTTCACAAAGTCCTTTATTAACAATGATTAAAGCGCATCCCGAAAATTGTGAAACGGTTTTCAATTAAAGATGCCGTTAAATAGATAATCAGAGCGCCGGAATAATGTTCTGGCGCTTTTTTGTTATGCCTGCCCTGCCAAACAACGAATATGGACTAGCGCAGTTTTATACACAGAAGTTGTGTCGTTCTGCGAGAAGTATCAGGTTGAATTTATTCCCAAGGGTTTATTATCTGACCAGTAAACCGGGGACCGTATAATGTTGCTGCACGTCAATAATGAAATGGAAAACGGCATTATTGCCAAAATTCCTCTTGCACTCGACAAAGACATCAAAGGCTTTCAAGGCGACGCGATTGACTTTGAAATCTCATCGCCGGAACGACAATTCGTACAGGCCGACGATTTTCATCCCTACAAGTCGTTGTTCAAGGTCTTTTCCGGAACAACGGAACTCAAGAACATTTTCATAGCGCTATCGTTCAATCTGAATTTTTCGACGCCAGACGGCAAGAAAACAGCAATGTCACGTTCAAATCCGACCGATGACTGGCTTGTCACGAACGGCGAATATTATTCGGAAGGCGCAAGCTCTTTCGGCTTTACATCGAACAGCAAATTCGCTGGTTCTTATGGAGCCAGCATCACCAATTCCTATCTTTATGTGATCAAAAACGGCAGCCTTGTCGATAACAAGATATCGAACCACATTTCGATAAGAGCGCAATTCTATCCATCATCGACTTATGCAGTCATAACGCCGAAAGACCATATTTCGATCATTCTCAGCAACCGTCAGGGACATATAGAATAGCGGTTTTCGCAGCCATAATGTGAAGCATTTGTGGCAAGCCTGGTGACAACTTTGTTGTTCGCAAACAACAATGTGCCATTTTCATCCCACATCATTTGTCAAAGTAACTCTAAACTCAATCTGGGTTTGACTTCGCCGTGCTGAAAGAGCAAGACCGTTAGGAGCGCATTCCGAAATGTGTGAGATGGTTTTCGGACAAGATGCGCGGCAAATCAAACTGTTAGAGCAATGATCTGATTCAACTGAATGAGGCCATGTTTTAACGGAAGCGAGACAGACCTTGCGGCATAGCGCGACCGCAAAGGGCTGCGTGTTGTGCGTTGTGAAAACCGGGTTCGGAATTGGGTATTTACCTTCCCATTGCGGAATTGTCGGTCAACATGCTGGTTCTGCTCGGCATGGGCGCTGCCGTGGGCTTTCTGTCGGGATTATTCGGCGTGGGCGGCGGATTTCTCATCACACCGCTGCTGATCTTTTATAACATTCCACCGGCCATTGCCGTTGCAACCGGCGCCAATCAGGTCATCGCTTCGTCGGTTTCCGGCGCGTTAGCGCATTTCAAACGACGAACGCTTGATATCAAGCTCGGGCTGTTTCTGGTTGCGGGCGGTATCGTTGGATCATTGCTCGGTATCTTTGTTTTCTCCTGGCTGCGCGATCTCGGTCAGCTCGATCTGATTGTTTCGATCCTCTACGTCTTCTTTTTGGGCACGGTCGGTGGATTGATGCTGGTTGAAAGCGTACGTGCGCTGCGCCGTGTGAAAAAAGGACAGGCAGGCGCAATCCGCCGCCCGGGCCAGCATACGTGGATACACAAGCTGCCATTCAAGATGCGGTTCCGCGCTTCAACCATCTATGTCAGCATCATTCCTGTGCTCGGCATCGGTTTTTTCATCGGCTTGTTGTCATCTGTAATGGGTGTCGGTGGCGGCTTCATCATGGTGCCCGCACTGATCTATCTGCTGCATGTACCGACCAATGTTGTTGTCGGCACGTCGCTGTTTCAGATCACTTTCGTTACGGCTTTTACCACGGTCATGCAGGCAACGACCAATCAGTCCATCGACATTGTGCTGGCGTTCCTGCTGATGCTTGGCGGCGTGATCGGTGCGCAATATGGTGCGCGTGCCGGACAGAAACTGCGCGGTGAACAGCTGCGCCTGTTGCTGGCACTGCTGGTTCTTGCGGTGGGGCTGCGTCTCGCTTTCGGCCTTTTCGTACGGCCTGACAATCTGTTCTCGATTTCAATTGCGGATATGTGACATGAGGAAACTCACGCTCATATCTGCATTATTTTTTAGCGTTACGGCAGCAACTGCCCAGACCAATTCAAGCGGCGATGGCAACGGCGTGCCGCAGTTGCAGAACCCCTCTGAAGAAACAATCGAAATCGGCCTTTCGACCGAAACAATTGCCATTACTTCCAATTTCGGCGGCACAGATCTCACGATTTTCGGCGCGCTTGACAATGCCGATCCATTGATTCAGCGTCAGGGCCGCTACGACATTATCGTCGTGCTGCAAGGCCCTTCGCGCGATCTGGTCGTGCGTAAGAAGGAACGCTATCTCGGTGTCTGGGTGAATGCGGATTCCGAAACCTTCCTCGGCGTACCGCTGTCCTACTCGCTCGCATCAACCCGCAATCTGCAGGACATCGCAGAAGAAAAGCTTTACCGTCAGCTTTCGGTTGGTGTGCGCAATTTCTACCTTCGACCGGAAGACCCATCCAGCCTCTCAGGCAACATCCCCAAATTCGGAAACGAATTGCGTGAGATGAAAATGCGGCAAGGCCTTTATAGCCAGCGCATTGGCGGCGTTGAGTTTCTCTCACGCACCCTGTTTCGCGCAACGCTGAACCTCTCGGCCAATGTGCCGGTTGGACGTCACAAGGCGCGGGCTTTGTTGTTTCGCAATGGTGTTTTCCTGCGCGAAGCCAATGCAAGCCTTGAAATCGTGAAAGCCGGTGTCGAGCAAAGCATCTATGATGCGGCCCATAAATACAGCTTCTATTACGGCTTGTTTGCCGTGTTCCTGGCTGTCTTTACAGGCTGGGCCGGGCGTATTCTGTTCAGAAAAGATTAATGCGCATCCCGAAAAGCGGGGATCGTTTTTCGGAATCCTGTGCCCGTAAAATGCCTCAGCCGCCAACCAGCGCACCATGTGCAATCGGATAAATCTTACCCTGCCCCAGCATATAGGCGCGCAGGCTTGCATCGACGAACAGCCCGCGAAACGCGCGATCCAGCACATTGAGCGCTCCTGTATAAGCACCAAATGCAGGCATGATCAGCCTTTCGCCGTCGCTAGCAAAACATGGACGCCGAACCGACCGTCCTCGTCGGACAATGCGCGCTGCCGGGTGAAGATGACCTGCCACCTCACCCTTCGCTTCTATGCGCGATGGCTCATGCCGGAAAGTCAGTGGTCCAATTGCAAGTTCCTCAACACAGTCGCCGGGCAAGTCAGCAGGGCGATCAGGATCATGGTTGCCGGTGATCCAGAACCAGTCCCGACGTTCCATCAACGATTTGAGACGGATCGCATATAACGACGGCAACCGCTCGCTGGCCTTTGCATCGTGAAAACTGTCGCCAAGACTGATAACGGTTCGCGGCTGATAACGCGCGATGACAGCAGCCAGCATATCGAGCGTCGCGGCCGTATCATAAGGCGGTAAGAGCTGGCCACGTCGGGCAAAAGACGAACCTTTTTCAAGATGCAAATCGGAAACGACCAGCATATGCAGGTCTGGCAGGAAAAGCGCGCCACACGGATCATAAATCGTCGCAACGCCGCGCAATTCCGCATGCGCCAGACTATAAGCTTCACCATTTCCCCAGACTGCTGTGCTCATCCTATTGCTTCTCTGATCAGATCATCGGCTGCTTCTTCAAGCAGCATTTCATCACCCTCACCGGCCACACGCTCGCGGCCGATTTCAAGCATCACAGGCAGCGCCAGCGGCGAAATACGGTCCAGCGGCTTATGCAGCAGATGCCCCTTCACACGCGCCAGCATGTCACCAAGACGCTTGATATCCAGAAGTCCGGTCGCAGCATCGGCGCGCGTTGCCTGTAGCAAAATATGGTCCGGTTCGTGGGTTCGCAGCACATCATAGATAAGGTCGGTCGAGACCGTCACCTGACGGCCTGTCTTCTCCAGCCCCGGATGCCGTCGCTCGATAAGCCCCGAAATCACGGCACAATTGCGGAAGGTGCGTTTCAGAAGATAGCTTTCATCAAGCCAGGCTTCCAGGTCGTCACCCAGCATGTCTTCATCGAACAGCCGTTTAAGGCTTAATTTGCCTGACCCGATCATCGCGCCCATGTCTTTGAGACCCCATAGCCCCAGCGAATAATCGGTGGCGACAAACCCGAGCGGATGCGCGCCCATGCGCTCAAGACGACGGGTGAGCAACATACCGAGCGTCTGATGCGCAAGCCTGCCCTCAAAAGGATAGGCGACCATATAGAAACGCCCACCTTTGGGGAAAGTCTCGATCAGCAACTCGTCTTCACGCGGCAGAACCGACTTGAATGCTTGCACTTCCAGCCATTCACGCACCTGTTGCGGCAGAAACGGCCAGCGTGAACGATCTGCCAGCATCGCGCGCACCTGCGATGCGAGATAGGTGGAAAGCGGGAATTTACCGCCAGCATAGATTGGGATTTTAGCGTCCTGTCCCGCAGCATTGGAAGCGATGCATTCGTTCTCACGAATGCCTTCAAACCGCAGCACCTTGCCTGCAAACAGGAATGTGTCACCCGGCGTCAGCGTTTCGAGGAAATATTCCTCGATGCGCCCCAGAATACGCCCGCCCCTTCCAACGGCACGGGCATTGGCTCCCTTACCGCCACGCGTGAGCCGGACATTCAGCTCTGGCGCTTCAACGATCGTGCCGATGTTAAGGCGATATTGCTGAGCGATGCGCGGGTTTGAAACCCGCCATGTGCCATCGACAGTTTTGCGGATTTTGGCAAAGCGCTCATAGGTCTTGAGCGCATAGCCGCCAGTCGCCACAAAATCGAGAATTTGATCAAAGGTTTCGCGCGAGAGATTTGAATAGGGCGCAGCACTCAGCACTTCCCGATAAAGCTGATCGGCGTTGAAAGGCTCGGCACAGGCCATGCCCAGCACATGCTGTGCCAGCACATCCAGCGCGCCATCGATCAGCGGCGGCGTATCCTGTGCGCCGAGATAATTGGCGTCGAGTGCTGCCCTACACTCCATTACCTCGAAACGATTGGCAGGCACAAGAATGGCGCGGCTCGGCTCATCCATACGGTGATTGGCGCGACCGATACGCTGCGCAAGACGGCTCGCCCCCTTTGGCGCACCGACATGAATGACCAGATCGACGTCGCCCCAGTCGATGCCGAGATCAAGCGTCGAGGTAGCAACCACGGCACGCAATGTGTTGGCAGCCATCGCCTGTTCCACCTTGCGGCGCTGGCTGGCATCCAACGAGCCATGATGCAGGGCGATTGGCAATGTATCCTCGTTGACGCGCCAGAGCTCCTGAAACAGCATCTCTGCCTGACTGCGCGTATTGACGAACAGCAGCGTCGTGCGATGGGCGCGGACCGCCTCATAAATATCCGGGATGGCATAGCGGGAGGAATGCCCTGCCCACGGCACCCGCTCCTCTGAATCGAGAATGGTAATTTCAGGCTTGGCACCACCATCAACCGTGACCAGACCGGATTTCGGCTCTGTGCCATCCTGTTCGACCAACCAGCGACGCAATTCGTCAGGCCGCGCCACAGTTGCCGACAGTCCAATGGTTTGCAATTGTGGTTGCAGTCGGCGCAAACGCGCAAGCCCCAGCGCCAGCAAATGACCGCGTTTGGAAATGACCAGCGAGTGCAGCTCATCAAGCACGACATAACGCAAGCCCTTGAAAAACTGGTCTGCCCCTTTTGAGGCAATCAGAAGTGCAAGCTGTTCCGGCGTCGTCAGCAGAATGTCAGGCGGCACAAGCTTCTGGCGCTGACGCTTATGTGCAGGTGTATCGCCAGTCCGGGTCTCAATCGTAATGTCGAGCCCCATTTCCTCGACAGGTATGGTCAGATTTCGATGAATATCGACCGCAAGTGCCTTTAGCGGCGAAATATATAAAGTGTGAACACCTTGTTTTGTTTTAGGCGCAACCCTGGACGGAGAACCGGTTCCCACTTTATTACGCATTCGCTCCAGATCGACCAACGCAGGCAGAAAACCTGCGAGTGTTTTACCAGCACCTGTGGGCGCGATTAGCAGCGTGGACTGCCCCTGTTCAGCGCGTGAAAGCAGCTCCAGCTGATGGGCGCGCGGCGACCAGCCCTTTTCTGCAAACCATTTTACAAAACGGTCTGGCAGATGAAAGGCAGCAGTCTCAGAAGTGGGTGTCAGGTTCAGCGTCACACACCCAATCTAATGCGGGCAAGGGTCGTCGCCAAGATGTTTGTTCACTTTTGTTCTCATTTTGTCAGGAGTTCACTTTAAGCGCTCTTTCCAGCGGGAAGTTGCTGACCTATCTAATAAATCATGCGTTTTGACGAGTTGCTGCGTTCCACACCCAAAGGTCTTTACTGCCCGCCCGGCGATTTTTACATTGATCCGGTGCGGCCTGTTGATCGCGCGCTGATCACCCACGGACATTCCGATCATGCACGCGCCGGACATGCCCATGTCCTTGCGACGCAACAGACTCTCGAGATCATGGCTATCCGCTATGGTGCAGATTTTGCAGGTAGCACACAAACCGCTGATTTAAGCGCGGTGCTGAATGTAAACGGTGTCACTGTCAGCTTCCACCCGGCAGGCCATGTGCTTGGTTCGGCGCAAACTGCAGTCGAAAAGGACGGCACACGAATTGTCGCGTCAGGAGATTACAAACGTGCTGCCGATCCGACCTGCACGCCCTTTGAGCCTGTTGCTTGTGATGTGTTCATTACCGAAGCGACCTTTGCGCTTCCGGTATTTCGCCATCCCAAAGCGGGTCATGAAATTGCGACTTTGCTGAAGTCACTCTCACAGTTTCCTGAACGCGCGCATCTGGTAGGTGCTTACTCGCTCGGCAAAGCCCAGAGGGTTATCAAGCTCATTCGCGATGCGGGCTATGACGAGCCGATCTATATTCACGGCGGTCTGCAAAAGCTTTGCGATTATTATCAGACCCAGGGCATCGATCTTGGTCCACTGGAGCCTGCAACGCTTGAACGTGGTGAAGCCTCGCCCGATTTTGCTGGAAAGATCGTAGTTGGGCCGCCCTCGGCCTTTTCCGACCGCTGGGCACGGCGTTTTCCCGACCCATTGCCCGCCTTTGCATCTGGCTGGATGCGTATCCGTCAGCGCGCAAAACAACGCGGTGTCGAGTTGCCACTCATTATATCTGATCACTGCGACTGGGACGAGCTGATCGCAACGATCAGCGAGATAAAACCTGCGGAAGTCTGGGTGACGCATGGGCGTGAAGAAGCACTGGTGCGTTGGTGCGAGCTGCAAAACATCCCCGCGCGCCCGCTCCATCTCGTCGGCTACGAGGATGAGGGCGATTGATGCGTGCTTTCGCTGAACTTCTCGACCGCCTTGTCCTCACGCCGCAGCGCAATGGCAAATTGCGGCTGCTGGTCGATTATTTCCGCACCACACCCGATCCAGATCGTGGCCTTGCACTTGCCGCCATCACCCGTGATCTGGAATTGCAGAGCGTCAAGCCTGCTATGCTGCGGGCGCTGATTGCCGAGCGCAGCGATCCGACGCTTTTCGCCTATTCCTATGATTATGTCGGTGATCTTGCCGAAACGATTTCATTGATTTGGCCCGGCCCGAACGAAACCCCGGCGGGTGCCAACCTGCCGCTCAGCGTCGTCGTGCATGAATTGCAAAACGCCTCGCGCCGTGAGGGGCCGTTGCTCGTGGCTGGCTGGCTCGACTTGCTTGGGATATCAGAGCGCTATGCTCTTTTGAAACTTGTCACAGGTGGCTTACGCATTGGCGTTTCCGCTCGTCTTGCCAAACAGGCACTGGCAGATTTTGGTGGCGTGGATGTCGTGGAAATCGAAGAACTTTGGCACGGACAGACGCAACCCTTCACAGCGCTGTTTGCATGGCTTGAGGGCCATGGCCCCAAGCCTGCTGCCACTGCCGACGCACCATTCCGGCCCGTCATGCTTGCCACGGCACTAGATGAGGCCGAAATTCCAGCGCTTGATCCATCAGCCTATAGTGCCGAATGGAAATGGGACGGTATTCGTGTGCAGGCCGTTGCAGAAAATGGCGTGCGGCGGCTTTATTCGCGCACTGGCGATGATATTTCCGGCACTTTTCCCGATGTGTTGGAGGCCATGGATTTCGAAGGCTCGATTGATGGCGAATTGCTGGTAGGCCATCACGGCGAAACGGGCATCGAAACCGCAACCTTTTCTGATTTGCAGCAGCGGCTTAATCGCAAAACGGTGACGGCCAAACAGTTGCGCGAATATCCGGCCTTCATCCGTGCCTACGACCTTCTGCACGATGGCACGCAGCAATCGGGCGAAGATTTGCGGTCGCTACCCTTCTCGGAACGACGTGCGCGGCTCGCTCAGTTCGTCGAAAAGCTCGACAAGCGCCGGTTTGATTTGTCGCCAGTCCTTCAGTTTTCAGACTTCGACGAACTAGCGAAATTGCGTCTTAACCCTCCACATCCGGTGATCGAAGGCCTTATGCTCAAACGGCATGACAGCGCCTATGTGCCGGGACGTCCGAAAGGACCATGGTTCAAATGGAAACGCGATCCGTTCACAGTGGATGCGGTGGTGGTCTATGCGCAGCGTGGCCACGGCAAACGCTCAAGCTACTATTCGGACTTCACTTTCGCGGTCTGGACCGGCCCGGAAGAAGACCCCATGCTCGTACCCGTCGGAAAGGCCTATTTCGGTTTCACCGACGAGGAATTGAAGCTTCTCGACAAATTCGTGCGCGAAAACACGATTGAGCGTTTTGGCCCGGTGCGTTCCGTTCGCGCGGAGCCGGATCATGGATTGGTCGTGGAAGTCGCCTTTGAAGGGCTCAACCGCTCAACCCGACACAAATCCGGTGTGGCAATGCGCTTTCCCCGCTTCTCGCGACTGCGCTGGGACAAGCCGCCCCGCGAAGCGGACCGGCTTGAAACGCTGGAAAATCTGCTGAGTTGATTATTCGGCAACCGCAGTCGTGACGCGGATTGCGTAAATATCCACGGCCTTGCCGGAACCGCTCAGATCGGAATTGATCGTGATCTTGCCTGCGCGTCCAGCTGATTGACCTGCCTGAAACTCCTGATCGAACAGGAAATCACTGACAGAATCGCGGACATCATAGCGTCTGCGGCCACAATCCCCGAGACCCGCGAAATCGCAATTGACCGACATCTGTGTGGTTTTGCCATCATCACTGCGCGCAACAATGTCGAAAGTCGCTTTCTTGCCAGCAAGCTGATTAAGAACGCCCTCACCGACATCAAAGGTCACACTGTCGTTTGCACCCGAAGTCTGAACCCGCGCGAAACTGTTGGTGCCCTCGCGCTTGATCTCAGCTGTTGCGCGGCCCTGAACAGACATGCGTGTCGCATCCGCAGGCGTGAAAATATTGATCCAGGTGCGCCCTTCCGGGTCTTCGCCTTCCTTGATCGGCGCCATGCTGTTGTCAGTCAAAAGCGGGCTTGAGCCGTTGCCCCGCGTGAAATCTGCAAAGCTGTTGTAGAGCGAAAAGCCAATCAGCCCCAGAATGACGATAACCATAACCGGGATACCGACACTTACAAGCGGCGAACGCTTCTTCTTCTTGCGATCCTTGCGCGAAACACCTGCTTCATAGCCGAGATCAGCCGAAGCCCGCTTGCCCTTCCTGGAAGAGGTTCGGATATCAGCGGTATCGAGCGCAGGCCCAGCTTGATAGACATCATCGCCCAGAAGCGGATCAGACGAAGATGGGGCATCCAGACTAGGTTCCTGCCGAGACGCGGACTGCCCTGTTTTGAACTCAGCTTCAATATCGGAAATCGCGTCTTTGATTTTCTGGCGACGCTGCTTTTTCTGTTCTTCACTCAGTGCAGTATTTGTCGTCAGCGCGCGTTCATGCGCCCCCCACGCAGCCTCGTAGATACGCTGGCGGGTAGCTGGATTATGTGCATCTGCCTTTGCAAATGCATTTCTGATTGCGCGTTCGATACTTTCCAAAGGGCCGCTCTTCCTTGGTTTCCGTATTCTGTCTGGGTCTTTCGGACACAGATGCTTACATGAGCCTCAGCGAAATTAACGTCTGAATCAAGGCATTTAGCTGTTTGACCCGCATTTTGGCTAGACTTAGGAACTGTCAAAGTTACCAAATCTTAACTTTAACCGTGATTTTCCCCCGACCTTTGACTGCGAGACCGGTTCAGACATTTAATTTTCCGTCTGATTCTCTCCTAATTTCATATTGCCGTCGGCAAAAGCCATGTTAAAACTATTACGTTTACGGAAACGTCAATTTTATGGAGGATGAGATGGCATTGCCGGATATTTTGAAAAACAGGCTGCGCATTCCCGTGGTCGGAGCGCCACTGTTTATCATTTCCAATCCGGCATTGGTGCTTGCACAATGCAAAGCAGGCGTCGTCGGCTCGTTTCCCGCATTGAACGCACGCCCCGAAGCACAGCTTGACGAATGGCTGGCCGAAATCACCGAAGACCTGGCCACCTATGACGCCAAGAATCCGGATCGTCCGGCTGCACCTTTCGCGGTCAACCAGATCGTACACCGCTCCAACAAGCGGCTCGAACACGACCTTGGCCTTTGCGTGAAATACAAGGTGCCGATCGTCATCTCGTCGCTTGGCGCGGTGCCAGAAGTCAATGCAGCAATCCACTCCTATGGCGGCATCGTGCTTCACGATGTCATCAACAACCGCCACGCCAATTCCGCTATTCGTAAAGGCGCTGACGGTCTTATCGCTGTCGCCGCTGGCGCAGGCGGACATGCAGGCGCACTTTCCCCTTTCGCACTCGTTCAGGAAATCCGCGAATGGTTTGATGGGCCGCTGCTGCTTTCTGGCGCGATTGCCAATGGCGGCGCAATTCTTGCCGCGCAAGCGATGGGGGCGGACCTCGCTTATATTGGCTCTCCCTTCATCGCGACCACAGAAGCCCGCGCATCTGACGGTTACAAGCAGATGATTGTGGATTCCAATTCGTCCGATATCGTCTATTCCAACTATTTTACAGGCATTTCGGGCAATTACCTTAAACCATCGATTGCAGGTTCTGGCCTTGATCCTGACAATCTTCCCGAAGCCGATCCATCAAAAATGGATTTTGAAAAAGCACATCAGGAAGGCGCCAAAGCCTGGAAAGACATTTGGGGCTGCGGACAGGGAATCGCGGCCGTGAAAGAAATCGCGCCTGCAGCCAAACTCGTCGACCGGCTCGAACGCGAATATGTTGCGGCTCGCAGCCGCATCTACCAAGGCGCCTGACGCGCCCTGCCCCAAGATTGATGGACGGAGCGCGGATCATTTGAAGAGGTCTAAGACAAACATGCAGAATGTGCGTTTTGGACCTTGCTTTCCTTGATGCTATTGGTTATCAGCGCTCCGTTCGGTCATAATTGATCGATATCCCTTCGGGGATTTGGAACGTTAGTTCCGGGCCGCTTTAGCTCAGTTGGTAGAGCACATCATTCGTAATGATGGGGTCACGTGTTCGAGTCACGTAAGCGGCACCATAAAATCAATGACTTAGCTAGTTTTCCTTTTTACCATATTGATGCTAGCAATCAAATAGCAATCACCTTCTGTACCCGTAATTTGCACTGCAAAACTACGGTGTTAAGCAGCATAAAATCCCTGTGGAAAAACGATCGGGAACATACAGAACCCGCCTGAGCCGCACGTCGTTACAATTGATGCTTCTCAATTTCTGTATTGTCGAACTCGACTATTCTTGTTGTTATGTTAACAACAACCCCCATCGCGTTTCGTAATCGGACACCATCCATGTTAGGTGAGTTCATATAAATGGCGAAAAAGCCTGATAACAAAAATGAGCAGCCTAGCCTTGAGCAGCTCTATCTCAGCCTCACCGAACACCTTGTTCGAAAATACAATATGTCATTAAGCTTTCTCACGACGCAGACTGACAGTGCGCGTGAACATCCCCTGCCCTCAACAAACTATAAGCTTGACCATCTGCTGACTTCTGAGCAAGCCGCTGGTGTTTTAGGTTTAAGTCCAAAGACCCTTGCTAACTGGCGGGTCCAGGGCATTGAAAACTTACCTTATCGAAAAGTGGGCAAAGCTATTCGTTATAAATACGGCGATCTATTAGCTTTCATTGATCTACAAAAGAGGGAAAACACTAGTCAGAAGTGAAGCAGATTCTATTATCTGAAAATGCCATGACTGATCATTTCGAGCGACAGCAACGGGGCGGGTACCCATCCCAATTACTTAGGCCACATGGACGGATACCTTGATTGCAGAATACGAAGAGCGAGGAGGACAACATGAGAGCGGCACGGTGGATCGTCGACAACGCGCCGGGATTTCGAGCGTTGACGCGGATCGAACGATCCGCAGTACGGGATTTCTCGCTGCTTTGGTCTGTCTTCGAAGGGCGCCATGTTGCAGAGGCGGAGGCAAACTTTTCGAGTATCTGCGATGCAGCTCAAGAAGCAATGGGCGCGCAGGCGCAAGGTCCTGGATCGTTCGTGACCGAGCTTTGCTATTTTCAAGACCGCTACGGCGCAGCGCCTATGGGCATGCAGCGACTTGATGCCCTTATGAATGGGCGGACACCCGCAATGCGCACCTATATCGATGATGTTCTCGCGGAGCAGCGAACATCGACCCACGAAATTGCTGCCGGCTTGCTTCTGATAGCCTTTCGCCTCCGGAACAATCTGTTTCACGGCACTAAGTGGAACAACGAGATGATCGATCAGCTCAGAAATTTTCGAGCAGCAGGCACAGTCTTGATGAAGGTGATGGATAGGAGACCGCACCGACATCAGCTATAGTGAGCAACCGTTGGGCGCTTTATTGGGAGGGGCATCGTGAAGTTAAAGTGGTTTCACGTAAGAGAATTTCAAAGCATTCGGGATTCCGGTCGCGTTAATGTCGATGATATTACGTGCCTGGTTGGCAAGAATGAAGCCGGTAAAAGCGCGCTTCTCAAGGCGCTTTATCGTCTCAATCCGGTGGTTGCCGCCGAAGGAAAATTCAACGTCACTACCGACTATCCCCGCATGGACGTTGAGGACTATCGGCACGCTGTAGAATCGGGAAAGCGGTCAGAGGCGACACCTATTGTCGCCTGTTATGAGCTGGATGAAGAAACCGCCAAGATCGAAAAGGTGTTCGGACCAGGCTGTATTCCGACGCCTGAACTTACCTTGACCAAGAGCTATTCGAACGCGCGGTCATTTACGCTGACCGTCGATAACAACAAAGCGCTCACGTACCTCTTTGATCAAGCAGACTTGGTAGACGCAGCTCGCACTGCCGCGAAGGCAGCGATTCCTAGCGTCGACAGCATAATCGCTGCGTTGGCTGCACAGGAACAGACTGAGGAAGTTACACGTCTGGCCGGTATCCTCGCCAAGATTAAGGCCCGTAACCTCAACGGGTACATTTATGATGTTTTCATAGCACCGGGCGAGCCGGAATATTTGTATTTTGACGAATACTACCAAATGACCGGCCACGAGAATATCGAGCAGCTGGTCCAACGCGAGAAAGACGACACGCTTAAGCCGTCAGATCATCCATTGCTTGGTCTAATCCGCCTTGCAAGGCTGGATCTGAACGACCTTGTCAACGCTGATAGCACGATCGAACTTACTAGCAAGCTTGAAGGTGCCAGCAATTATTTGAGCAAGCAGGTGCTCAAATATTGGTCACAGAATAAGCATCTACGCATGAAGTTTGACGTGCGACCTGGTCGCCCTGGCGACCCGGAAGGAATGCAATCTGGGACTAACATCTGGGGCGGTGTTTTCGACACTCGGCATTCGGTGACAACCGAACTTGGCAGCCGCTCGCGGGGTTTCGTTTGGTTTTTCTCATTCTTAGCCTGGTACTCTGACGTGAAGAAGGAAGACAGCAATGTTGTGTTGCTTCTCGACGAACCGGGCATGACGTTGCACGCCAAAGCTCAATACGACTTACTTCGGTATTTTGAGACCGAATTGCTCGGATCGCATCAGCTCCTTTATTCCACACACTCGCCCTTCATGATCGATGCCGAGCACTTCGAAAGGGTTCGAATCGTGCAGGACAAGAGCTTAGAGAAAGATGTCGAAGATGACTCCGTGCCGGGGGGCACAACGGTGATCAGCGACATATTTCAGGCCAGTGAGGATAGTCTGTTTCCGCTGCAGGGCGCCCTTGGGTACGAGCTGAATCAAACCCTGTTCGTGGGTCCCTTTACTCTCATCGTCGAAGGCGCGGCCGACCTACTATTCATTCAAACAGTGTCAGCGTTGCTGCAGCAGGACGGCCGGATTGGGCTTGACACACGATGGACGATCACGCCGGTCGGCGGATCTACGAAAGTGCCCACCTTTGTAGCGTTACTTGGTGCCCAAAGGGGGATGACCATTGCCACCCTTATCGACAGCCAGGCAGCGGACAAGACCAAGATTGAGGCTCTCTATAAAGACAAGTTGTTGAAAAAGGCTAACGTAATGACATTTGCGGATTTTACGCAAACGGCAGAAGCCGATATCGAAGACATGTTTGGCGATGCGTTTTACCTCGATCTTGTAAATGCCGAATTTGCTTCGCAGCTCGGCGCACCTCTGGCTCTAGCAGACTTCAAGTCCAAGAATCCGCGAATACTTCAAAGGATTGAAATACATTTGGAAACGGTGCCGTTGACGAGCGGTTCGTTCGGCCACTATCGACCAGCGCGCTATTTCACAGAGAATTCGACCAAGCTCTGGAAGAAGATGCCGAAGGAAGCGAAGGATCGTTTTGAAGCAGCATTCAAAACCGCGAACGCGCTGATCAAATAGCCAATAAGGTGACGCTCAACCACCGCAGGATGGCTCTTTCGCTTAGAAGAAGTAAGCTGCTGAACCCGTAAGGAGGGTCCGCATCTTCATAAGTTTCGACAAAAGTGGCCTGTCTCCTATCCACCCCAATATTGTCGCTTGCAGCATAAAAAGCGGAATGACCGCTTTGGAGCGCGTGTGAATTATGCGGTAATGTCTGGAATGAAGCGCAAAGCCGAAATTCAGCGATCAGCGTAACATATGGCAAAACGGCACAATATACCGGGATTTCTGGTAAAACGAAACGAAGGACATACCAGAGGCAAAGTAATGACCAGAGAAGAAATCCTTAGCTATTCTCAAGCTGTTTGCGATGGGCTTCGCGAAGATGAAGACGGGGTGAGACGTGAAGTTCTGACCCACGCAGGAAATAGGTGGTCGCTTGGCGTTATTCACACCCTGGGCGTTTACGGCAGGCTTCGGCACGCAGATATTGGAAGACGAATGCATGGCGTCACCCAACGGATGCTAACTCGCACTCTGCGCCAACTCGAAAGAGACGGCCTCGTCACGCGCTACGATCTCGTAGAGATGCCGCCGCGGGTAGAATACGAACTCACAGAATTGGGAATGGGTCTACTCATTCGTATGATTCCGCTGTGGACATGGGTCGTCGAAAACTCGGAGGAGTTTCGAAAGTCCCGCGAGGGCTTTGATTCCCGTCTGCCAGAGAAGCCGTCCTGGCAGACGCCTTGGAAATCCTGACACAGACGCCGTCGCTCAGTGATTGCCGTAGAAATTGGTACGATCCTGCTGACGATGGAGTTTCTGACAAAGCTTGACGGGGAAGCGAGATTATAGCGCTTCCCCATCGCTCCGTTAAGCCCCGTCACTTGGCCGTCAGGTTCGCGTTGATCCAATCGGAAACATCAGTAACCTTGATGCTTTCACGCACGTTGAAAGTATCTGCCTTGTCCCATGCCATGCCTCGCCCGACACCGAAGGCCGCTCGGTACTTGCGCATCATATTTTGGGGGTCGTTTGCCAGTTCTGCCATGAGAACCGGAACCGTCCATTCGGAACGGCTGAAGGGTCGGTTCAAACCCGCCTCCAGCTTGTCCGCAAGCTGGCCATAGGTGACAGTATCGCCCGCCAGGAAGATAATCTCGTTGGTGATGGTCGGCTCGTAGAATACAATTTCAGCGGTGAGCACGCCGATGTCATCAGGCGTCGTCACCGTGACAGCGTTATCGAAGCTGCCAAGGGCTTTGACCGCGCTTTTTTCCAGATCGACGACACCGAACTCGGGCTCGAACAGATAACTCATGAACATGCCAGTGGAGATGATCACCCATTCGGTCTTGTTCTGCGAGCGAAGCAGTTCACGCACATCGAGCTGCGCGTCGAAAATGTCCTGTGGACCACCTCGACCGATTGCTTCGAAATCAACACCGAACTGCCAGGGGAAATAGCGCGGGATTCCTGACTGCAAAGCAGCCTTCGCAAGCTTCATCGGCGTATTGATCCCAGCCGCATATCCCGTGCAGCCGATGACGGTGTCATACTGCGAGAACAGAGATGCCAAATCATCAATCGAGCTCTTCACCAGATCGCCCACGACGATCTTAATCCCCAAGCCTCGAATTTCAGCGATGTCGCGCTGCTTGGCTGATGAGTCAGACTCTATGGCGCTGGCGCGCAACAACACACTTATCGTTGCGCCGTCAATGTCCTTTGCGCGACGGGCCAGATTGCGCAGGACCGGCATGCCGAGCTCTCCAGCGCCCAGCACGAGGATATTCCGGGACTTCACGTTGGAAGCTGTTTGATTCATAGATTTCAATCCTTCAAAAATTCAATGTCGCCACTACTTGGCAAGGTGCGAGCACGAAGAAAAGAAGGCACACGGATGATACTGCAGCAAAACTGAGGGCGGGCAAGGACGAACCGGATCGGCGGATGTGATGTCCGCTATTGGCGCATTCAAGCAATCAAATTCACGGTGGCAGTTGTCGGAACAGCCTGTCGCGCTTAGTTAATGTGATAGGGAAACACCGCTTTCGCCTTTCAGATGATTGGCATCGCCAGCTTCGATCGATGAGTATGCTAACACGTTAACAATACAGTCGCGGGGCGTTAGGAGTTGAACACGAAAGCCGCCGCCTGATTTAGCTGCTTTTCATGAAGATAGAAATATTCACCCGAAGCGTGCACGCCATTGATATGGCACCATTCATGGGCACGACGCTCCGCATCTAAAGCCATTGCTTGAATTGGCCACGTGCCCTCTGCGTACTTTTGGAAGTTTATACCGAAGATTACAGCTATGTGATTTCCATTGAGCTCTTGCAGCCTTCGTTCTTTGTCACTGGTGACGCCGATCTTTACGAGCAAGCTCCCAATCGGGGCACTTCCGTTGTCGCGAAATTGTTCGCTCCTACAGATTACCATGTAGGTGTGGATTGCAGGTTCAGGCGGAATATAAGGGCTTACCGGTTCTCGCTGCCCATTTAACTCAAGCTCCACCATGTCATGCTGAAGAATCTCACCGACCTCACGATCTGACAGCTTGAACAATTGACCTAAAGGTAAATCCCGCGCAGGTTTATGATCGACGAGCGTTGAAATGGCCAGCGGCGGTCGCATAATTCGCCATGCTCGCTTCAGTTCAAAAGTTGGGCCGGAGACATTCTCAATCGGTGGGTTCGAATAGTTTCCATGTGCATGGTGTCCACTCCCGATTTGTGTGATCCCGATCAAGCGAGCGCCGTTCGAAATGGGGGCATTCCCCGAAACTGAAGCAGAGAAATTCTCTGGCTGGCAGAAATGTCCTATGAGGATCGGTCGTTCCAGGGCCAGGCGGTTAATTCTGGCGATATCTTTCGAATCGAATAGGCCCGCTAGCAAGTTGTTCTCAGGAAAGGATTTCCGCGTAATATGTCCATAGAAGTTCTTAAAATCTGCTCTTTCTTTAGATGGCTTCAGCTCAAATACATCGATTGAGGTCCAATCATATTTGAATACTGCCTTTTGTTCCGCGTGAATGTCCAGATCACGTCCAAGGAGGTCTCGCATTGCAGCTAGGCCTCGTCGCGAAGGCGACGAAGTTCCTGTCGCACATACAATCGACGTTAATATTGGAAAATTCCCGCTTTGGCAAAACTTCAGAACGACGGATAAAGGAGCACCCAAGCCTTGACCTGTTTCATTGTACCACCCGACAGCTTTCGCCAGTTGCGGGTATGTCGTCAAGCTATCATTGCTAGCCTTCGCAACCAATAATTTCGCAATCGCTAGCGGTAGCTCTTCCATGCAAGGTCCCCTCGGCGTGCCTAAAGTCGTATTGTTAAATGGGCATCAACGCGTACTCCGAACATTGAAAGTAGGTGAATTCTATTGAACGCGTCAGTCTATACGCGGATAGAATGAAACGCAGGGTTCGACCCGCTGTTAAGAACGCGAATAGCCACCGATTTTCGGAAATAGACCTTCCCTCAACCTGCTAAAAGATCTAGGTCGTGGCCGACCGTAACATATTGCAAAATCGGGTTTTTGCCATATGTCGAATACTCGAACTTAAATAATAACCCGGATTAGTCTCCTATTCTCGATAATACAAATTTTAGCATTCTGACTTTCCCAAGTCCCTTCTGTTGTACTGGAACGGTCCATTCATCAGGTTGTTTCTTAATCAAAGCGCCCTTTGCCCGAAAATAGCGATAAATTCTGTCTTTAATAATTTCATCACCGCCATGAAATCCGTTCATTGCGTCGGGATAGACAAACAGGAAGGTCTGACCGTCATCACTTCTAAGAAATCCGTTGGGGACATCTTTTGCCTGAACCTCGACACCCCTTTCAACAAAGGGGAAATTTCCCGAGCAAGTAGCAAACCTCTTAAATGACTCTATTCTTTCCCGAAGAACATCCTCTGGAGATCGCATGCTGTTAATCGATCTTTGAAAAAGACAGACGATCGATCCCCCGATAACCTTTCTGTCAATTGGCAGAATTTTGCCTTCCGCCGCTAAGAACCCTGCCGCTGCGACTAAAGCGAATGACTTGGCGATACGATATTCCTCCTGCTGTAGAGGGCGGCCATTTTTGTTCGCGTTTCGTGAAACTTTCTCGAGAAACTTTGACTCCATCTTTTCAACTCTGGTTTTTAGATCGTCCCTTCCGTTTGTGACGAGATAGTCAATCCAAAAAGGAAGACAGTGGCCATAGTTTTCTTTAATCACGGCACTCACCGTCGAAGCGAGCTCAGAAGGAGAAACTTCTTTGCCATGGGGAATTTTGTCGAAAATTCCTGTATCTCCCGGCACAGGAATATCTATCAACCTCACCAGTTCTCCGCCTTCCAAGGCAAACTTTTTGGAATCAAACATGACCTTCAGCGGAGATTCACTGCTAAACAAAGGTATAGAGAAACCGGTTTCACGCACGTTCGATGACAATGCGGTATGCCTGGTCGGCCGATCATGGTTATTGAATATGATTAGTCGCAGCACATCGAAAAGCGCTTCCTTGCTACCCATGAAAGTTTTCATGTCGGAAAATGCTACACTCGTCCCCCTGAATGACATCTGGGAATTAATGAAAAATGTTGGCGTGCTCGCAAGTGACAACAGGCTCGCTTCAGTAGGCTCCGTCACTATAGAGAGGTTTGTGAGGAGAGATAGTGTTTTACCACGGCTGCTTTTTCCTGAAAGGTTGAAGGCCGGCCCACCTTCACGGCCTAGAAACGCGCCAAGCGGCGCTGCCAACGCGACAGCAGTTATGAATTGCAAGTACCTTGAATACGCCAGCGGCTGTTTCAATCCCCGCATGTAAGCCGCATATGTCCCTTTTTCCTTCGCAGGACAGAAAAGCGGATTATCGGCATTGAACTGATAAACATCGGCACTACAGTCCGCCCCCTCTTCCGTGAAAACACCATGCCTTGTGACCAACGTGTCTCCGTGCCAGTCACCCAGATCGGTCGTTTTTATAGTTGGTCTGTCTTTCAAATTTGATAGACGAATGGCTTCACTTTTCAGATTTTCGATAATCGGTGCGCCAGCTTCAACCAATTTTTCGCTCAACTTTGACGTGTTAGTGAGAAGCGCACGCGGCACTCGGGTCTCGGCAGTACCTTCACCATAAACTGTTGGGTGTTTAATCAACATCATGGTTTGATTAGTGGATATATTTTTCTCTTGCTGAATGAGATCAAGCTGAAACTCAGTTTTACAGTTTTCCATTGTCTGTCTCCTGACGCCCGTGCACTCGTGCACATAGCATTGCTTTTTTCTTTTATTTCCAACAGGTGCACGGGGTGCACGGGTCAATTCGGTGGGCTTCACATGCTTTCATGCTCGCAATTTCCGAACGAATATTTTTACAGGGCTAGTGTGCTAATATTCACCAACCCGACCATGCCATTTATGGTTACTTTTCACTGGCCACCTCACGAATTCGCTCAATTTTCGCTACAACCCTCGATTTCAATTTTTTATCAAGCTGAAGCTGGTTATTTCGAAAGCTGAAGCCTGTATAGAAGGTGCGCCCACCTACTGGATGAGCGCCGTAATTTGCCAACAACTCCCCTAATATCGCTACGCTGGGAAATTTGTGCCTAGGTTTACTGTGAGCAAATTGCCTAGTAGTTTGCCGGAACGGTTGTTTAATCGCGTAGGAAGCCGCTCGCACAAAGTCCGTTTTCGTGCGAAGAACAGTTCTAATCACCAACGGATTATGAGCATTTGAACACAAGAGTCCTGATCTGTTGATACAATCGCTTATGTCACTTTTGGCTAAACCAGAAATCATCATGTGGATATGGAAGCCTTTGCCCATATGCTCATCACCAACAACGTCATAGGCTGTCTCTACCGAGCCAAAGAGCAAGAAGGTCTGCTTGTTCAGTTTTCTAGCCCGGCGCTGCAACAACTGAACAAGCTGCTTGACGGCATTGTTCTTTTTAAGATCACCGAACCATCGATAATCTGTTGGTGCGATTAACCAATCTTCGACCACGATTATGGCGTGATACCAACGCAACTCAGAGAGACAGTGTTCATCCATGCACTTCAAGCACGTTTCACGAAAGTCTCGATGGCATACCGGACACAGTCCAGATTTGCATGAATCGCCAGTTTCGCATTCAGACTGAAATCCAACGCGGTGCTGGAATTTTGGTGGCAATTTCTTAAAAGCATTCAGAACCGTCCTTCTTTGTTTTTGGACCGTTTCCGCGCTTTCGAAACTTACAGGAAGATAGTCGAGGCAGGCCATTTCAGGTCTCCTTGTTTGTTAATTATTCTTGGGATGGGTTTTGTGGCGGGCAGCAGCAATAGCGCTCGCCGGCCTTTGTGGTGCTCGCTGCCATCCGAACCAAAGGACGGTGGTTTAGTTCGATATTGCGGCCGATACTGAAATTGGTTCGCATCCCAGCACTGTCAGCTGATCCAGATCCAGTTTTGATTAGTTCGCGTTTGAATAAAGTGGCAGGCGTGAGGGCAGCACTCGACGTGTCAGCTGAAGTGATGAAACCCATTGAATTTTGGCGAAGGGACGTCGCAAAACCAGACATGACGCGAAATTCAACGGTGATATCAGCACGTTGCGAACAGTTATAATTTACAGGCGCGGAGGTGGGATTTATTCGAACTGCATTTTTCATCGTAACTTCCTTTTGGTTTGGTTCGCAAAAGGAAGGAGTTCGGTACGAAGAAGGCAGAGGCTTCATGGCGTATCGACCCACAATCCCATGCAAACAGTTGCATTTGATTGATGGTCGAAGCACCAACTCCATCTGCGACGCCCTCAGCGCGTCTATTGCGGATGAAGCAGTGTGTGAACCTGGCTTCGGTTATCAGTCCGTTGCGCTCACACAACTTGTGCCACCATGACAGTGGCTCGTTGCACCTCTGAAAAAGTCGTCACTGAGTTATTGGCGACTTAGATGATGGAGATATCGGAGTTCTTGTCGTTGTTGTCAATCGGCTGAGCCAATTATTTTTCGCCTTCATTTATTTTAGCTTTTACTGATACTCATTACGATGATGCTTCCCGGCTGGACGTGAGCCCTTCGTTTGCGCGGTTCGATAAACTCCAGCGGCTGAAACGCTGACTTCGGCAGTCGAAACAGACGATCACTGTCAAAAAGGTAAGCGTGTTGGCCATCGAGTTGCTTGACCACGCACCAGTGGTCGAGTGTTCCATATATTGCAGCAAGAACCGCCGTGGCTGGCTGGTGCAAGCAGGCTTCGATCGTCTCCAGAGTTTGCCCACCCTCAATGGGCTTACTCTGGGCAAACGGTCGTCTAAACATCAGCTCGATTTTGTGGCGCTCAAGCATATGATCACGAGCGATGTTCGTAAACGCGATCATTGTATAGAGCGTGACCCCATGGCTAACTAACTCAAGGTCGCACCGGTTCTTAATGGCGTGGTTGGTGAGTTTTCGAAACAGCTCTTCCCAATGCTCGCCTTTTGCCGATACCAATTCATTGCGTAGGGCCCAGCGAATGCCGTTGATGAGGGCGTAAACGCCACAAAGTGAATCGAGGCTGCCCTGGAGATAAGGCCTGAGCTTTGACCTTTGATTATCCGCCATGGTTGCGATTGCCGGCTTCTCAATATTCATCAGCGAGCATGATGGTCATGACCCGCACCGTTACATTCGGATCTGCCTTGTCAGGTGAATGCATCGACAAGCTATCATCATAATAATCGAGCTTCCAAAAAACCGAATGTTGAGCAATTTGAACGAAGCCAAAGTCATGCTCACCATAAGGGTCGTTCTCCTCGGTGAAGCTGTCGAAGTTGCGTATGGCTTGTACAATGTCGAATATTGCTGACTGCTCGAGTGCAGCAATACCCGGTGTCATCATAATGCGGCCGCCGATCCCGTATTTGCGCAAGCGATCATTGAGCGCCGCGATGATTTGAGACTGCAGTTTGTTCGCTTTTTGTTCTTTGTAATTGGTCATGCGAGGTTCTCCTCTGTTCAGGATCTGGGTTCACTTCATGATTGATGGATATGGATGACTGAGCGATACGCTCAGATCAATCGAACGAGCTTACGCTGCGCATCGCTATCGCCGTCGATATAGGCTTGGGTGGTGGTGATCGAACGATGACCGGCGAGAAGCTGTACGTCACGCAGTGATCCACCGGCCTTGTGAACAAGCCTTGCAGCCTGTGTGACAAAGGTTCGCCGCCCCGAGTGCGATGAGCATCCTTCCAAGCCGGCGAGCATATAAATGTGCTTAAACCAGTTGACGACGGATTTTGCTGACATTGCCCTGCCCCGCTCGCTCATAATGACAGGACCATTCAAATCGCCCCTACCCTTTGCGAGCTTTTGCAAAGCCTTTCGAAGATCGGGGTGTATCGGCACGCGCCGAGGATGAGCATTTTTTGTTATACGACCCGGCAGGTTAATGGACGTGCCGAGTTTGTTGTTGGCGTCGAGCAGCATTGACCATTCGATCTTGGCGATTTCGCCTGCACGAAGTCCAGCCTTGAAGCTTAAAAGCAACATGGCGGCATTTCGGTCAGGATGTCTGAGGGTATTAGCTGTTCGAAGCGCTTGTTTTATTTGAGTTGTGTTCACCGTGCGGGCTTGCCGGTGTTGCGCCATGATGGGCCTCGACTTGACAAACGATGTCGGCATTAAAGCTGAAATTTCATCGCCTGTCAAGCTGTAACCATAATTATAGAAGCAATATCAATGTCTTAGCTTTTTTTACTCGAGGTTAATGCCAGAGAAAGCACACTGCTCAAAGCCGTCGAAACCAGGGTGCGTAAGCGGGCTTTGAAAGAAGTACATTCTATTTTCGGCCGGGTTAAATTGCATTCTAAAGGGCCGGTAACCGCTGCTCACACCAAACTGGTTTTTCCCGTTCACCAAGCCGCAAATGATATAATACTCTGTGAACTTTTGAACTGCCGTGAGATTTCGGAATTGTGCAGGAACTTCGTAAAAGCGCAGTGTACGTGTAACATAATCTTCAATGCCTCTCTGCTGAGCGGCGCTTAAGCTGACTGGCTTTCCGAGTTTCTTAAACACTTTCTCCCATTCTTCCAGAGTGAGGTTGTTGACCAGTTTGCCATCAATGACATCGCCTGGGGCTATCCTATCAAGAAGTGACCCATCACCTCGTTGCAACGGTCCTTCAGCATCAGTCACAGCTGCCGAAGCACCCGTTTCAGATTTTAGCGTCCCTTCATTTCGCAACATAGGCTGCTCGCCTCTCGTGCTAAGGCTCGTTGCACGCTCAATCCCGTCGCTCGAGATTGATCCGCTGACGTTGGCTGGTTCTTCTCGGCCTAAGCTGCTTTGTGCGTAAATAGGTGGATCAGCGCGCTCTCTGTCCGTGGTGGGCAAACTGCTAAGCTCGCAGTATTTTCCCTTTTCCTCCCAGGTGCCACTTTTCATTGTAAAGCCTGTTTTGCTGGTGACAGTGTAGGTCGCCTGTTCCGTTCCAATGTCATCAGAGTTTCGACCGCAGGTCTGTGTCACTTCATATGTAGATTGGCCAATTTGGGAAATATGTTCAAACCGACAACCTGATGACGGCCAGCTCAGGGTCTTGCCGTCGGTATATATTGTGTTGGGACCAAAGCCTTCCTCGCAAGTACCATCTGTCAAAGCGTAATAGCCGGACTTAATCGGCAAAGTCGTCAGCGAAGTACCTGGCTGTGCTTTCTGTTGGGTCAGTTGAGGTGGGTATTGGTCAAGTCTGTTTTCAGCGCAATCACCCAGCAATTCCAGCGCCTTAGATGACCCCTTTAATGAAAGACCAAAAGTGCTGTGCCCATAACTCAATCGCATTTGCTTCGAGTTACTGAGCAAAGGTGCAAGACTGTCCTCTTCAGCACCTCCAGGGAAAAGCACAATTTCCGGCTCGATCACTGTTCCGGTCAGCAAAATCGGTTCATGATCATCAAATGTCACAGAGCCGGACCATTCGTCGCCAACTTGCAGATCCCATGACGATACTGAAACACCGATGCCAAAGCCTTCATTGGCATTAGCATACACGACGAAATAGATATCCTTGGTAACGTGTTTACCCATGATGCAACCGTTGTCTGGGTCATTGGCACGCTTATGGCCGGTCCAGCCGCTATGAGAGAACTCGGATTCCGATTGTGCGAGCGCGCTAGTTGCCAGTAGACTTAGTCCAATAATTCCCGCAAACGTGCTTGTACGCATGCTGATTTCCTCGGTTTTGTTGCTGTGATGAAAAATGCCACGACGGCTGCGGTTATTGCTGTGCGCCTTCGGCTTCGCGCTCGGCTGCTCGAACGCAGTTCTTCAAAGCAGTGACTGCCAAATGATTGTCAAAAAAGCTGGTGTGGGCGGAATAGTTCAGGCGGATGAATTCAACCTGCATCTCCTCGGCCTTGCGTATGAGCTTTTCTAATTTCTGCTTATCGTCGGGCGTATTGCCAGTAATGATGATCGTGCTGGGCACTGGGATAAAAACCCGTGTGAATGTCACAGGCTCGCCATCCAGTTCCAGATAAGCCTTCACGTCACCATCAGCCTCGTCGATATTCCAAGTCTTTGATGAGAAGGCCAAATCAAAATCACCCGCAGCAGTGGCGAAGATCGCCAATGCGGTATCATCATCAAGCTGCATCGCCATCATGCAGCCAGGCCGATCGACATTGTTCAGTTTACTACCGACCCAATGGCCTTCCGAGAAGGCAATCTCATTGGCGTTAGCAGCCGTTTGAAGACCGAGCGCTCCAATGACGAGTGCTGATGCCACTTGCAGAAATTGATTTGTGCGGCGGCAAAAGCCTTTTCCTAATTTGTCTCTGAACAGTTTAGGTGCATATCTTCGGTGGTCGGCAAACATGGCTCACTCCGTTGCATGAATATATCGATTAAGGATTGGGGTTCTTAGCGCCGTATATTCATCAGCCGTAATCGCACCACTCTCAAAAAGGGTGTTCAGGCGATGCAGCGCTGCAATAGCGTGTTGGTTCTGCGCTTTTGCTTTTGTTGTCGATGATGGTGTTGGTTTTGGTCTTGACGATATTCCATCGTTTATCGCCGGTGACGGAACACTTACGTTTTGGTGAAAGTCCGGATCAACGCGAACGGCAACTGGGTCGTTGACGAAAAGATTAATTCCGCTCTCACCGCCATTGCTGCCTTCTTCACTGATATGAGCATAGTGCAGCGCCCAAACCAAAGCAGCCACCCACCCAACGACCGTGCCGCCAAATGCCAGATTAACGACGAAGATCAGCCAACGATTGGGATGTCCGCGTCGAAAGGCGACAATGGTCGGGATAAAGACGACGAGCAGAATGACCAGAATGAGAACGATGAAAGCCAGTGTGATAAGCAGGGAGTCAAAAGCACCGTGAGCTGCCCAAGCTTGACTAGGTAAAATCAGACACGATGTCACTGCTATGCAGAACAGCGGCAAAAGCCGCTGCAGTTTCCTGATAAATTCCCCCATGACACAAGCTCAATGGGATGGGCGCGAAATCACATTCGCTTTGAGCTGTTTGAACTCATCTTCATCAATAGCCCCTGAAGCACGAAGTGAGGCGATTTTTTCAAGCTGATCGAGTGGTGCGGCGGCTGAGTTATTCGATGGCGCCATGCCGTGCAGGTTCGCAACAGGTTTTACAGTCTCATTGTCAGCAAAATTATTGCCATAGCGGTTTGCGCCTGGTGTTGATGGCGAACACATGAAAACCAGTAGCGCGATTTGACCAATGAGTGGCACGAACCCTGCCAAGATCCACCAGCCCGACCGATCAGTGTCATGCAAGCGCCTGACAGTGACCGCTATGGCTGGCAGCAAATGCGCTAAGTAAACAATCGCTGTGAGAAGCCCTGCAGGCTCATCGCGCGTGGTGTCGCCAACGGTTTGGTCGATGACCATGGCCACCACGAGCATAACGAAAAACGTCAGGTTGAAAAACCAGTATTGCGAACGGCTGGCGCGCCCTGCAAACACGGCATAGTTGCGCATTGCATCGGTATAGTAGTGCATGAAATCCCCCCTGATGATACCTAAATGCGAGAAACGGCACGCCCTTTGTTTTGCGAACTGCAAAGGGGTGCCGTTAGCTTAAGCATAGCAAATATTAAATAGGGGATCAACAGTCCGTCGATTAACAGGCCGTCAATATGATTGCTGCGTGATCATGGATGTTAAAAAAATCATTGGCTGGAACTTGAGATATATTCGCTCTGAACGAGGCCTTTCGCAGGAGCGATTAGCCCTCGAGGCGCAAATTGATCGCTCATATGTAGGTCGGGTGGAACGCGGCATGGAAAACGTCACCGTTTCGACGCTCGAAGCGATGGCCACGGCGCTCAATGTGCCAGTGTCGGCACTGTTCGTAGAGCCTCAACCCAATGCCGAGAAACCCAAAGGGCTTAAAGCAGGCAGGAAATCAAAGCAAAATACAATAACCTAAACGTTTGAATCCTATAATCTAAAATATTTCCAAAATTCTAATGACTTATCATGTTCAATAATTCGTGCAAATCGCATTACATCGCTTTTAATAAGAGTTACATCTATTATTAATGCGATAATATATTATTTCAGCTCGCACTGAGCTGCGAGCTAGCCAATTCGTCTTTACTAATTATTGCTCAAGTGCAGAGTTTCTCATACACTCAAAGCTGTTGCTTACAATATTCCTATAATCTAGGGTTTTATTTTCGCCATGCAGGGGGAGCGTAAATGAAGCGGTTGGCATTGTTTTTAGATGGCACTTGGAACGACGTTAGTTCAAATACAAATGTTTGGAGAATGAAAGCACTTTGTGCGCCTATAGATAACAAAGGTATTGAGCAGCGCCTGTATTATGACGAGGGAGTTACCGGAGTTAGGGGTGGCGGTTTCGGACAAGGGCTGGGGAAAAACATCCTACAAGCTTATCAGTGGGTCGTAGAGAACTTTGAAAAGGATGATGAAATATTCATCTTCGGATTTAGCCGCGGTGGTTTTACTGCAAGATCTCTCGCAGGTTTTATCTCAAAATATGGCGTACTAAGCGCAGGAAGCCCTCTAGGAATTGGGCAATTGTACCAGAGATATCAACAAGATGACAAGCCAACGCTATATGCCCTTGATGGGTTAGCAGCGAAGGGTAGCGTTAGCTTATCACTCGAGGACCGGTGGATTAGACAATTTTGCTTACATACCCACATTAAAATGGTTGGAGTTTGGGATACAGTTGGAGCCCTGGGAATTCCGATTGGTTCGTTTGAGGGAATAAGTACTAAAACTTTTAATTGGATGCATACTGGGTTGCGCGAGCCAATACAGAACGCATATCACGCCGTTGCAGTCGATGAGTTGCGGAAGAAATTTGCGCCAACTTTGTGGACAATCAAAAACAGGACCGACAACAAACGAACAATGGCCAACGTCGAGCAAAGGTGGTTTCCTGGCGCCCATGCGAATGTTGGCGGGGGCTACTTCAGCGACCCGCTTGCACAAAGGCCGTTGCGATGGATGATGAATAAGGCAGAGAACCTCGGCCTTGAGTTTAGAAGCATTCCTGATCAACTCAATGACGTTCATGAAGCAGACATTGCCGACTCTCATAGAGAATTCTTGAGTGGAATATACAGATTGATCTCTCCCCCGTTCGCTAGACGGATTGGCGAAGGGCAAGTCAAGGTAGAGGGGCTGGAAATCCAAAACCTTTATGAAACAATTGATCGGTCAGTTTTCGAGAGAATGCAAAATAATCATGGCTACCGTCCTAAAAATATTGTCGAATGGGCCAAACGGCATAGCTTTAACTGGCAAAATTCGGGTGCGTCAGTTGATGCAGATACGGCGCGCCCAATTGGCTGCTTATTCTAGGATCGAATGACTGCCGGTGTACAAACTCGATAGACGCTATAACTCAATATGCGTTTGTGTAGACAATTTATCGTCTCAGCAAAACAACACATATGGCAAAAGTCAGCTTTTGCCATATGCTTATTTATCGAACGATTTCATGTCGGCTTCGCGCCTCCATTCCGGACATTAGCTTAGCATTCTCAAGCTTTCCAAAGCGGTCATTCCGCTTTTTCTTGCTGCTAACGACCATTTTGGGGTGGAGAGGGGCCTGAGCACTTCAAGCTGACAACCCGCACGAAGCCGGCAGCCTTGAGATCGAGGTCGTCAACGAAGTCCTCGATGAAGCGGACCAAGTTGTCCGGTCCCACATAATCATCGACTGCTTCCGGCAGAAGCAGTAATTGCGAGCGATCTGTTGCAGAAAGATGTGACATAGTAAAGTATAACCATCAGCCGCTATCTTAAGGGATCCACATTGAGTTTTCAGACCGGGGAACCGCATGGGACATTTTAAGCTTGTTTATCAGAGCTATCCGCTCGACCTTCCAGTCGAAGAGCCACGCATCACCTTGCGGGCCTCAAGTGGATCTTGGCCTGGTCAGCAGCTGGATGACTACGTCGTCTTGGATTTAGAAGTGAAATCTCCGAAATTCTTCTTCGATCCCAACAATGACCCCGAGGATGACGTCTCCCAGTGGTTGAACCCGGGTCTGGATACACAGTGGCTCAAAATACCGTTGAAGCACTTCGAGAAC